>Ga0247833_1000915_pt1 | contig 51392 bp, 51 predicted proteins | sample LaCruzMarch2015__7_FD_187117 | JGI IMG/M metagenome (GOLD analysis project Ga0247833, IMG submission 187117) | Freshwater microbial communities from meromictic Lake La Cruz, Castile-La Mancha, Spain - LaCruzMarch2015_8m | ecosystem: Environmental > Aquatic > Freshwater > Lake | place: Spain...
ATAATAAGTTTTACTTCTTGGAGGTGCTGTATAATTTTTTAGTTTTTCTTTTAATATACTATTTTCTTGTTTTGTTTTTTCTAATTCTTCTTCTAATTCTTTAATTTTATATTCTTCATTCATTTTTAACTAATAAATAATAAGAATATATTTTTAAATATTATTAGTATTAAATTATAATAATAATAAAATGGGCGTTTTAAATGAGAAAAGGTGTAAAAAATTATGGAGTAGATAATCCTAATAAAACAACAGATACTAGAAATAAAATTTATGAAACTAATACCAATACATATGGTTGTAAACATGCATTTAATTCAAAAATTATTAAAGATAAAATTAAACATACAATGATGCAAAAATATGGTGTAGAAAATCCAATTCAAAATAAATATATTAAAGAAAAAATTGAAAATACTTGTTTACTCAAATATGGTTCAAAAAGTCCATTTAATAATTGTGATGTAAAAGAAAAAATAAAAAAAACAAATTTACAAAAATATGGATTTGAATATCCTACTCAGAATGAAAATATAAAATTAAAAGTTCAAGAAACAAATTTACTTAACTGGGGAGTTAAAAATCCAACACAAAATGCAGAAATAGCAGAAAAAGCTGCAAATAACTCTTATCAAATAAAAATTTATACATTTCCATCTGGAAATATTATTACATATCAAGGATATGAAAATTTTGCTTTAGATGAATTAATTAATATTTATAAACTAGATGAAAATGATATTATAAATAAAAAAACAAATGTTCCTGAAATATGGTATTGTGATGAATCAGGAAAAAAACATAAACACTATGTTGATATTTTTATTCCATTACAAAATAAATGTATTGAAGTAAAATCAGAATGGTATTATAAACAAAGTACAACAATTATTTTATTGAAACAAAAGGCTGCCAAAGAGTTAGGATATGAATATGAAATTTGGGTATATGATAAAAAAGGTAATAAAATTTGTTACGATGAATGCTATTAGTAGAGAGTATATCTGTAATTATCTTGAACCCTCGCGAATGCTGAATCTGGTCCGGATTCCTTAGCACTTGGCATATTTCCGTATAGATAGTTCCCAAAAGCAAGAGCATCATTGGTGACGCGAGTGTTGGCTGTACTGAAGAACTGACGATTTGATTGATCAAGTTCGAACTCTTGAAAAAGGTCACCAAATAGCTGCTTATTTGTGTTTTTTATACCAGGGTTCAACATCTGCACAGCTTTCTTAACATTTCTGGTAATGTCTTCATCCACGTCAACATTGAAACTAGGTGGAGCTGCTTTTCGTTCAGGATCCTCATTAATTTGTGTTAACAAAACATTACTAAAAGGATTCTTTCTATTACCTTCTTTAAATTCACTTCTAAGAACACTATCTAAAGTAACTGGGTTTAAATAGGATGATTTTTGTACCATTGCAGGTTCTGAATTTGAATTTAAACCAAAACCCTCATTCATCATTTGCTTAGTAATTTTTTCTTTTCGCATGGTATACAATACAAAAATAATAAGAATCGTAATAGCACCAACACCTAGTATTCTCATTGACATGGTTAACATATATCCTAAAATTGTCAACAGAACAATAAGTCTTGTAATAGCGTTTAGTTTTTGTTCATAACACATATCAGTAGTAGGCCATAATTCAAATATGTAGTCTTTATTAAATAATATTGTTGGTTGATTGGTCCAAAATTGAATTGACATTATATATATATTAATCTTTTAAAAAACTTTTATAATTGAATTTATAATAGTTTTTCTATGTTTATTTCTTTCCCTTCTTCTTCTTTTTTCCAGACTCAGGTTTTGCACCACGTGGAGTTCTCTCTGCCTTTTCAGCAGAACTAAATAATTTTAACAATTCTTCTTCCGAAATGACAGGTTTTTGTTCTTGTGTCTGTGCATGCGCCTCTTGTTCGGCTCTAGCCTTCGCATTAGCTTCCGCCTTAGATTGCATACGCTCTTTCATTTGTGCCATTTTCATTCGTTGATTTAAATTAGATTCCATTGCCCCCATATTCATTTTATTACCCATTCCTCCCATACCCATCTTAGATAACATAGATTGAATATTTTCCATACCTGGCATATTTTTCATTTTCTGCATAATTTCTGTAGCCTCTGCAATTAATTCTGTTTCTTTTAGATCGCCTGATTTAATTTTAGAATCCAATTTATTTCCAACATTCTTAACAAGACCCATCAGCTTTGTAGGATTTTTAATCAAATTCTGAAAAACGTCTTTCATATCTGTTGTGTTTTCAAAATCTACGTTTAAATCGGCAGCAGTTTCTTCGGCAATTTCGCGCGCTAATTTTCCGAGTTTTCCATCCAACATCCCTGTAATATGGTCATGTATTTGTGTTGGATCTGGAATATCATTCATATTAAAACCTCCACCCAAATTTTCAGAATGTTCTCCAAAATCACTATCTAAACCTCCACCTAAACCTCCAAACCCCCCAAAACCACCACTCATATCAAAAAAATCTTGCATTTGGGATAATGTATTCTCCAATTTACTTTTAAATTCATCCGCATTTATAGCTTCAAAAAGTTTTGCAGTATCTCCAAATGCATTCTTATTTTCAAGTGATCCGACAATTGAGAACAAAATGAGTTGAAAATATTTCCAAATTGTTTCACGGGTTTTATCTGAAATATCATATTGCCATAAGTTTTTGAAATGTATTGTTGGTAAAAATTCTGTATCCATTTCTGAGTCTTCTTTAAAAATTTCATTATTTTGATACAAAATATCAAAAAATCGCGGTGGTATTTTTTTCCCACAAAAATCAAATAATAATTTTATTGAATCTTTTTGAGATTTTTCATATGTTTCATTACGTTCCACCTCATCAGTAATATGATTAAAAAATTCTTTAGGTTTCCACCATTTATCAACAAGTTGATTGTATTCTGGAAATGTTACTTTTAAGTCGTTTATAAAATCTTTAATTACTTTTATAAATTCATCCGGAACAGGTTTTTCAGCATTTGTTTCTGACATTATTATTTATTATAAAATTTATTTATTTAAATCAAACTAATTGCAATTTATATATTATAATTATAACTTTTTTATATATTATAATTATAACTTTTCTATTTTAAAATTTAAATTGTAATTAAATCAGAAAGCTTAGTAAAATTTTGAATATATCTCAATGTTTTTGCCTGTTCATCTGAATTCATTTTTTTTACTGGATCTCTCAATCTATCAATAGATTCAGTAATTTTGTCTGAATAAGGTGATATTGAAACATCATTTTTGTAATCTTTATTAACAAAAAATTCTAAATTTCCACATTCAATTTCCTTTCTATATTTAGAAACAACATATGATTTCCAAATCTTAACAATTAACTTTGGATTGACTTTTCTAGCTGCTAAAAAAGAATTTTTTGCAGTCAAAATATCAACATCATCAGGAAATACTGTATGAATATCATTTACGAATTCTTCAAAATGATCATTAAACGCTGTTAGAATATTAGTTGTCATTTTATTTAATAACTATTTTTATTTTTAAATTCATTTCACAAATATTAATATATTTTCCACCTTTTGAAAAAGGTGGAGCCAAAACCATTAAATTTGGCTAAAATTTGGCTCCACCTTTAAGAAAGGTGGAATTAAGCCAATGGAGGTCTATTACCTGACATTTTTCTCATATCTGCATCTCTCTCTTCTTGCATTTTTTTTATTCGGTTTTCCATTTCTTGATTACTATCATTTTCAGGCATTTTTTTTTGACCACGTATTGTTGTATTAAACTCTTCTTCGTTACCCTGTTGACTTACTTGACCGCTAAATGCTGTGTTTAAATCTACATAATTATGCATTTGTCTCATTCCTCCATTTCCCTTTGCTTCTAAATCTTCTGGCGCCGTATCCAAAAAACTATATTGATCCGAAACTATATTATTAAATCCACCACCAAAAGAAAATGCCATTGGTTCCATGTTATTTTGGGTCGCTTGTCGTACTTCCACTTCTTGGCGTGGCTTTAAATGTTGTAATATTTGTTCTCCATATAATACTTGATATCCTTGTGTTAGCAGTAATAATGCAGGAACACGTGTTACATTTTCTGGTAAAATAATTTTTTGACCATTTTCTAAAATAATATAAGTTTTATTATTTGAATCCTTTACTCTTTTGTCAATACAAATAAAATGAATATCCTTCTGTACATTAGACTTTGATAACATTTGTATATATTTTTTAGAAACATCGCAATACTTACTATAATATAAAATGCAACTCATATAATATAGTAAAGTTTATGAAATTCTTGTTTTTAACTTATCCACCTTTTGAAAAAGGTGGAGCCAAATCTACCTTTCACAAAGGTAGAGCCAAATCTACCTTTCACAAAGGTAGAGCCAAATGTAAAACACAATTATAAAAAATATTTACCTAAATAATAAAAAATAATGAATCTCAAATGGAAGGTTTTGGCTCCACCTTTTCCACCTTTTAAAAAGGTGGAGCCAAAATAAAAGCAAAATAGCGGGTTTGGCTCCACCTTTCTTAAAGGTGGATTGGAAAAAATTGATTTAAATTTACAATTTAAATATAACATTACAATATATATAATGGATCCACGAATTGAATTAATTGAAACTGATGATGATTCCACTGGATTTACTTTGAGTGGTGTTAATCTTAGTTTTGCAAATGCTTTAAGAAGAACATTGTTATCTGACATACCTCAGGTAGTATTTAGAACTAGTCCAAGCGAGCAAAATAAATGCACCATTATTGAAAATACAAGTCGCTTAAATAATGAAATCATAAAACAACGTTTGAGTTGTATTCCTATTCATATTAAAAATGTTGACGACTTTCCTATTAAAAATTATGTTATGGAAGTAAAAGTAGAAAACAATACAGATAACATTATGTTTGTTACTACAGAAAATTTTATTATTAAAGATTTGGTTTCAGGAAACGTTTTACCTCAAGATAAAATTAGAGAAGTATTCCCTGCAGATGATACTACTGGTTATTTTATTGATTTCGTAAGGTTAAGACCTCGTATTTCAGACGAAATACCGGGTGAAAAATTATATCTAACATGTGAGTTTGATATCGGTTCAGCCAATGAAGATGGTATGTTTAATGCGGTTTCTACATGTTCATATGGTTTTACAGCTGATGATACATTACAAGAGGCTGAACTAGCAAAAAAGCTACAGAGTTGGAAGGATGATGGTAAAGATGAAAAACAAATTAATTTTGAGTCTGAAAATTGGAAGCTTCTTGAAGCTAAACGAGTTTTCAAAAAAGATTCATTTGATTTTGTACTACAAAGTGTCGGTGTTTACACAAATGATGAACTATTAAATGCAGCTTGTAAAATAATAGTTCAACGTCTTACCGATCTAGATACAATTATTGAAAAAGATGAATTAGAAATTAATTATTCAGATAATACATTGGCAAATAGTTTTGACATAATATTACAAAACGAGGATTATACAATTGGTAAAATTCTAGAGTATTGCATGTATTCCAAATTTTATGAAACAAATATTTTGACATTTTGCGGCTTCAAAAAGTTACATCCTCATGATACATATAGTATCATACGTGTTGCTTATTCTGAGCCTGTAGAAAAATCTACTATAAAAGGGAATATGAAGGAATGTATTGCGGATTCTGTTGAAGTATTTATGAAACTAAAATCCAGCTTTAAATCCACCTTTAAATCCACCTTTGGAAAAGGTGGAGCCAAATCCACCTTTTAGAAAGGTGGAGCCAAACCCACTATTCAACGTTTAAGAAAGGTACATCAAAAACAATATACTTTTAGAAAAATATTATAAAAATATAATATTTTTTTATCTTTTAGTTTGGCTATTAACTTCGCAGAACCTTTCTAAAAGGTGGATCTTTTAGTTTGGCTCCACCTTTCTAAAAGGTGGATCTTTTAGTTTGGCTCCACCTTTCTAAAAGGTGGATTCAAGAAGTGGAACAGCATGAATATGTCTTTCCAGCAACTGGATTACCAACACATCCTTGACCCTCTTGATATGTGCAAACACCATCAGTAAAATAATAATTATTGGTACCTAACTGACTTGCGCAATAGTTACACATCCATGCACAACCTGTTCCAGAAGTTACACTAAACTGAATACATTGGTTTGTAAGATTATCTTCAATTGTACAAACTTCTTTAGCAAATGCTAAAGAAATAACGCTGAATAAAAATCCTAAAATTCTCATTTATAAATATAGTATATTTAGTATTTTTATATTATTTTATCAATATATATATATATATATATATATATTATGAAAAATAGAGAAAAATAGAGAAACATATTTGATACTTATTTATTTTACAATATGTGTTTTCATACAAAAAGTTTTCGGTTTTATTATTGAAATACTTTTTTCAAGTCATAAACTACAAAATAGTAGTCCCCCTTTAATGAAATTTTTTGTAAGTGTTGACGACATATTAAATGTAATAATTATAATTTTTATTTTTTATATTATGTTTTCATATAAATTAAACTATTATATTATAACCATACTTTTAATTATTTTTGCTAGTAGTATTCAATATTTTCTTATAAATAGAGATTTTATTTTTTTATTTATTGAAGATAATTCTAATAATAGAATGATTGAGAATTATATTGATCTTTATTATGATAGTATTCAACATTTTGTTTTAACTATGTATATTATGTATTTATTAATACGTATTTATGGCCCATCTTTGTCATAAATTACTATCAGCAGTAATAGTATCTACTTTTCGCTTTCTCATTTGAAAATTTAAACAATACATAAGTAATGATGTATGCAGTTCATTTACGTATTTTTGAACAATTGTGCTTGTTACAAATTGATTTTCAGCTCTAAGTTCTGATAAAAATTTTTGATGAATATGAAACATATGTGTCCTGTATTGTTCCGAATACTCCTTCAATGGTTTTTCCTTTTTAATATAACAAGCCTTATAATTGTCAAATAATGTATTGGTAAATAAATGAACTTGATCTCTAAATCCAGAAAATTGTTTTTTATTTTCAGGATAAAATTTAAGAAATTCGGAAACCTTTCCTTCTTTTCTTAAAGTTAAATACTGGTATTGCAACTTTGGTTGGTTTCCTCTCAAATTTCTAACTTGCTCATATACTGGATTTCTTATTTTTGTTCGTTCTCCTGTTAATCTATTATGTAATACAACACCTACAATGTTATATGATGTATTCATTGATGCATATTTTTCAATCAAATCTGAATAAGTAGTAAATGTATATATTTCCGGAAATTGAATAGTAACATTAGTTACTTCAAAAATATTCTTCAAAAGTGTACGCGGTTCAAATGAATTTACAAAAATATTATTGTCTATATGTTCAATAATATAGACAGCTACCAAATACAATTGTGGTTTTTTAAAAGGAACAACGATTCGGTTTTCAGGATGTTGTAAAACAAAACTATAGCAATAAAGAGGATTTAACATGTGTAATACTAAATTATTTTTCTCTGCTGCTTCTAAAAACATATCTCTAAATGTTTTCTTAGAAACTCCTTTAAAAAAACTAGATGTTGCACCAGGTGTGTTTCGTGTCGCTATTTCCCAACCTCCAGTTAAACCAATTGATGAATCCCAAAATACATTAATCATAGTTCCCTCTACAAATTCTTCCGCTACAATTCCAAGAGAAGTCTCGCTGTAACTCTGAATAAATCTATCACTTGGTAGAGATTTAGGAGGCGCAAAAGAAACAATATTGTTATGACTATTTACTATTATTGAACGACATAACCCATATGTAGGTATTAAATCATATGCCAAAATATCTTTGTCATATCTAATAACACTATATCTAGCGTTATTAGATGTTCTACATTCTATTTTATTTAATTTAAGAATATTTGATTCATTTTTATCATCATGTATCATACTATTAAAACCCGGAATATCAGACAAATTGTAACGTGAAAATTGCATTCAATAATATAGTTATGAATTATGTCTTTAAACTATATTTATTATTGATTTTTATTTAAGCATAAAAATTTCTAGTATAAATATAGAAACAAATGTTAACTAATTCTACTGAAAATAAAACAGAACTAGAAATAGAAATTCCAGAACCAGAACCAAAACTAGAAACAGAAAAATCAAATGGCATGAAAATAGAATTACAATTAGGTGATATTATAGAAATTAAAAATCCAATCAATGAACAATTAAATGATAGAACATTTATTATTGACTATATTGATCCAACAAAAATGTTATTAACAGATACAGAGTCATTGAATACTATTCGCTTGAGTATTTCTCCAGAGGGTATTATTGGTGATGGAAATATTACATATATTGCAATTATTAGTCGCAACGAATCCCGCAGTTATGCTCAGCAAAATGGTTTATTACCTGGAAAATGGATAAATATTTATTTTGGTGGTGAATTTCCCACTATTATAACTGGAGAAATTACGAATTTAGAAAATGATATGATTGAAATTAAAAGCATTGATGGTGATATTTTATATTTAAATTTTGATTATCAAGGTTTACCTGAGGATTTACCAATTGAACTAATTGAAATAAGAGAGGAACCTTTACAAAAAGAAGAATTACACGATGCGAATCCAATGGAACCTGAAATATTAGAAGATGAACAAGAAGTTATCCCTGAACTAGAAGTAGAAAAAAGAGTACTTGGAAATGAACAACTTGAAATACCTATGCAAAATGTGAAGGATCAATTGAGAGAATTTATTATTAAAGCAGATCAAGTTAAGTTTGGAGAAGAAGAACTAGGAACTATTATTCAATATGTGGACGTATCTTCTAAAAGTCAAAGGTATAGCTTGGAAACTCAGTTAAGCGATTTATTAGACGAACTTCTCTCTACTATACCAAGTATACAACGAACATCAAGAGTACTTAATAATATTCACATTATGATTGAGAGATTTAAACAATTACGTTCTAATTTTTCATTGTTTGACAAATATGGTAATGTAGATGGTCCACTTGTTAAAGAAGCATCTTATAAACCATTACTTGATTATTTTAATAACTTTAATAAAAATTTGTATTGGATTTTACCTGTTGTTAAAAATGTTAAAAAAATATACGATGCAGAACATATTGATGAAGATAATAATGATATTGAAAATATTACTCTTTATTCGCAAATAGAAAATATGCAAGAGTTACTTGAAAATTATAAATCAAATAATTTGCCAGCAGAACAAAATAAATATTCTGCATTGTATTCCGAATTAAACCCTTATTTTACTCCATTTTCTAATGTACCTGAAGAGTCAATGTCTGATATACTTATTGAAAAGGCCGTAAATGCAAATATTAATATAACTATTGATAATTTAACAGAGATGTATTCATCTATTTTTAGTAGTAATGCTGTAAGAAGCCGACGATTTATTATTTCAAAATATAATTTAGCAAATAGTAAATTAGATACTATTGATTCTACAGGAGCAGTACTTGTTACTATTAGAACAAATATTACTAGTAATGATGTAATGGATATTAAATCTTTTTTAACATTACCTGAACCAGTTATAAGATTTTCACGAATTAATCTACCTGGAACCAATATATTGGATAAAACAAATTTAAATCGCGTATTTTTAAATTATTGGCAACTTTTGAAGAAAAAAACTGATATAAATAATATTTTTATAGATAATTTGGAAACTGAAATTGATTTTAATGAACAAAATTTTGTAGATAGTATTAAAAACTATGTTTTGAATTTGAATTACGAGGATGTTAAAGGACTTACTAAAGCTGAAATTTACGAAAAGTTTGTAAAAATGATTGTTCCTAAAACAAAAGTGCTATTTAACTTAATGAAAAAATATATTATTGGAAAATTATCTATTGTAGATGTAGTATCTTATTTAGAACCATTTTTAATTTATAGTGACGATATCACTTATATGCAGTACAAAGAAATTACTCAATTTATTGATGAAAAAATTTCGCAATATAATAAAAAATATATAGAGCGCTCTAGACTTTTTAAATCTCTTTCTACCATTAGATCTGATCAGCCTATATTTAGCATTTCTTTTTCAATTATTGATATTATTGATAAAAATTTAAGAAGTGAAGTTTTTGATGAAGGTTATGGTTTTAATGAACCTGAAAAAACATTTACAAATTCGGAAATTTTGCGTAAGTTGTTAATAAAAGATTATTCAAGATTGTATACTGCTACACTTTCTTTACAGAGCGCACCTTTAATGTTTCCTAGTGAATTTTCATCACTTTTTGAAGAAGAGAAAAATAAAAAACATGAAGATTTAAAAAAAGAACAATCACAAGATAAATGTAAAACTATTTTAGTAGCCAAGTATTATTCATCAATTGAGTCCCTAGAAGAAGATAACGGCAAAATTATTTATTTTGACAAAAAATATGATAAAACAAATTATGGAATATTAGAAGAAAATTATCAAAAAGAAATATTCTCATTGTCTTCTGACGAGCTAAGAATGCATATTATGAAAGATCTAATGGGAAAGAAAAAAATGGCTGAAACAGATGCTGATTATTTAGCTACAACATTAGTAGATGGTTACAAGGCAGTAATAGATGGTCAATATGCTATTTTATATAAAGGATATAAAGAACTTAGTTCCGATGAAGTTGATTATTATGTTCGTAAAGACAATAAATGGGTAATTGATAAAGATGCAAATGAAGAATATATTAATACAGATGAATCAGCTGTATTATGTGACATACAAAGTCAATGTATAAGCAAACAGGATAATAGTAAAGCGGATAATACTTGTGAAAGTATACAAGTAAATGAACTAGAATTGCAAACTAAATTATTGAAAGATGTTGTTAATGAATTTGATAATAAATACAAAATGACAAAAGAAGAGTTTGAAAAAAATATAAAAAGCAAATTTGAATATTTTTTGAACATTATGGTTGCACTAAATAAAATAGAAACTGAAAACATGTTAAAATATAATAACCAAAAATATAAATTAGGTTCAAATTCAAGTGATGAAGCCTCACCAGTTGTTTCACCTTATCAACAAGTACTAAATTTAATCTTAGGACAAAGTGATATAGTAAAGAAACAACATGATATTATAAAATTTGTTAACTCATATACGAGAGAAGCTGATTTTACGTTGGTTACTGAAGATAAACATTGGTTATATTGTGAGAAAAGTTCTGTTAAGTTATTACCTTGTTGGAAATTTAACTTGGCTACTGCGTATGTAGTAGAAGGTCCTGATGGTTATGTAAAATATTTAGAACAAGTGAAGTCGCATTTTGGAATTATGGATGAAGGAGGTGATTGGTGGTGTGATAAATTTAGTGGATGGCCTATTTGCAAAATTGATTTTGATATAGAAGAAGGTTACGAAGCAAGTGGATTTAAATCTTCATCCAGAGCTTTTATGGAATCAGATGCAGGTAGTAAAATTTTAGCAATTGCTTCGCAGTCAAAAGTTCAATACAATACACCAGAGACCAAAATGATAAACAATATTGTAAATGCTATATCAGTTGCAATGGGTATTAATATGGAGTCCCAAAAAGAGTTTATTATAAATGTGGTTATTGATTCTATTCGTAATACTGTAGAGTCAGAAAAAGATTACAAACAAAAGGTTAGAGAGATGGCAGAAAAAGGGAAAAAAATACCTTCTTATAAAGATTTTTACAATACTGCTTTATTATACTATACATTAGGCGCTTTTTTAATAGCCATTCAATCTGCAATCCCATCTATTAAAACAAGAAAAACGCATCCTGGTTGCATTCGCTCTTTTTCTGGCTATCCATTTGAAGGTACAGGTGACTTCAGTAGTGTTACATATTTAGGATGTGTAGCATATGATATTCGGGAATCCGGGGAGCCATGGCATGTATTAAAAGGGAAAAAACAAGAACTTATTATAACAAAAATTAAAGCAGTTATTAATGATGTTTTATTGTTAATTCCAGATGTACAAAGAAAATTTGAAGAAAAAACTGCTTATATATTAACTAGCTCATCTGATGTTATTCCTCAAGATCATGATATTGCTAAGTGGTTACAATTTTTGCCACCATTATTAAACTTCAAGGTCAAACATTTACTAAATGTTTCAGAAGAATTTAAAAGATCTCTTATTAGTGAACTAAGAAATGGTTCTATTCATCAAAGAGAGAAAATATTGGTCATTGATTCAAAAATAATTCAATTCTCTCTTGCATTAATAGAAAGAATTCAAGAAGTAGTCAAAAAACATCCATTACTACTACATTCATCTAATAATGAACCATATCTAGAAAATGCTTGTTGTGAAAGTAAAGAAGGAGAATCAACCATTACCTATTTTATAAATAAAGACTCTAGAATCGCTGAATATAATCAAATTGTTCAACACTTGTCAAACATCATGGAAGATATTATTAGTTATTCAAAAAGCGGTCTTTTTTATAGCAATGCAAATACTAAAAATAAATATCCAACCATTAATAACGAGTTTAGTGAAAAAACTATTTATTTAGCTTTCATTTACTTTTGTAAATTTAAGACGCTTATACCTATACCAGATAACTTATTACCATTATGTACAGATAAACCAGCTATAGAGTTAATAAATCCAAGTGATAGCGTAGAACGTATTATTCAAAAACTAAAAGATGATGGAAGAAACTATAAAAATGATCAATTTTTAAGATTGCTTCAGATTATTGGAAAAAACAATGTTATTTATACAAATTTGATGAATCCAGAACATTCTTCTATTACTAAGCTAATAAAATTATTGGAAGTAATTGATGATGAAAATGATGAAGTAGTTGAAAAGTCTTTAAGAAGTCTTATATTAAATGCTTTAGATACATTTGACTTGGCTACAACTGACTATACAAAAGAGGTTACCTATTTGAACAATTTTTTAATTCGTAACATTGGAGAAATGAAAGATGAAATTATTGATTTTGTCAAAAAAAATTCAGGTACAAAAGTCTCAAATAAGTCCATTAAAAATATGATAAAAACAATAGAAAATATTTCTGTATGGTCTGCTGATTCATCTGAACGCAACAAAGATATTCATATTTCGGATAGTACTTTATACAATTCAGTAAATTTTTATAAAAATTTTATTGATAATTTTGTCAATGTGTTTCCAAACATTATTTTAAATAATGTAAACTATAATGATGTTCATATTCCAAATTATTTTCAATTCTCAAAAACTCATGTAAACAAACTTAAAAAATATGTAAGTGACTATTATGAAAAATTAAAAACATTTTATGGAACAAATATATTATCTGCTATTCTTGTTAAAATCCAACAAACTTCTAAAAATTTAGTGATTATTGCTAATGCAACTCCTTCTTTTACAAGTATTAAAGTTGTTGGAGAAGATACTATAAAACCTGTTTTTGACGAGAGAACAAGTAGATTTTTATTTGAATATTATTTATTGCGCGTTTTTATCAACTATATTGAACTTTCGGATGAGGATTCTATGGTTGTTACTGAAGTAGTTAAAGAATTAGAAGTGACTGATGTTTTTTCTGTAGAGCATTCAGAAGAACTAGATACACGTGCAGAGTTGTCTTTTACATCTAAATCAAAGTTTGAAACATCTTTAGTCGGTGGTAATAAAAAAGAGTTGCGTCAAAATGTTGCAGAACTTTTTGTTTGTTTTACAAATATTTTAAGCAATGAAAAAGAGACTATTGATATTTCTTATGAGGAAATACAAGATAGAGTTTTTAAATTAAAAGAAAGAGAGAAAGATTTAGTAACAGATCGTCTGAAAAGAATGACAGATGAGGAGCGTAATGCAGATACTATTTTGAAGATTAATAAGCTTGGTATGTATAGCAAAGGTATGCAAAAAGGTCTGACTACTTTGGACAAAGATTTCTATGATGAAGAACGAGATTTTAGAGATCAAATGACACAGGCAGAGAGAAATATTAGAAAAAAAAATGGTGATGCAAATGATGAAAATATGGATATATTTTTAGAAGATTATATGGAGCAACAAGCTATAAACAAAGAAATTGATGATGAAGCATTTGATATGAGTTATTTGAATGAAACATATTATGATGGTAATACAGATGGTGTAGGTGCACCTGAAGAAGAATTTGAAGACTATAATAACGAATATTAAATTAGAATATTTAAGATGATAGTTATAAATTGTTTATAATTATAAAATTATAAAAAATTGTTTATTATATAAATATATAGTATGGCATCTAAAAATTATATTAGAGAAAATCCTACACTTGTAGCAGTATTGATATTTATTATTATTTTTGGCGCAATTCAAATAATGAAGCCTTCTTGTTTTTATAACAAGGATGGTAGTATTCGCGAATTTGGGATTGGATATAAAAATAAGACAATTTTTCCTATTTGGTTATTGTCTATTATTTTAGGTATTTTATGTTATTTAGCAGTTATTTATTATACAAATTATGCAAAAGTATTTTCTAATGCTTATTATTAGTTGTTTTTATTTAAACTTTTGGTGCTGATTCAGCAGTTTTTTTTGCATTTTTTTTCGCAGTTTGATCATCTTTAAATTTCTGATAATTTGCTTCCATAGTTTTAACATTATTTTTACATCCTCTAGAAGAAATCTTCAATTGAACTACTGATGTAACTAGTATTCCTGTATAAAGAAACCACATTGCTTCTCCTACATTATCTTTGGTTACTACCAATTCAAATAATGCATTTCTTTTTTCTGTTGTTTCAGCATCATTATAAGTATTTGAATTTGGACGATACACATCTTTCTTAAGTGGATTCAAAATTTCCCAAAAATGTTGAAAATTCATTGGTGTCATCTGATTTATTAAAACCGCACTATTTCCGCAAATTTTAATGATAGCATCAGCCGCTCTTTCCAACTCATTTTTGGTTGGTTGCGAAAGACTTTCTGATAAATTTTCTTGTACGTCTCTATCTATTAATAGTTCTGTAACTATTTTATTTGCAGAACTAGATACCCAATAATAACCTATTACATCTGAAAATGCAGTTTTAAATCCGGGATATATAGTTAAAACAACAAGTAGTATACCAAATATGAGTGTCCATGGTACAATTGTTATCATTCCTGCAAAACCAATATTTTCTGAAGCACTTCCACCGCATTTTTCATTTATAACATTAACGTTTATCATACATTGAATTATTATTACTGCAAAAAAATAAACTGCTAAAAAGGTATAATTATTTGTAAAATGTATAGATAATTCGTTTTCATCATTTATTTTATCATAAGTTAAGGTAGGTTTGAAGAAAAGATAGTATATATATGTTGTCAATATAAATGCTACAATATTTGTATAATTGGACATATAGATAATATGTATAAATTATTTTTTATTTTTAACAATAATTATTATGGATTTTGATAACTCTTCTAAACCAGAACTTACCGAACCTGGAGTTAAATATTTTCTGTATCAAACACTTAAGCAATGTCATATAGCACGTGATCAATTTCATAATATGGTTTTTAATATTGGTTTACTTATTGCTTTTTTATTTGTTTTAGGGTTGATTTTATTATATAAATATAAAGGAAAATTAACTCCTGTTGAGGTTCAAAGAAAAAATAAAGAAAAACAACAATATATCTTATCAAAAATTAAAAATTTTCAACAAGCAAAACGTATTGCTCACCAAGAATTAATTACTGGCTTACCTAACTGGGATAATGAACATGACATATTAAACTCTAAGACACTTTATTGAATTATCATTTGTAAAATATTAAATAATTTATTCACTCCTATTATATAATGGATACTTTACCTGATGTAAAAGAAGCAATGAATGAATACTTTAAACTTAAGAATAAATATGAAACTCTAATAATGACAAATAAAAAAAAAATAATGAATAATCCTCATCTAAGTAACCGAGAAAAAAGAAGCGAATTTAATAAACTTAAGCCAAAATGTATACATTGTAAAAGACCTGGAGGGACAATTTTTTCTACTATTCATACAGATGAAACTGAAAAAGAAGAAGCTTATAGAGAATTACGTTGCTTCTGTGGAATTATAGCAGAACCATGCAATTTGAATATTGTTATTCGTCTAGCTAAAATTGAATGGATGCCAGAACTTTTAAAAAGCATGGAAAAAGACATTAAAGATTATAAAAATGAAATTATTAATAATAAAAATAAATTGCTATTCGGTTATTTAAATACGGAAGATGCTCTTGAAACATTTGAGAATATAAAAGAATATATTAGTAGTTATACTTCTTTGTATGAACAATATTTGGAAAGTTATCATAAAATTGTAGATAATGATGAGAAAAAACAAGAATTAAATGAAGTTATTACTAACTCATATATAGAAATTCAAAAAATAAAAGATTGTATTCTTAAAATGAATGAAACAAATAATGTGCAATATGCTAGAGATGCTGTTGTTATTTATACTACAACATTAATGCCTCTATTGCAAACAATTCGCAATTTAAAATATAATGAAACTATTGTATGGCATAATGATTTTACAAATACATGCAATTTAATACAAAATAAATATAGCATTTCTAGTTTATCTTTTACCAGTTCAAATGATAAAGTCATTGCATATGATGTAGAATATTCTATTACTCCAAAGAAAAAACGCATTGTTATTGAGTCTACTAGTAGTAGTGATTTATCAGAAGAAGCCATTATTCCTGAACAAGCGAACATTCCTGAACCTATATATGGTGACGGATTAGATGGAGTTAAATGGAATATACCTGAATATGATAATTTGTGGGCTAATTTACCAAGTCCTCTTCGTATAGCACTCATTACTGATAGAGAATGGATGCAAGATTTTATGGCTAATTGTGTTGCTGCAAGAGCTTCTGGACAAGCTTGCACATTTACTTCTCCAAAGAGCCTAATTCTACCGCCAGAAATTGGTCCCGATGGAAAAGCCAATTTTGGTATTAATATATATAATCAAGCATTTGATGCATTATCAGAATCTGAAAAGAAAATATATTTAACACTTTATAATGAAGAAAATGGAGTAACTAATTATACTATGTTAGCAAATTCTATGAATACCCTTGTTACGAAGTTAGTTCAGTTTGATCGTGGTATTTTTTAAACGGGAATATTTTTAAATACATTTATAAATATTTGTTAAAATATATAAAATATATAAAATATATAAAATATATATAAAATGATATTCAACTACATTTCTTTACCAGTATTTTTAATTAGTTTTGCAGTTGGTCTATTCTTTGTTTATATTTTAGGGCCTGAAATGAAAACAATCTATATTTATCCTACTCCAGAAAATGTTGATAAAATTTTATTTAAGGATAAGGCTGAGAATTGTTTTCGTTTTGCAGAACAAGTTGTAGATTGTCCAAAGGATAAAAGTTTAATTTCTACAATTCCTATTCAAGCATAACTAATATGAATACTTTATTTTTTGCTTTTATTATCTTTAAAATTAAAAGTCTTTTAATAATATATCAATACAATGGCAATTCAATTTGGAAAATTTGTTCATACAGAAACTGGTAAAATATTAATGTCTATTTTATTAGGTTTTGGTTTAGCATCACTATTTAGAAATATATGCAAGGGTAAAGATTGTTTGATTTTTCATGCACCATCCCTTGACGATTTTAAGGATAAAATATATATAGGTCAATCAGGTAAATGTGTAAAATATACACCTGTAGCATCCAAGTGTAATACAAAATCTAAAATAATTGAGTTTGATTAAAAATAAGATTTTTGGTTTGCGTATATAGTATCATTATTATAATCATTTTCTATAATAATTATGTCTGACTCTACAAGTATTTTAGATTTACCGATGGATCCTGTTACTAATGGAAATATCAGTTTAAATGCTGCGGAGAATACTCAGCAAATGCAAGGCGGCAGTGGTGGTGGTAATAGTCTTTCTTTAGACCAAGGTACCATTAACCAAATTGTCAATAGTCTTCAACAAGCTAGTATAAATGGTGGAACTCAATTATCCTCTAGAGATATACCAATGACTACTACAGGACACAGCAATGATCCTGAAGTACGACCTAATTATATTCCACCTCCACCACAACAAAATATGGATTATATTCAAAATTATGAGCAAGCACCAGAGATGATAAGTACATATGGCAAAAATATTCAAAATAATAATTCATTAGATGATTTATATAATGAAATACAGACACCTTTATTACTTGGTGTTTTATACTTTTTGTTCCAGTTACCTTTTTTTAGAAAATTTTTATTCAGTTATTTCCCTATATTGTTTTCAATTGATGGAAATTTAAATATTAATGGTTTTTTATTTACTAGTGCACTTTTTGGTGCTATCTTTTATTTTTTTAATAAAACATCTCAATATTTTAATGCGTTTTAGAATTGTTTCATTTGTAAAAGTATATATTCAAAAGATTTAAACATAAAATAAAAATAATACTTATTCATGATGAATTTTACGAATTTAATTTATAATAATTTACTATTCTACTTTTTAGTAGTATCTTTTATTTTTTTATTAAAATACATCAATTATTTACTACAAATTTAATGTAAAAAAAATTTTATTTTATATTTAAAAGATTTAAACATAAAATAAAAATAATACTTATTCATGTTAGATTTTATACGTAATAATTATAATCATATCAGTAATTTATTAATATTTAATTTTTTTAAAACCGGTAATCCAATATATGATGCTATACTATCAACAATTATGCTTAGTATATTTAGATTAATTACAACTTATGTATATGAAAATGACTTAATTAGACTTTTATATAAATTAAATATACATGATATAACAAGTTGGTTTTATAAAAAAAATACCATTATTATTGAAGGTAGAAAAAGTTATATAACATCCAGTTATAGTTTTTCATGTAGTGTTTCTTCTATATATAGTGATCGTTTTAAGGCTATTTGGAGTTATATTATATCCAATATTGATAAAAATGATTCTATTTATAGAATAAAAGAAACTCATAGTACTTTTCAATCTTATGAAACTTGTTATGATGATATAAATAAACCAATTGATATTTTTATGGTTTTTCAAAATAGTCATTTTATTATTGATGAAAATATTTTTGTCAAAACTGAAATACAACAAGAAGCTGATAACAATGAAAAAGATAAAGTTAACACAAAAACTGATAAAATCACTATTAATATTTATTCGTATGTTTATTCACTTAGTTATTTAAAAAATTATATTGATCAAATTACTGATAAATATTTATCATCTATTAAAGAAAACCGGTTAAATAAACGATTTATTTATTTTTTGGATAAAGTAAAATGTAGTGATGAAGATACAAAATTTATTTGTTGGAGTGAACATATTTTTGAAAGTCCGCGAACTTTTCATAATATTTTTTTTGATGGGAAAAAAGAGTTGATTTCTAAAATAGATTTCTTTTTAAAAAATAGCGATTGGTATTACGAAAAAGGTATTCCTTATTCCCTCGGTATTGGATTACATGGACCTCCTGGAACAGGCAAAACTTCTTTTATAAAAGCTCTTGCTAACTATACAGGACGTCATATAGTAGTTATATCTTTAAAATTAATTAAAACAAAGAATCAGTTGGAGCAATTCTTTTTTGAAAATACATATAATGTTAGCAATGAGCAAAATAGTATTTCTTTTGATAAAAAAATTATTGTATTTGAGGATATTGATTGTATAGGAGATATTGTTTTAGATCGTAGTAAAATGAATTTAAAAAATAATGTTAAAAATCATTCTAAAAAATTAAACATTGATGATTCTAATAGTATAAAAATAACAGATGTCATTGAAAGTATATGTGAATCCAATAATGCAGTTATCAATATAAATACAGACCCACCCATAACACTAGATGATATACTAAATTTATGGGATGGTATTCGTGAGACACCAGGTAGAATTTTAATTATTTCTTCTAATCATTATGATAAATTAGATCCTGCTTTAATTCGTCCGGGTAGAATTGATATTACACATGAATTAAGCAACGCTAGTCATAATACTATTTCTGAAATGTATTATCATTTATTTGGAAAAGAAATAAATCCAAAACAATTAATAAAAGTGAAGGAATATTTTTATTCTCCTGCTGAATTAATAAACATTTATATTACTACAAATAAATTAGAAAAATTATTTTTAGAAAGATTATTAAAAAATAAAAAAATATAAACGTTTATATCTACAAATATAAAATAATATATATTATTAATTGTTAAATGGAGACAGATGAGATTAATAAGTTAATTAATATTTTTATTTATAACTTGCCTGATAATTTAAAAAATAAAAATAATCCAATAGTTATTGATTTAGTTCTAGATGGAGGTGTTTTTAATGGAAGCTATTTAATAGGAGCATTATTTTTTTTAAAAGAAATGGAAAAACGTAATTATATAAAAATTGACAGAATTTCTGGTTGTAGTATTGGTTCATTATTAGGTTTTTTATATTTAATAGATAGTTTAGATTTGGCAATTATTTTGTATGACACATTTTCTGAAAATTTTAAAGAAAATTTTAATTTTGAAATTTATAAAAATTTAAAGACGTATTTACAAGACAGAATACCTCATGATGTATGTAATAAAATAAATAACAAATTATTTATTAAATATAATAATATAAAAAAAGCTAATCAAAAAGTGAAATATATATATAAAAATGAAAATGAAATTATTGATACTATTATTCGTTCTAGTTTTTTTCCATACATATTAGATGGAACTTTTGCATATAAAAAAAAATATTTTGACGGGTTTAATCCATATATATTTAAAAAACGTTCAAATGTAAAGATTCTTTTTATGGATTTAGCTGGATTAGATAAACTATCTTTTATATTAAATATTAAAAATGAAAAAAATAATTTTCATCGTATCCTTACTGGTTTAATTGATATATACACTTTTTATATAAAACAAACAGAAACATCTATGTGTAGTTATGTGAATGATTGGAATTATTTTAATAAAATACGTTTTAATATTAGACAACTCATAGAAAGCTTAATATTTTTAATCATTTATTTTATACAATTTATTAAAAAATATATTACTAGTAATAAATATACAAATAATATTCTTTGTACAATGATATCCAAAATAACATATGATATTTTTATTATTTTCATACATAAATATTGTATATAATTTGATTTAATGAGTTTAAATAAAAGAGTATTTTATATTTCTTTTATTTAAATGGATTCCGTTGATATTAGTGATTTAGCATTTTCTTTAGGTAATTTTTCTGCAGTAAATGAATTATTATCCTCTACAACTGAAAATATATCTAATGTCGTAAATGAAATTGTTCCAAATTTTGTATCTGAATCTATTCCAGATATTGTATCTGAATCTATTCCAAATTTTGTATCTGAATCTATTCCAAATTTTGTATCTGAATCTATTCCAAATTTTGTATCTGAATCTATTCCAAATTTTGTATCTGAATCTATTCCAAAAAACATTATTCCTAGTGTATCAGGTACAGATAATAACTTTTTTCTTTATTTAGGTATAGGCCTAGTGGTTATAGCAATTGCGCTTATCTTTGCATATAATTATTTTGTTAAAAATAAAAATGTACGATTTCAAGACAATGTAGAAAATTATTATCAAGAACCACAACCTAGATATCAAGAACCACAACAAAGCTATCAAGAACCACAACAAAGCTATCAAGAACCACAACCTAGATATCAAGAACCACAACAAAGCTATCAAGAACCACAACCTAGATATCAAGATTCAACGTCTAATTATCAACAATCAGACTTTTAATACATTCTGAATAATTTAGATTTATTTTTTTTGGTTTTTCCTTTTTTTGTTTTTTCCTTTTTTTGTTTCTTTTGACTTTTATTGGTTTTTTCTTTTTTTGGTTTCTTTTCACTTTTATTGGTTTTTTCTTTTTTTATTTTTGGTTTCTTTTCACTTTTATTGGTTTCATCTGGTTTATAGTTTAAAAATAATTTTTGAAATTCTTCTTTATCACCTTTTTCTTTTAGCTCCTTATATTTTTCAGCTTTATGTGCACGATTTTCTTCAAGTGACTCTTGATGACCATAACATGTTATACTAAAACGTCGCAGTAAACCTTTTTGTTGTAGTCTATTTTTTTGCTGAACATCAAACAAGAACTTTGATATACATAGAATTCTCTCAAAAAACTCATTATAATAAGGTTTATCTGCATATAAAAATGCCAAATAGAAGCTTAACATAGTATCAATTGTTGCTACTTTTATTTTTTGACCTTTTATATTCAATACATTATAACTGTGACATGCTATCGGTTTATAAATAAAAGCAATTGTATCATTTCCTATACGAATCTCATAATGCATAGGAACTATTTCACCGATTGGATCCCGTTTTATTATTTTTGTATTTTTTATACCTATATCTTTTAGTCTTTCTTGAACTATTTGAGCACTTGTTTCTGGATCATTAGATAATACATCAAAATCAGCAATTTTATGTAATTCTATTCTTTGTTTTTTTGGCATGTATTGTGAATATAAAGAAACCGCATACCCACCAAAAAATACAACTCCTTGATTCACAAATGTATTACGTACATTTTCATAGATTTCACTCTCTTTGTCTTTGTTTTCCATCTCTCTTTGATAGTCTACTTTGTTACAATCAATAGAAGTTAATGGATGATTTTTATTTAATAAAGATAAACGTTTTAATACCTTTTCCCAACGGCTAATATCACCTGCAGGTCTTGATAATTCTAAAAACATACTCATGCGTAAAAAATTTGGTGGCGCATATAATATTCCATTTACACGAATCGCATCTTTTTTCATAGCATTAAAAATTGGTTTTGCAATATTTGTTATATCTGCAACTGGAATATAATTTACAAATACTTTATAGGTTCCTTCATGAACACCTGATTTCGCTTCAACATCAGTAAACCCATTTTCGTAATAAATATCAGCCAATTCCTTTGCATGATCTAACGCATTTGTAGTAAAAAAATCGTAATCAGGTATTTCCGCTTCTTTATTATAAAATTGGTCGTCAGATGGTAATATATTATTAATAGCAGTGCCTCCATAACAAATAAGGCTATTTTTTTGAATAAAATCCTCAACTATTTTAATAATCTTTCTAATATCTTCAGAATTTACTACACGTTTACCCATTTTTTCTTCTGCTTTATCTACTGCCATACGCAATATTGCTAATTCACAATCTTCAAATGTTAAATCTTTGCATATATTTTTATTTTTCATAAACTTCTTATATTATCATTAGATTAAATACTTATAAAATAAAAATGATTTTATTTTATTAGTAAATAAAGATAATAACTAATCATTATATAATGGCTGCACTTTCAAGTTCCCAATTTTTAGATAATGATATTTTATTTCACTTGGATAGGTTTCAAAATGGACCTATAAAGAAAAGAATTGTTAATGAAATAGTTGAGTTCAAAAAAAACAATGCTTATGTTCATTTAGAATTTGAAGAAAACTATACACATTTTCACCAGTCTACTATTAAAATAAACATTGTTCCTAATGAAGATAATAATATTTATAGTTTTATTCTCTCCAAAAACTATCCATTTACACCCCCTATAAAATTTTGTATTAATTATAAGGATTATAAACAATATTTAAAAGTAGATTCACCAAAAACTATGAATGAATTAAGAATATATAATGATATTAAGTGTTTTTGTTGTAGTTCCATTTATTGTAGTGGTAACTGGAGTCCTGGACTAAAAATGCAAAATATGATGAATGAATTTAAACAAATAAAGAAATATAGACGCGATATTATTAATAGATTACTTGCTAAAAAAATTGTGGATAAATATTTGATTCCAGATTTAAATATTATTCTTAATGAATGGTTGTTGTAATTTTAAATTTTAAAAGTATAATATTCTGAATTAATAGTACGTGTTGCATATGAGTAATTTGGATTTTGAGGCGGTGGTTCTTCTATAATAATAGGTTGATATCTTAATTCTGGAGGTTTCAAAACAAATGCTGCACCACCCTCATCAAAAAATTTAGCATTTTCAATTAGATAATTATCCACCTGTTGATAACGCATTGCTATCATTTGACATCCATAACTTCTGCATACTAGTCCATTTGGATTTTCTGGATTTATTTTTTTATCCGGAAAAACTATAGTCATTGCGGACTTATTGAAAATAGTTAATTCATTAATATCTGGGTTATTTTTAACATCATAAGCATGATAACCTCTCATATAGATAGAATTACTACATAAGTTTACATATTCTATAAATTTTTCATTTTCTAAAAATGCATCATTTGATTTATCTACAATTAAAATAATTTTATTTTGAAAATTAATTAATGGCTTCATACCTATATTTTTTCCAGTATTTATATAACTATAATTAATTCCTAACATTTTCTTATAATTACTAAATAATGTTGCTAATCTTGAATACATTTCTTGGTTGGTACTTTTAATTCTTAAGTGAATTATTATAGGATCTGTAGGATTAGGTGATGTACCATTTGCAAAAGCATATCCATCTATAGTTTCTAATACTTTTGAAAAAGGTACTGAATTAAATGTTTCTTTTACAAAATAACTATCAGATGTACTTGAAGCTACTACGGGTTCATTCTCCAATGAATATATTTCAAAATCTAAACAACGAACACCTTGTTTTATAATTGCTTTTAAATTACAAATATCTACATAGTCATTTTTATAACTACCACCTGAACATGCATTATAAGCTGTTTTTATATAATAATCAAATAATTTGAATGAAAAATCAGTATTATTTACAGAAATTGGCACTATATATCCATCAACATCTGAATATAATTTATCAATATAAGCACATTCTTTTGTTTGAAGGGAAGCAATATATGATAGATATCCCAAATATGCAAGAACAATAATAATAATTATCATGAAAATCAAATATGTTTGAAATGTTTCATCTAAACTAGTCATTAATTTTTTTGTATTTTCCCATGTAGACGCAATTGTTTGTTTTATTTGATTTGCTATATTTGGTGTATTTGAACTTGATGACATAATCTAATATATTATATTATTTTAAAAAATAAATAAAAATAATATAACTTTTGTAATACATTTTTTGTTTTTTATTTACAATTTTATTTTCTAATATAATTCGCGCCATGTTGAAAAAATATTACTTTGAACACCATAAAATAAAGCTGGAAATACTATTTCAGATAAAGTTCGTTGAAAATGGTTTGTAAAATATGAAAATACATATATATACATTATACCTAACACGAGTCCAGAAACTACGATTTGTAATATAGAAATTGGAATTTTATAGTTTTTATATTTTTTTGATAACATGATAAATAATTTATCTACTATAATACCTAGAATTATTCCAGAAACGCCAAAAATAATGGTTTCTATAGTGATAACAAAAATACTTTGTGGGTCTCTACTTATATTTGATGTAAAAGGAATGTTTTTCATATATTTTCTTTATATTATATTTTGCATTAGTTAGTTTTCGGTTATAATTCCTATAGTTGATTTTTTTTGATGAAATATTAATGAATTTATCTCTTAAATTAAAAGTAGGGATAAATGACTTAAATATAATATTGGAGTATATTATAAAAATGCCAAAGTTGTGTGAATTTGAGACTTGTCGTAAGCAGGCTAGTTATGGTGAATTTTATGGAAAGCCTATTAGATGTAAAGAACATAAGGAAGAGTATGGATTGGTTAGTCAATTATGTCGTGGAGAAAATTGTACAAAATATTCATGTTACAATTTTGGAAATGAAATAAAAGCTTTATATTGTTTAGAACATTGTTCAAATGGGATGATTGATATTAAAAATAAAAGTAAAAATTGTGTTTATAATGATTGTAAAACAAGAGCTACATATAATTATGAACATGAAACAAAAGCTATTTTTTGTTTACAACATAAAAAAGATTTAATGGTAAATGTTAATGATAAGTATTGTGAATATGAATTATGTAAAATAAGAGCCTCATTTAATTATGAAGGACAAAAAATAGGTAGATTTTGTAAAATACATAAACTAGATGATATGTATGATATCATTAATAAAAGATGCGAATATGAACTATGTAAAATAAAACCAAATTTTAACTATGAAGGACAAAAAATAGGTAGATTTTGTTGTGCACATAAATTAAATGGAATGATAGATATTGTTCATGAAAAATGTAATTTTCCAAATTGTAAAACACAACCTATATTCAATTTTGAAAATGAAAAACCTCGGTTTTGTTATGAACATAAATTAGATGAAATGATTAATGTTAAAAATAAAACATGTATTTATCCTAATTGTAAAATTAGTTGTCATTATAATTATAAAAATGAAAGTAAAGCATTATATTGTGTATCACATAAGTTACCTAATATGGTTGATGTAATTAGTAAAAATTGTTCATATCCAGATTGTATTATAACTCCATGTTACAATTATAAAGGAGAAAAAAATGGTATTTATTGTTTAAAACATAAATTACAAAATATGATAGATATAAAAAGAAAAATTTGTAAAGCAAATTTCTGTTTAGGAACAACTGCAAATCCCAAATATAAAGGTTATTGTAGTTCATGTTATCAAAATTTATTTCCAAATGATTCATTAACATTCCAAATTCGTTGTAAAACAAAAGAAATTGCAGTAAGAGATTTTATTAATTTTAATTTTAAAGGGTTTCAACATGATAAACCTTTATGGAGTGGAAATTGTGAATGTTCTCATAGAAGAAGAATTGATCATAGAAAGTTAATTGGAAATACTCTTTTATGTATTGAGACTGATGAAAATCAACATAAAAGTTATAGTATTTTAGATGAAGAAATACGTTATGATGATTTGTTTATGTTACATGGAGGAAAATTTATTTATATTCGTTTTAATCCAGATAAATTTAAGGATAAAAATGACAAATCAGTAAATCCTATGCTTTATACTCGTTTGTCTGTTTTGAAAGAAGAAATTGGAAAACAAATAAAAAGAATTGAAAATGAAGAAAATAATGAACTATTAGAAATTATTAAATTATATTATGATGAAATAAAGAATTAAAACATTTCTATAATATATATTTAGTATGGCGGGTGGTCTTATGCAATTAGTTGCCGTTGGGCAACAGAATATTATATTAAATGGAAACCCTAGCAAGACTTTTTGGAAAACAACGTTTAAAAAATATACAAATTTTGGTAAACAAAATTTCCGACTAAATTTTGAGGGTACACCAATATTAAATTTAACAACAGAATCTACTTTTAATTTTAAAGTATCGAGGTACGCTGATCTTCTTATGGACTGCTACATTTGCGTGACATTACCTAGCATTTGGAGTCCTATTTTGCCGCCTCAGGAGGTTTTAAACCCAGACGGCTCAACTACCACTACAAATTGGGCCCCCTATGAATTCAAGTGGATACAAAATTTGGGCGCCCAAATTATAAGCCGAATTACCATTAATTGTGGCAACCAACAATTACAACAATATTCAGGTCAATACATATTATCATCTGCTCAAAGAGATTTTAATAGTCAGAAACTTGCATTGTTTGATGAAATGATTGGTAATACACCAGAGCTTAATGATCCCGGAAATTCTGGTGCTCGTGTAAACTCTTATCCAAATACTTATTATACAACAAGTCCAGCCGGCGCACAACCTTCCATTAATGGTCGCATTTTGTATATTCCTTTAGGGGCTTGGTTTAATTTATCTACTTTTCAGGCTTTCCCTTTGATTGCATTACAATATAATGAATTGCAAATTAATGTGTCTTTTAGACCTATTAATCAATGGTTTACTATTCGTGATGTGATGGATTATCCAAATAACTTTCCCGTGGTTGCACCTAATTTTAATCAATATTATATGCAGTTATACAGATTTTTGCAAACACCTCCAGATGAGACTTTAGGACCTAATTCATATATAGACACAAGAACATCATGGAACGCAGATATTAATTTAAATTGTACTTATTCATTTCTCTCCAATGATGAAGCAGAAATTTTTGCCAAAAATGAGCAAAAATATTTGTTCAAACAAGTTTATGAAAATACATTTTATAATGTTACAGGTCAGAATAAGATAGATTTAGATTCAGTTGGAATGGTCATAAGTTGGATGTTTTATTTTCAACGAAGTGATGCAAATTTGCGAAATGAGTGGTCTAATTATACGAATTGGCCTTATAACTATATGCCTCAAGATATAATACCTGCATCTACTGCAGGAGACATTCCAAATACTAGTTCAAATGGTTATTTATACCCATTTTTGGGACCAGGATTGAACCCAGATGGGGCGCTAAGTGGTCTTGCTATTACCGGCGTTTATAATCCGCAAAATATAAAAGAAATTTTGGTCGCACTCGGTATACAATTAGATGGACAATATAGAGAGAACATATTAGATGCAGGCGTGTTTAATTTTGTGGAAAAATATGTGCGAACTGCTGGAAATGCACCTTCCGGGTTATATTGTTATAACTTTTGTTTAAATACTGACCCATTTCAGTTACAACCAAGTGGAGCCATGAATATGAGTCGTTTTACTAATATTCAATTTGAAATAACAACTATAAGTCCACCTGTAGATCCATATGCGCAAGTAATGACAATTTGCGATCCTGCGACGGGAGATATTGTCGGCATTAATAAGCCCACTTGGCGCATTTATGATTACAATTTTAATATGTATTTAATAGAAGAGCGAATAAATTTTTTACAAATAATTTCTGGCAATGCCGGACTTATGTATGCAATCTAATTATCGTAATAATATTTTTATTAATAATTATAAAATATTATTTATGCTGTTGAACTTTATTACCTTTTTGATCATATATCCAAATTTCATATTTATAACCTAACTCTTTTGCTGCATTTTGTTTTAAAAATATATTATTTCATTTATCCTACTTAAAGACTTTGCCATTGTTTCTCTCTACACTATGTAAGGAAATTCTTGAATTTCTGTGAAAATGGTCAAAAAAAGTTTCCTACTCATGTAGGCCGACTCTTTCATTTTTTCTTGGGAAAGTTTTTCCAGAAATTCAAAAATGGACATTTATTTTTGTCCATTTTTCAAAAACCCAAAATACTTTGCTCAAAAAGGCGACCGTTGTGACCATAATTGAATTTTATGGTCTGGTTACCAAAAAAATAATTTTCAAAACGTTAGCATAATTTTTTTATTATTTTTTAAAATAAATATTTAGGGAAATATTTTGTTAACTAATTATAAACAAATGTTATCCAAAAATTCCCCCGATTTCCCAAAATATATGTGTGAAAAATGTAACATCAAAACTAATAACAAAAAAGATTACGATAAACATATTTTAACTGCAAAACATAAAAAATTAACAGAAGTTAACAATTTGTTAACAAATTGTCCTACTAAAATACCTTTCCCGTGTCAAATTTGTAAAAAAGAATACAAGTCGCGTGTTGGATTATGGAAACATTATAAAGTATGTAAAGAAAAATTTAATTTAGAAAAACAAACAAATGATACAGAAGCATTAATTAATTACTTAATGAAGGAAAATTCTGAATTTAAACATTTATTGATAGATCAAAATAAACAAATGTTAGAGTTAGCAAAGAATAGTAGTAACTATAACATAAATAACAATAATAATTCTCATAATAAAACCTTTAACTTGCAATTCTTTTTAAATGAAACTTGTAAAAATGCAATGAACATGTCTGCCTTTATAGATTCTCTCCAATTACAACTAAGTGACTTGGAAAATGTTGGCGAAGTTGGTTATATTGAAGGAATTTCTAATATTATTGTAAAGAATTTGAATGCATTGGATGTAACACTTAGACCAGTTCACTGCACAGACAAAAAGAGAGAAACAATGTACATTAAAGATGAAGATAAGTGGGAAAAAGAAGATGAAAAGAAAGCCAAATTACATAAAATGGTGAAAAAAATTACCAATAAAAATATAAATTTAATTTCTGAATTTAAAGAGCTGTATCCTGACTGGAGAAAAAGCACATCCAAAGTGTCTGACCAATTCAATAAAATTATAATAGAATCCATGGGAGGCGCAGGAGATAATGATTTTGAAAAAGAAGAAAAAATCATTAAAAATGTAGCAAAGGAAGTATTAATTGATTCAACTTTTAAAAAAGGTTGAACCAAATTTATTATTTTTGGTTGTATTTTTAGTTATATTTTTGGTTATATTTTTGGTTGTATTTTTGGTTATATTTTTGGCTCCACCTTTCTCAAAGGTGGATTCAAAGGTGGATAGGTGAATTTGCAGCAAATGGTCCATCTTCAATAAATTGTCCAGTTAAAGAATATCTCTTTGGATAATTTGGCATAAATTGTAGATCAGATGGTTTATATCTTTTATCAAAAAGGTCTTCATCTGATTCAAATTGAGAGAACCAGATATTACCACCAAAGTTAGGCATAATAGGTTTTGAAAACATATTATTTGTAATTATTCTTTCATGTGTTCCATAACCACTCGTCAAAGAAGAATATTGTGGTGTAACTCCTATGGTTAGTTTACCGGCATCATTGTCTCCAGGTATAGGTTGTCCTGATAGTGGCAAAGGTGGCGAGTAAGGTTGACAACCAGGACAATCAATATCAGCCATACATTGCTGACCTGTATTAGAACATCTTGCATTTGGACCGCAGAAATTTGTACAACTATATTTAGTAGTTAGAGGTAAATCTACTGAATGACTAGTAGAGTTACCATTTTCTTGAACAGGTCCGGATGTAAAACATTCTACAATATAGTTATTAATTGTTAAAAAATGAATCCAGTAAAATATTGAGACTAATAAAATAACACACATGAATGCTAAAAGTATAGTATTATATTTCTTTTGAATAAAAGCCATATAATATAAGGATATATAAAATTGAGATTAGCTATTAAATAAAATCTCAAATATTTTATATCATTTTAATATAAGTAATGTTTGAATCTCCTAGTTCAGAAGATGTATCAACTGGTGCAACATCAGCATTAGATGAAGCACAAAAAGAACCTAGTACAGAAAGACAAGAATATTTTGCAAAATTAAAAGAATTTTTTTCAAATACAATAAGCTCAGGATTAAAACTTTTGATTTGGTGTATATTTAGTTTACTCGTAATATATTTCTGTAAAGTAGCGCAGTCAAATATACTACCAACAGACGTAAATTGTTTTCCATATACAGGAGAAAAAGGTCATGAGCCTGAACACATTGAACTACATATATTTACAAATTTATTTTTTATAAAACCAAGAAAAGCTATGATATTAGAATTTCCGGATACACATAATTCATTATTAGATGGAATACTTAAATCTTTAAAAGAATATAAAGACAACGCTAAGTCATCAGCTTTAGGAAATTATTTTGTTGCTATTTTAGAATCTTTATTTTTAAAGAATTTAAATTATTACAATTTTATGTTTTCATTTTTAAATCAGTTACCTGAATTTTTATTAGTATTATTTGGACCCTATTTAGCTTTTTTTATTCTTATAGTTGGTATAATAATTAACATAATATTCTTTTGTTATTATTGGATAAGTAACTTGAGTTGGCTGTGGAAGAAAAATGTAAATATTATTGTTAATAAAGATGGAATTGTAAAATATAAAAATGGTCCTCCTGAGTGGGAAAATGTTCATTGGAATGAGTTACAAGATCCAAATGATTCAACAAAGACAGTAGAAGGATCATCAGAATGGACAGCATATTTAATGGCAGTTATTGTTATGTTTATATTTATTGGAATATTATTTACATTACTCATTACGCAGGGTTTACTTATATTTGGAGCGGTGTTTAGTATATTTTGTCTTATTTCATTATTAATGTATAAAATAACATTGGCAGGTAAAAAAAGTTCTATTACTGAATTATTTGTTTATTTTTTTAAGTATAACAAGTTAATTATTATGAGTATGTTTAGTTTTTATGTTATAACAAATGCATATACATATTTGGGGTATACTCCTGCTATATTTGCAGTAATAACTTTATTTTGTATTTATTATTTTAAAGTTATTGAAATGTTTGTTCCTGTAAAAAGTGATTTAGATGAAAGGGTTGAAGTTGAAATTAATAGTACACAAGCATACAAAGTACCATGCGATCCACCACCAGAAAATGATATTATTAGTGATGATGATACAGGTGATAAAAAGGCTACATTTCGTGATCGTATGAGAATGACTACTACTAATAAGAATGAGATATCAGCAATGCCGCCAAAACCAGGAACAATCGTAACTCCTTCTCCAGCAAAACCAGGAACACCTCCAGCAAAACCAGGAACAATCGTAACTCCTCCTCCAGCAAAACCAGGAACTTCTCCAGTTGCACCAGGAACAATCGTAACTTCTCCTCCAGCAAAACCAGGAACAATCGTAACTTCTCCTCCAGCAAAACCAGGAACTTCTCCAGTTGCACCAGGAACAATCGTAACTTCTCCTCCAGCAAAACCAGGAACAATCGTAACTTCTCCTCCAGCAAAACCAGGAACTCCTCCAGTTGCTCCTCCAGGAACACCTCCAGGAACACCTCCGGGACCAAAACAAGAAACATTAAATCCACAACAAAAACAATCAGGTGGAAAAAAATTTAAACTAATAGAAATAGATTCAAATAATATTGTAAGAGAATTGAAAAAATTCAATAAAAAATATGCTCAGTTTTTACTATAATAATTACTTAAATACATATAATTATTTAAGTAATGGGAAAAGATAAAAAATTAAACTATCCATTTGTAAGCATTTGCACACCTACATTTAATCGTCGCCCTTTTGTACCTATGATGTTAAAATGTTTTGAACATCAAACTTACCCAAAAGACAAGATAGAATGGATTATTATAGATGATGGTACAGATAAAATAGAAGATCTCGTTACTCATATACCACAAGTGAAATACTTTAAATATGATACCAAGCTAACACTAGGTAAGAAACGTAATATATCAAATGAAAAAGCAAAAGGAGAAATCATAGTTTATATGGATGATGACGATTATTATCCACCTGAAAGAGTTAGTCATGCAGTAGAAATATTGAATAAAAATCCGAAAGCATTATGTGCTGGTTCAAGTGCAATGTTAATTTATTTCAAGCATATAAATAAGATGTTCCAATTTGGTCCTTATGGTCCCAATCATTCAACTGCAGCCACATTTGCATTTAGACGCGAACTATTAACAAAAACCAAATTTAATGAAACGGCCGCAATTGCAGAAGAAAAATTTTTCTTAAAAGATTATACAATTCCATTTGTTCAATTAGATACAAATAAATCAATTATTGTATTTTCTCATAATCACAACTCATTTGATAAAAAAGAACTATTAAATCAAATGCCAAATCCATTTGTAAATGAAGTTTCAATAAAACCTGCGGATTTGATAAAAGAGACAGATATTTTAAAATTTTTTATGGAAGATATTGATATCCTATTAGAGTCATATGAACCTGGAAGTCTGGAAAATAAACCAGATGTACAAAAAGAGATAAAAGAGATTAGAGAAAGGAGAGAAAAAATGATACAAGAACAAAGAAAACAAGAAGCAAATCTTCAGAAAAATATGATAACTCCGGAAGTTTTAGAAAAAAAATTCAACGAACAAATATACTTAATACAACAATTATCATTAGAGAATAAACAACTTTACGAAAAAGTAAAATATTTAGAAAACACTATTACAAAACTAATTCAAGAAAAAATACAAGAAAAAATACAAGAAAAGAAAACGCAAGAAAAAAAAACGCAAGAAAAGAAAACACAAGACAATAATGTAAATTCTTATACAGAAAAATATATAGAACTATCACAATCACAACCAATAGTTAGTAATACTATATGATTATATGATTATATGATTATATGATTATACAATTAATAAAATGTATTTAAAGCTATATAGTTTATTATAGTAATAGACAACATGGACTACTGGGATTCTGTACCTAACGAAACTTTTGATGACTCTGGTTCTAATAAGGACTATTTAAACGAAGCCAAAAATATGGATAGAGGATATTCAAAAATATGTGGATTCGTTGAGCGGTCAGATGGTACGTTAAAAAAGTCAAAAATTGATATTTATACAACTGGATTTATTGGAAATCGTATTAGAGATGCAGAAACAGGTGAATATTATAAGGAATTAGTTGGTTCTCTAGATGAAGATGTGTATTTTAAAACAAGAATGACTACATGTAAAGTAATGAGTAAGAATGGTTCAAATTTATTGTTTTATACTTCACCTGATCATTGTATGAGACATTTGCATATTGTTATTCCACAAAACATTATTAATAAGTGGGAAGTGAAGCGTAATGATCGTTTAAGAATAAAACGATCAACATTTTAAAAAGGTTACAAGCGAAGCTAAGAGACAAATTTTATTAATTTCATTGAACGAATTTCATTGAATATATAATTATTATATTCAATTAAACTGAGCAAAAAAATATCACAAAACAACCTACATTAGTTAGAGTAATAATAAAATATATATTACAATATAAAATATATATATTATAATAATGGGAAGGTGCGAAACTGCTACAGCATCAATTGGAATTAAGATTTTATTATCAGACCTTATATTAGAAATAAACGAAAATAATGTTACTCTAATTAAACAAATGTTGTATTATGGATTTATTGAAGACAATAATGATTTCTTTAATGAAATATACTCAAGAATTATTGGTCATAATTAATTACCAGAAAATTGTTTAGATCTAAAAGAGAAATTAATAAATGAGTTTACAAATAATGGTTCATGTCATAAATCCCATGGTAAAAGTATAGTAATCCAGACTTTAGACAAGGGATGTTTATTTGATAAATATTTATTAGTTCCTGTAAAAAGAATATTAACACTGGATAGATGGGGTTATGATAGAGATGGAACAAATAGTATTTCTAGACCAATTGATTTTGATTTATTTATAAATACGGATAAATATAAAGAAATTGAAAAAACTGAGATAGTGTTAATACTTGGTCAACATGCTGGTTGATTTACATGTATTGGCATTTTTATTAAAACGCCGATTTATAATATTATATTTTTTATCTTTTAGTTAATTTTATTTTTTCAACTATTTCATTTATAGCAATTTCTACACCAGTTGTTTTATCTTCCAAATACTTACTATCATAATCACGGAAAATATCTTCCCAACTATCACAACCATGATATTTATATATTAAATCAAATATATGAGTTTCTTTTTTAGATATTATAAAATATATATCTAATAATTGTTTCTTTTCTTCTATAGTCCAATTTTCACAAGAGTTATTATCTTCTATTTTGGTAAGCTTATCTATTATATTTTCCATTTACATATAATAGATAAAAATTTTTTATATACTATTCTCTAATTATAAAATATCGGCATTTGAAATAATAAAAGGTGGAATGGATTGAATTAAGTATCCTCTATTTCTTCTTCTTCATATTCAATTTCGTTGTCAATAGTACCAGTAGCATTTTCTTTAATATATTTTTCAATATATCTATAAATGCGATTAACGTCTAATTTATTAATTTCATAATTTTCTAATAAATTTACAATTTGTGAATCATCATTTTTACTTTTTATTTCCATAAAAAATCCGAATAAATCTTTTTTATCCATACCAAGTTTTTGACACAACTTTTGTATGAATAACGAGTTATTATATTCAGTAGAATATTTGGTTAATACCTTAGTAAAACGTATATCTTGTAAACTTTGTTTTTGTTTAAAATTTTCATGATAATCTTTATTATTTTTAAATGTTTTGATTAAAGAACTCATTTCATTGAATTGCCATATTTGTTTTTGAAAAGTAATTCTATCAATATAGTCAGCAAAACAAATATTTTCAAGTTGTTGAATATAAAATGGTATTGATTTTTTCTTTTCTAATTTATCAATGATATCAATTATATTTTCATGCCATAAAAGTCCAATACTAGTTCTATCAGTTTCATTCATAACAACATTATGTTGTTTAAAAGTATAATAATTATTTATTAATTTATTCGTTATTTTTTTTGTATCATCATTATATGATTTAATTTGCATAATATTTTCAATTACTTCTATAGTAAATAATTCTGGTTTACTTTTATGCAAATTAATTAAACTATTTAATTTTCTTAAATCACCCTGAACAAATGAGATTATTTTTTCTTTCAATAGTTGATCTGTTTTAGGTAATAAATAACTTACAATAGTAGTAGTTTCGGCATTATTTGGTGTCTTTAATTCAATCGTATTGCATACTTTAATCAATTCTTTAATTTTTTTGTCTACTTTATAATTACCAATACATATAATAGGATTCATTGTTACTTCTTCTTGTTTTTGTTTTTTTGTTTTTTTTGGACGTATTAGTTTAATTAATGTATTAATACCTCCTTTGTCACCATTATTCATGCCATCAATTTCATCCATGATAATTGCAATTTTTTTTATTTTTTTATTTAATAAACTCATAATATTTTTATCAGACATATTATGTTTTGTAATATCCTCAATAACTGCTGTATTTCTAATATCGCCTGCATCATATTTAATAATATCATAGTCAAGTTCTTTTAAAATATTCATTACAAAAGTAGTTTTACCAGTACCAGGGTCACCATAAACATAAATACCTTTTTTAAAAAGCATATTATTTTTATTCATTTCAAAATCACGTAGAATATTTTTAATAGAAGCAGCTTTTTCTTCTCTGTTTAAAATCTCATTCATATTTAATTCTTCCATCTTATATACTTTACAAGATTCTTTTTATGTAGATTTTTATCGAATCCATGTTGTTTTAAAAAATCCATGAAAACCTCTCTACAATTTGTAGACTCATTTTCAATGCAATAATGTATGACAAAATATAAATAATTTTTAAATATCATATTTTTATACATATAGTTATATATTTTTGTCCATATTGTAAAATTTTCTGTAAAAATTTTTTCAAAAACAAAAAAATTATCCCTGCGAATTGTATCACGAATATAATTTTCGTAATTTACAATACATTGTTTTAACAATTTATGATATAATTTATAATTCTCTCTATTTGTAAAAACAAAACTTTTTTTTGGGATAAATTCTTTTATATGTATTATTAAATCATCGGGTAAATTATAAATATTTTCAAATATATTTTCTGTAAAATTATATTTATTTATGAATTCATTCATTATAAATATAATAGAAATTTATATTTATAACATTTTTGTATACTATATTTATACCGGTGAATATTTTAATTCGCACTATCAATGCTATTTCGTTCTAATAAAATACCTTGTTTATAATATGAATACGTTGGTAGATATCCAGGTTCAAAACAAGTTTTACAAAAAATTTCAACTCTTATATCTGGATATTTATAGCTGTAATTTATAGCATCTTGTTTAATTAAAAATATTTTTTGGTCTTCCCATTTATAATTATTACAAGTAGTTAAATATATATATGTTATTTGTTTTTTAATTTCATCGCTAATATTCATTATATTTTATATATAAAAGTCCTTTATAATATTTTTATATTGTATTTTATGCCGTTGTTTGACAAGGATTTTGTACACCATAAGTAATACCATCCCATGCTATACCACATGTATTTGCCCAATTATATTTATTACATGTACCATTTGCGCCGGTAAATGCTGCAGAATTAAAATTAATTCTATAATGTTTATCTTTACTTCCAGGTGCAGGTCGGCAAAACTTAGGATTTGAATTCATTGTTAAGTCCTTAATATCTACGCAAGTGGCATCATTTCCAGAACCATCAACTACAAAATAATCTGGGCAGCTTGGCACCATAGGAGGCCATGTTTCATCTTTAGCATAAGTTAATGCAAGACCTATTAATACTAAAGAAATAATTAATATAATAATAGCAGAGAAAAGAACTATTTTTTTAAATCCGTCCATATAAATATATATATATTTATAAAAAAATAATATATAATTTTTTCTATTGAAGTAATATAAATGAATAGAATAAACAATGGACGAGTAGACATAAAAACACCGAACACTTCGGCATTATTTGGATTATATGATAAAATTCCGGCAAACCAGTGTGTAACATTTAGAAATCCAACTGAAGGTTTATGGAGTAAAAATAATTTGTCTGATGCTTTTTTCTGTCAGAATAATATTCAAGTTTTACAACATGCTATTATATCAGGCGTGTATAATCGTTCTAATGGTCAATATAAAATTGGTCAGCAAGATTGTGACACTCTTAAAGTAATTATGAGAAGTATATTTCTTCAATACTCAGCAAATAAACCAAATGATATTCAACAACAAGTACATGAGCTAAATAAAATGGTACTAGAATATTGTATTCAACAAGTATATAGTGAAGCTCAGGGATATATGAAGTACATTAATGATGTGAGTACCTTAGTTATTCCAATTGCTCATCCTGTTATGACTAGTCAAAATGATCGTCAACTGGAATTTAAGGGATGGTTCTAATCCACTTTTGAAAAAGTGGAGCAAAACCTCACTTTTTGCCGTATATTTGGCTCCACATTTCTTAAAGGTGGAAAAATATATTTATATATTATATGAACTTTAAAAAAGAGTTAATTATTAGAAGTATTAAAATATTTGATATTGGTTACATTACTGCACTATATTTAATATTAGGAATAATATTTGCAAAAATATTTGATCTTTCTCTTGGTAAGTTTAATGAAGAAGAAGAAAATAAAAAACCAATTTGGAGAGTAATATTAGAAGTTATTTTATTCGCATGGGTAATAGGAATTGTCATATATATTGTAAGAAATATAATTCCTATGATCCCTTTTCCATTAAATGGAATCCAAGGATATGATCACTTAAAAGTAAAAGAACTAACTAGTGGATTTACTTTCATTATTACATTTATATATTATCAAGATTACTATCAGAAAAAAATAAGATCACTATATTTAAGACTTGAAAAATAAAAAACAAATGCGTATATATATAATATTCTTTTTTAAGATATTATATATTATATATTATGTCAAACGATAAAATAGTTTTAATTTGCGCAACTGGACGTTCCGGTTCCACGAGTCTACAACGAATAATCAATACTATACCAAATAGTAATATATGCGGAGAGAATTATGGAGCTGTCAATAGTTTACTAGATTTTTATATAAAATTACATGCATCATCTAGACATCAAATACCTGGTCATTATAAACCGGCATCTTATGAAGAAATTGTTAGCAAAAATGTGAAACCATCTTGGTATAATTCTTATAAAATGCCTGAAATGGAACAAAAAATTAAAGACCTCATTATCGCCATGTTTAAAAAAGATTCAAATACTAATTTATGGGGATTTAAAGAGATTCGTTATGATAACAAAAAAGTAAATTTGTTAAAATATTTTAAACAATTATTTCCTCAAACAAAGTTAATAATTCAAATAAGAGAGAATATTGGTGCTCAAAGTCAAAGTGATTGGCATAAAAAAGATAAAAATTCGGTTCTAAATTTGTATAAAATGAATCAAGAATTATACGATTTTTATTGTCAAAATAAAGATTGGTGTTATTTTACTACCTTTGAAAGGATGTTTGATAAAAATAATTTACAAAATATATTTTCATTTATTGAATGTAGAGAGAATTATGATGAAATCAATGTGGATAAAGTTCTAAAGAATAATTTGAAAGACTAAATCCACCTTTTCCACCTTTAAGAAAGGTGGAGCCAAACCTACTATTTTTCCACCTTTTAGAAAGGTGGAGCCAAACCTACTATTTTTGTATAATTTTTGTATAATTTTGTTCCACTTTTGCAACACCAGTACCTTTGGTCTAAAAGTGGAATTTTTTACTTCATAATTAATTTTATATGAAGTAAAAAAATTTATAAATAATTTTTATTATATTTTTATATTTGGCTCCACCTTTTTCAAAGGTGGAAAAGGTGGAAAAGGTGGATTTACTCTTTAATAACAATATTTTTTTTAACTCCGGACTTAGATTTGGCTCCACCTTTCTTAAAGGTAGATAAAGTGGATCTAGTTCTGTCTTCTTTATATTCCAAATACAAATCTTTTAATTTGTCTAATTCTCCAAGCCACATTTGTTGAATTGTCGTAGATTTTATTTTTTCTAACTCTGTTTCTTTAATAATCTTATCCTTGAGTAACTTTGCTACATTTTCTTCTGTAACAGAGTCCATAGGCATTTTAATCAAATATTTATAATCACCATCTTCGTCTATTACATTATATTCTTTATCTTGTAACATGGTATTGACTTCTTCTCTCTTTTTCTTTCTCAAATCAATTGTTCCATCTAAATTTTCTTGAATATAACGTGCCTTGTTTGACAATGTAACCAACTCTTTTTCTAAAGCATCAATCATATATTCTTTTCTTGTTCCGTACATTTTAAGACGTGTTTCATAATACGCATCAATGATCTCATAAACTTTTTCATATTTATGTAAAATATCATTTGCATCAAATAAGTGCATATTTGTTGTCGTGTTAGTTGTGGAAAGTTTTAACAATTTATCTATACCATTGCAACCATTATCTCCGTTTATTTTTTCAAGCTCTTCCAACTTCCCCTTTGCAAAGGTAATCGTAAAATCAACATTTGTATCCTTACTCATATCGTCATAGTCTTTAATAATAGCTTGTACTTTCTTACCATCTTTTGCTGGACTAGGATCAATTAATTCTTCAAGAAGCTCTTTGAAATCCTCAGTCCAATATCCAACAGGTAACTCAGTTACTTTAATTTTATCAGGTCCGACCTTTTCATAGACACCTTTGAACAAGAATTTTTCTTCTGAGATTTTAGTAATTTTACCTTGAAATCCTTCATAATAAGGAATAAATTCTTGACAAGGTTCTTCGTCTAACAATTTACTTTTTAAATAATTAATAATTTGCAAAGGATTATAACACATTATATCTGTGCTGAAACCAGTGCCAATACCTTTGGATCCATTTACTAGAACCATAGGAATAATAGGAGCATAGAAGATAGGTTCTACAAGAGTTCCATCATCATTTAAATAATCCAAAATAGCATCATCAGCAGCCGGAAATAATGTGCGAGTCATTTTATTTAATTGTGTAAAGATATATCTTTCAGAGGCAGAGTCTTTACCACCCTGTAACCGAGTACCAAACTGACCATTTGGCAACAACAAGTTGATATTATTGGCTCCGACAAAATTCTGCGCCATACCGACAATCGCAGCATTCAAACTTGCCTCACCATGATGGTAACAAGCTTCCTTTGATACATAACCAGAAAACTGAGCGACCTTTATCTCTGTATTTAAATTCATTTTAAATGCCGAATACAAAATCTTACGCAAAGAAATCTTGAGACCATCCATCAAGTTAGGAATAGAACGATCACAATCATATTTGGAGAAATGAATAAGCTCTCTATCAATAAAATCATTATAGGAAACACTTGTCTTTGATGTATCCAAATATGCATTTCTATCATAGACTTTTAGCCAGTCTTTTCTATCATCTGCTCGCTTCTTATTGAATACCATATCTATGGCATCATCGCTTTTCTCAGAAACTTCAAAGCCTACTAATTTTTTATTTTCAAAATATTCACGAAACTCTTTGCCAGTACTTGTACCTAAACCTTTATAATATTTAATCTTCCATCCTTTGGTGTCATTTATTTCTTTCCATGCATTATATTCTCCATCATTATAGAAATTTAATTCTGTAGAACCTTTTTTGGCTTTCAAAATTGGTGTATTCATAAATCCAATAAATCCTGGAATAGCAGATAAACTAGGCCATTCTGATTGGAATAAATTAATACCAAGCCCCTTAATATGACTACCATCTAAATCTTGATCAGTCATAAAGAGAACCTTTCCATAACGTAAATGTTTATTAACATCCTCTGTTGTCTCATATTTCTTACCAGTTTCTAATCCTAGAATCTTCTTGATTTCGGCAATTTCTTTATTTTCGGATATTTTCTTTGTAGACTCACCACGAACATTTAAAATCTTACCCTTCATAGGATACACACCAATGCTGTTACGATCTTCTGAAGATAATCCTGAAATAATACCGGCCTTAGCTGAATCTCCTTCGCAAAAGATGATAACGCAATCTTTTGATTTTTCAGTACCAGCCCAATTAGCATCTGTCAACTTAGGAATACCACGAACTGACTTGCTCTTGACTCCGTCTGTTTTTTTAGCAGCTTTATTTTCCTTGACTTCAGTCAATTGAAGTGCAGCATCCATGACACCCATTTTTGCGACTTTTTCAATAAATTTATCGCTGACTTCGCATTTAGATCCAAATTTAGAGGAAGGCGTATTCATATAATCTTTGGTTTGACTATCAAATGCTGGATTTTCAATGTCGCATCTCAAAAACAAAATAAGTTGCTCTTTAATGCTGTTAGGATTTACTTTTACTTTCTTTTTCTTTTCAATAAAGTCGCCAAGTTTTCTAGTAATTTGATTCAAAATATATTCAACATGCTTACCACCTTTGGCAGTGTGAATGCCATTTACAAATGACACTTGTGTAAATTCATGTGTAGGTGTTAAAGCAACAGCATATTCCCATCTTCCTTCTTCACCAAACTCTTCGTAAACACGAGGAGATTCTGTCTTTTCACCAATATACAAATCTATATATTGCTGAAAATTCTTGATAGGAACTGGTTGACCATTATATTTTACTTTTATAGACTTTTCAGTCACTGCTGCAATATCATAAATTCTTTTTTTCAATAAAGCAATCATGTCCGAAGTTAGACCATCTAAACCAAGGCGAGAATAATCAGGTTTAAATGTCACTTTAGTATAAGGCTTGTTCTTGCATTTTGTTATCACCGGTTTACAAATTTCTGATAAGTTATCTTTAAATTCTTGAACATATTTGAGACCTCTAACATGATCAATAGTTTCAATCGCACCATAAGTAGACCAAATGAGAACAAGTTTAAATCCAAATCCATTTTTCCCACCAACAATTTTCTTTTCCTCCTTATCATAATTGGTTGAAGTTCTTAATTCTCCAAAAATCATTTGAGGTATCCATGTTTTGTGTTCAGGATGCTCAGCGACATCAATCCCATTTCCATCATTCAACATAGTAATAGTACCATCTTCACTAATGGTAATCTCAATGTTAGAAACAGGAAGACAATTAGGTTGTCCTACAGCAATAGCCTGTAACATGCGCACCACATGATCACGACAATTAACAATACCCTCATCAAACAACTTGAAGAGACCAGGAATGTATTCAATATTTTTTTCAATAATTTTGTCCTCAGTATCATTTAGGATATGCTGTAAAGATTCTATTTTTTCAATAGATCCAACATAAGTGTCTGGTGCATCCAAAATGTGCTGAATAGCAGACTTCTTTTGGTATTTCTTTGATAAAGTAACGTCGGTAGTAGCGCTCATAATTAGATATATGTAAAATCTATTTAATTCAATTTTTTAATTCAATTTTTTTATAATCCAAAAAAATAAAATGTATAGAATAAAATAAATATAAATAGTAATATGACTTCTTATCAACAATTTACACCAGGTAAAAAAAGTAATACTAGAAAAATAATTCAATATATTGCAGAATATAATGCGGCTATTGCTACTCGTAAAGATTTACAACCATTAACTTGTGCATGTACACAAGATAAATTTGATAAAAGTCTGTCATATGCTGGTTCAGATTCTCCGTCAGTAAGAGTATCTAATAGTATGAGAGTATCTCAAATTGTAAATTTTAGTAAAGGTGGTAAAACTCAGTATGGTAATTTTTATTTAGCACAACCATTGAATGTAAATTATTTAGGTAGAATAGAAGGGATGCCAGGAGGTAGTGGTGCACCTCCTAGAAATAGTTTTAACTAATGCGTTTCTCTTTAAAAAAATTTAAAAATATTATTTTCTCCAAATAATATATATGTCATACGAACGTCAAGTTGGATCTCGCGCTCAAGTAATGAATGGTACATGCCATCATACACCAGGTGGTCTCACAAAAAAACATTTAAAACATAACAAACATGGTCGTATTGTTTCCAGAAAGGCTTCCATGAAAGCCAAGAAAAATAATCGCCTTGCCAAGGCTGGTTTTGTTCCTAAAAAAGGTGTATTTAAGTTATTTAAGAAGGGTGATGGTAAGAAGAGTAGAAAGATGAGTAGAAAGATGAGAGGTGGATCTTACACATTAAGCCCGGCATCTTACGATGGACAAGGAGTAGGAACTTCTGGTCCTTCCGTTCAAATTAGAGCCGGAAATGCAAATTAAAATAAATAAACTATTTAAAAAAAATTATCTATTATTTTTTAAATAGTATAAAACCATGCAGTTTCAATAAATTTTTCGTATACAATATGATGTGGTAATTTGTAATACAAATATTTTTCAAAATATCTTTTACTAACAACAAATTTTGCAGAATTTGTATTGCAAAATTTATAATAGTAATTATACGCATCATCAAAAGAGATTAAAGCTAATGTATCATCATTTTTAATTTGTTCTTTCATAAATATAAAGAATTTTTCAATGTCTTTTATTTTATTCCACATGTTACTAGATATGTTTAAAATATATTTGTCTTCAATGATTTCAATAGAAGGTAAAAAATGTTTTATAATTTTAACAATATTTTCTTCATTAATTTGACCATTCGTTAATAGTTGTTCGTCTTTTTCTTGTTTTGTCCAAAGTTTGAAGAGAGAAGACAATTCATCAACTTCAAATTCATTATCAAATAGTTCTATATTGTCTTTGCAAATCGTATTCTCCCAAAATTTTATAAAATCAATATGTGTTGGTAAATATTTGCTAGTAATGCCTATAAAACAATCGCTGACTTCGTCATAATTAAATCTTTCTCTCAATAAATTTTTTAAATAATTAGAATAAATAATATTTGGTAAATGACTAGTAGAGAGAAATTGTTTCCAAACAAAATGCAGATTTTTCCATTCTATTTTGCAATCATTTGTAGAAATAATATATTTATTACAAAATTCTTCCACAATTGTATTTTGTGTTGAATTTTTAAGATAATATGAATAGTTCTTTAATTCTTCGTCTGATTTGTTTTCAATAAATTTATCAGAATTTTCATAACGTTTAGAATAATGGGCAGAAACACATAATAAGTCAAGTCCAATTTTTTTAAGTAATTCTCTCCAAACCTCATTTGAAAAATTATTATTAATTTTAGTTAATCTGCAACATGTATAAGGATGATTTTCATGATATTTAGTCATAAAATTATGAGTACTATTATTATTACCAATTGAAGAGATAGCAACATTATCTATTTCATTCAAAAATTGTTTCATTTTTGAAGTAACTAAGAAAATTAAATTTTGATTTTTTTTTAGAATATTATCACCAATGATAGTAAGAAAATATTTGGCAGCATTCTTTGAGGGAAAAAAGGATGGATATAAAACATTTAATACATTTTGAATTGTGTCCGTTTCTGGAATAGAACTAAATAAACTTCTCTCTTTTATTTGTTTAATAATATTGGATTTTGTTTTATGTTTCCATTGCAAAAGAACTCTTTCTTTAGAAATAGAAGAGAGAAGCTTATGAATAATATCATCTTCTTTAATAATTAAATATTTTTCTCCATTATATTCATAAAATAAGTTATTGTTTGGCAGATAAAAATATTTATTTTTATTTAGAAAAATTTGAATAAATAGTTGTTGTTCATTTGTCAAATAAGTATTTCTATTTACTCTTTCTTCATAATTTTTTAACTCATTTTCAAGTGTATTTGGCAAATAATTATTAATATGTGTTTTTATTCTTTGAATCATATATTCGCTATCTTTGTATTTTTTTAATAGGATTGTTATGGTATTTGTAGAATCAGCTAAAATTTCTTCTAATGACATTCTTTTAATTTTTCACAATTAGTCTTTAAATTAAATTTATTTGCATTTATATAATGAAAATAAATTTACGATATTTGCCAAAGAGTCTAACAAGAAAAGATAGAAGTTTGCAGGCCAGAGAATTAAAAAAATCACGAAAAATGTATAAAAAAGAGCAATATCATACTAGACGTAAAGTTTCTTCATATCCTGTAAAAAGATCGCCACATATTATTAAAGCTGAAAAAATATACAATATTTCAAAAATTGGAGCAAATTCAGAACTGGCAAGAAAAACAGGTTGTTCTAAAGCAGCATTAGCAGAAATTATTAGAAAAGGCGAAGGAGCATATTTTTCTTCTGGTTCTAGACCTAACCAAACCGCACAATCGTGGGGACTCGCACGTTTAGCAAGTTCGATTACTTCTGGAAAAGCTGCTGCAGTGGATTATAGTATTTTAGAAAAAGGCTGTAAACCAGGATCAAAAGCTCTTCGTCTAGCAAAAATATCTAAAAGAAAAAATGGTCATGGTACCAGAAAAGCTCCGAAAGTGAATATGTAAATTTTTAATAGAAAAATAACTAAATCCACATCAGTACCTTCGGAAAAGGTGGAGCCAAAATAATATATATTTTTCTAATTGAATATTATATTATGGAACGTCTTGATTTTATATTTTCTTACTGGATATTTGTATGGTATTTATTATATTTTTTTGGATTTTTTAAATTATATAATCCTAAATTTGCTATTATTCTTGGTATTACTGAAAATTTATTTATATTATTTTTAATGTTTTATTATAATACAAAATATCATTTAATTTTATTATTTATAATTGTAGTGACAATACAAAAAATAATACCAGTTTATATAATTTGGAATGATAAAATACATAATAAAGATATTATAGCAACATTTATTTTATTTATAATTTATTTATTTTGGTGTAGGATTAATAATAAAAAATTTAGTAATATTATAAAACCAGCAAAAGATCTGATTTTACATAATAAAAATACTTTTCCTGGAATGGTTATTTTTCAAAAAATAGGCTTATAATTAATAATTTTAAATAGATGCGTTAAAATACGATAAATAATTTTGATACATAAGTATTTAAAGATTCCTAAAGACAAAATAGTATAAAATGACATCATTTTCAAATAAAAATCAAGTATTAATACCTACTGACGGAAATGTATTAACTATTAAGACTGTTCAAATAGCCCCGTTTAGAACCTTAATGACTGCGCTTAAAGATATTCTTTTAGAAACAAATATTACATTTGAACCGGACGGAATTCGTATTATTAATATGGATAAGTCACATACCATTTTGGCTCATCTTTATTTAGCTGCGCAAAATTTTGAATTTTATGAGTGTAAGAAAGAAAAGATTATTATTGGTGTAAATATGTTCCATCTTTTTAAATTAATTAACTCTATTGATAATGACGATACATTAACTATGTATATTGAAAATTCTGATTATGTAGATGGAATTGTTTCTCATTTAGCCTTGAAATTTGAAAATGGAGAGATTAAGCAATGTAAAACTCAGAAGTTGCGATTGATTGAGCCAGAGCCAGAAGAACTGCAATATCCTGATGTCAAATTTTCTTCTATTATTAATCTTCCATCTGTTGATTTTCAGAAAATTATTCGCGATTTGTCTTGTATTTCTGATAAATTGGAAATTAAGTCAGTCGGTAATGAACTCATTTTTAAATGCTCTGGACAATTTGCTTCTGCTGAAATTCATCGTGCTGAATCTGACGGCAGTATGGGTTTCATTTTGAAGCAAGATTCTTCCAAGGTCATTCAGGGCGAATTTTCTCTTAAAAATTTAGGATATTTCATTAAATGCACTAATTTGTGTCAACAAATTGAAGTCTATTTGGAAAACGATTTGCCGCTTGTTGTGAAGTATGATGTAGCCAGTTTGGGCAGCATTAAGCTCTGCTTAGCGCAGTTACCATCATCATAGTTTGTTACCATTTGTGGTAACAAATATTTTTTTAACTAACAAATTTATATAATACAATATATTATATAAATAAACAACTTAAAGCTATAAGTATAATATAACTATGCCTATTAAATATACATACACTCAAGTTGAGCAAATCTTTGAACAAAATGGATGTTCTTTGCATGCACAAACATACGTAAATCAATTAGGTAAGTTAAATTATACAGCAACATGTGGTCATAACAATACAATAAGTCTTAAATTATTTTTGAGAGGAAATGGTACAAAATGTAAAAGTTGTGCTTTAGATTTTCTTACTTATGAAAAAACATATGCATATTTTGAAAGTAAGAGCTGTAAACTATCTTATACAAAAGAAGAATTTGAATCTTATTATAAAAATAACACACAAAAATTAAAATATATTGCAAGTTGTGGACATGAAAATAATGTATGTTGGAAAAATTTTTATGGTCTGAATCAAGGGATTTGCTGTCCTTTATGTGTAAATAAAAATACTGGAATTAAATTACAACAACTATATTCTGGAAATAACTTTAATGGTGGGTTAAAACAAGAATATTCTGGAATTCAATATTTTATTAGTTTAGTTGATGAATTATATCATATAAAAAAAACTTTTGATGGTTGTAAAGCTGATATAGCAATAAAACCCAAAAGTTGCGAATTAGATAAATGGTTAGGAATTCAAGTAAAAACAACAAATAAAAAAACAGAAAGAGAACAATATTATTTTAGATTGAATAATAGTAGTTATGAAGATTGTTTAATCTTATGTATTTGTGAAGAAGATAAAAAAATATGGTTAATTCCTTACGAAGATGTTAAAGGTCAAAAAACAATTGGAATAGCAAAAAAGTCAAAATATAACAAATATGAAGTTACAAAAGAAAATTTATTTGAATTATTAGAAGTATTTTATAATGCATTACCAAAATTTGAATATGATACTATAAATATTCCTATAACAATATTTCAGCAACAAGAACAAGAGTTTCGTAAATTAAGAGAAAGTAAAATTGGATTTATAGAATTTACAAATAATGATATTGAAGGATTAGTATATGATTTTAAGATAGGAAATAAAAAAGTACAAGAAAAAGTAGGTAGTTATTGTAAAAAAAATAATTTAAATATATTTATGTTTAATTTAGTTAAATATGATTGTAGAATAAATGGACAATGTAAAAATAAATGTTATGAAGAAGGTGACAATGACTTATATTGGTTACATTGTAAAAATAACAAATTTTATGTCATACCTGAATCTGTGTTGATAGAACAAGGGTTTGTAGGTAAAAATTGTAAAAAATATAAGTTGTATGTATCTCCTACAAATCAAAACACATCATGGTGCAATGCATACCAATTTGATTACAATAGTATAGACAAAGAGAGACTACTAGAAATAATCAATCATGAATAATTCAATAACAATTAAATTATTTTAGCCAATATCAAAAATCATTATAATAAAATATTTTAATTTAATATAATGGACAGAAATCATTATTTATTTTCTTTGAATAAAAAAATAATACCACAACCTGTAACTTCTATAAAATATAATACAAATAACGCTAAGGTATTTATTCAAAAAGGTTTAGATGGCCAAGAAGGCCCTCAAGGACCAACTGGTTGTTCAGGTAAAGATGGTGACCGATTTTGCACAAAAACAATAAATAAAATATCTTTAACTCCTACAGAAAATTCTTTAGTTATTATAAACGTAGAACCAGGACTAGCATACATAAGCGGTAATTCTGTAATTGTATCCGAAGTTCCAAATAGTATTAATTCTAACTTAAATACATTTGAAGGCACTATTCAATATTATAATCAAGCATCAGGTCAGATTGTAATTAAAGATATAACTAATATTCATGGTTATTTTAACGGAGAACAACATTATTACCATGTGAATTTAGATGGTATAGATGGAGCACCAGGAGAACAAGGACCACCAGGGCCTACAGGTCCAAGTAATATTTCAGAAACAAGTATTTCACTAACTTTATTGAATAGTACCATAAATATACCAGAACAATTAAATCCAATTACTTATTACACAATAAATGTTAATAACAATGATGAAATAAGATACATACAAAGCAATTTACAAAATAACCATTTTGCAATTATTTTAATAGAATTATCAGACCTACAATATAATGAAAATTCTACTGCTACTATTTTTACAATGTATGATGCTAATTTAATTATAAATTATAATAAAAATATAATATTAAATCACGATTCTCCATTTGCAATATTTAAAATATATAAAATGAATGATAATATTTTTCTAGAGTGTGTTTCTTATTATAGAAATAATTTTATTTCTTTATAAAATTTAAATATAAAAAATTTTAAATAGAATATATATTAAATGTCAATATCCATATTTACAAAAAAAGATATTATACCTATTATTATTCCACCTATATGTTTTCAAGATAAATACAATAATATAAATAGTTATGTAGAAATGAACCCATCAATGCATATTGATGAAAGCGGAAATATCAAAATTCTTGTAAGATGTATTAATTATAAAAAATATTCATTAAAAGAATATACATTATATGGTTGTATATCTAATTCCATTTATTACATGTTAGAAGGTAAAATAAATGACTTAAATAAATTAGATATAGAAAATTTTGAGTATAAACCTTTGGAATATAATTATAATTTACCTATATACCCATGTTTTTGGAAAGGACTAGAAGACATTAGATTTATTAATAAAGATACAATCTTAGTAAATGTACCTGAGTTACATGAAGGGGGAAAACCTTCTATATTTAAAGCAGAAATGAACAATAATATAGTAACAAATTTTATTTCTTGTAAACCGAATAATAATACGGAAAAAAATTGGATGCCTTATACTTCAGAAAATATAAATAAAGTAATTTATAGTTTGCATCCATTTATAATAAAGTCTATTGATTCAGATGATTCTGAAGAAATAGAAATATCTGAAAATATAAAAAATATTTTGGAAGAAGGCTATCATGGTTCTACAAATGGAATTGAATTAAATAAATATGAAAGATTATTTTTAATTCATATAAATAAGGAAAAAACAATTCATCGTTGGCTAATATTTAACACGTATTCAAAAAATGTAGTTATTTCAGAGGAATTTGTATTTTTTAAAAATTCTTATATTGAGTTTAACTGTTCATTAAATAAATACAATGATAGATTTTTTATAACAATTGGTGTAAATGATTGTAAAGCTTTTATCATTGAAACAACAAATGAAGATATATTATATACATTTGCAATATCAAAGTAAAATATTTAAAAAGTAAAATATTTAAAAA
>Ga0247833_1000917_pt1 | contig 51372 bp, 48 predicted proteins | sample LaCruzMarch2015__7_FD_187117 | JGI IMG/M metagenome (GOLD analysis project Ga0247833, IMG submission 187117) | Freshwater microbial communities from meromictic Lake La Cruz, Castile-La Mancha, Spain - LaCruzMarch2015_8m | ecosystem: Environmental > Aquatic > Freshwater > Lake | place: Spain...
CCTTAGGAGGAGGTACCCCAAAGGGGCGGAGATGGACAGGCGACTCACAGGTCGCCCCTACGAACTTACAATTAAAACCCATCCACAATCCCAACCATTGCCAAAACCCAAACCAAGTTATATAATAAAAGTATATATAAAAACCCTTCAAAAACACTTGACAAAAGCTCCGGGGGGGGAGAAAATAATATAAATTAATAAACATCTATGAATAAAACTCATAAAGGAACAAGAAAAGGCTTCACCCTACTAGAGATATTATTAGTAATAGCAGCAATAGGAATATTAGCAGCAATAGTACTGGTAGCCATAAATCCAAATAGACAGATAAGCCAAGCAAGGAATGCACAAAGAAGGTCAGATGTAAATACAATATATAAAGCCTTAGAACAATATCTAATAGATAATCAAAGCTATGAAGTAGGAGGAACAGGAATAACAGATGCGCCCAAAGAAGTTTGTAAGACAGGAACAGAAGTAAGTGGAAGTACAACAACAAGTTGTACAGATAAAGTCGACCTCAGAGTATTAGTACCAAACTATATAGCAGCCATACCAGCCGATCCAGGTGTAATAAATTATAGAGTTAATAGAAACTCAGCCAATAACAGAATTAGCGTAACCGCTCCAAGTGCAGAATTAAGCCAGACCATAGCTATAAATCCACCACCACCACCAACAACAAGCTTCAGTTTCAACAGCACAGCATTAGGAGGGAGTATAATTAATGGAGGAGCCTCCAATGGAACAATAGGTATCCCCTATACAGGAGGAGCAGGCCAAAGTTATGGTAGTTTAGCTCTAAGTTCAACAGGAGTAACAGGGTTAACAGCAAGTTTAACATCAGGAAGTCTAGCTAATGGAGCGGGAAGTTTAAGCTTTAATGTAACAGGAACAGCCAGTGGAGTAGGTACAGCAACATTTACAGTACCAAATATAGCAGGAGCAACAGGAAGTTTTACAGTACAGATATGTCCAAGTAATTATATAAGAGTACCTGGAAGCAGCCTATACAATACCAATAACTTCTGTGTAATGAAATATGAGGCTAAGGCAGGATCAGCCACAGTAGCAGCCACAACAGCAGCAGCAGGGACACCACAAGTAAGTATAAGTCAAACTAATTCAATTACTGCATGTAGTCTCAACGGAGCAGGCTATGGCCTCATCACCAATACAGAATGGATGACCATAGCGAGGAATATAGAGGCACAGCTCAGTAATTGGACCACAGGAACAGCAGCCTCCAGTGCAATAGGGACAGGAGGACTATATAGAGGACATAGTGATGGGGGGCCAAATAACAGGATTGCAGCTAGTACAGATGACACTCTAGGCTATGAAGGAACAGAAAATAGTGGATTTAGTATAGAGAGAAGAACCCATACCCTAAGCAATGGAGAAGTGATCTGGGATTTAAGTGGGAATGTATGGGAATGGACCGATTATACCATAATGGGAGTAGATAAACCAACAGGAGGTATTGATATTCAATTCACATCTATAACAGGATATGGAAGTTTAAACTATGATTTGATAAGACCAAGTAATACGGCATGGAATACTAGCCAGAATATGGGACAATACATTCCAGGAAGTTTAACAGGAGGCCCTTTTGCTTTCCCCCGCGGTGGTTTTTGGGCTAATACAACTGGTGCAGGTGTCTTTGCTCTGGCTCTTGCTTATACTCCTTCCTTTACGAACAGTAGTATTGGGTTCCGCTGCGTTGTGCGGTGAGGGGCAACTGCCTCCTAAGGGAGGCAGTGAGAGTTCAAGATTCCCATCATCGTATAAGGCCTCTGCGCCTTATACTGGATGAGGGGAATAAATTCTTGGACTCATCGGGCGGGGATTTTAGATGAAGATATGATTTCGTAGCGGAGGGGTTATCCCTCCATTGTGTTTTGTATTAGTAGGGGCGACCTTTCAGTCGCCCGAGGTATATTTGAGCTTATCTCTCCCTTTGGAGGGAGTGCCCGTAATAGACTGAAAGTCTGGGAAAGGGGAAGTAATCCCCCTAATTAGGAAGGCAGCGAGGAGCTATGGCTCCGAGTGTCGGAAACCGAGGGTGTCCGAGACGGGGTTTTAGGGGGATTAATGGAAATGGTGAGTTTTCCCGTGGAGGAAGGTTGCCAAACCTGTGAGGTTTCACAGGAGCAAATCCCATTTGCGACGGGGGAGGGTGGAATAAAATATAGACTAGAGTATAGCTTTAACAACTATCCACCTCCGGCACTCCGTGCCACCTTCTCTAAAGGAGGATAATTACAATAATAATTTACGGTTATTAGGCTGATAATTTATATAATACTTTTTAACACTCACTCTATTTCATATATTCTATTGAAAAAATGGCTATTTTATGGTATAATTATAAAATATATTATAATAATTTATAAATTAATGCCGCAATCTCCTCTAATAACTATTTCATCTCCTTCTGGTGGGGGGAAGTCCACTTTGACACAAAAAATATTAAGATCTTCAAGAAGATTTGCACGCTCTATATCAGCTACTACTAGAGCTCCAAGAGTAAATGAAGTAGATGGGAAGGATTATCATTTTTTGAGTTTAGAGGAATTCCAAGCTAGAATTTCTCAAGATGAATTTTTGGAGTGGGAAGAGGTTTATCCTGATGTTTTTTATGGTACTCTCAACTCGGAGATAGATAATATATCTAAAAAATCACAAATTCCAATTTTAGCTATAGATGTACATGGAGCATTGGAACTCAAAAAAAAGCTTAAAGATAGGCTATTGACTATCTTTTTGGATGTACCTAGTATCGCTACATTGAGAGATAGATTGAAGTATAGAGATACTGAAACTAAAGATGAATTAGAAAAAAGATTAGCTAGAGCTGAATATGAATTGTCTTTTAAAGATAAGTTTGATGGTATCATTCCTAATATCAACCTTACGGATACGGTGAGGCAAACTATTGATATAATTGATGATTTTTTGCATAAATTCACATTATAAGCTATAATAGATGAAGAGTAGTATTTAATATTGGTTATTTGAAATTTTTTTAGTTAAATATTGTTACTCTAATTGTTATTATTTTAATATTTAGTTATGCAAAAAAAATATAAGCAGAGCTTTAGGCCTAAAGGAGAATTCTTTAGTAGTGCTGATGAAATTGTAGATAAAAATATTGGTAAGAATACTAATATTAAGGTTGAATCTAATATTAAAGATATTAAATTACAGCCATCTCAACTGGAGCATAAAGAATATAAACCCTCACAAATACTAAAACCAAAATCTACAAAGTATATACATAAAGATGCCAGAAAAAACACAGGATATAATTCACAAGCAAAGTCAGTTTCAAAAAGACCAAACTTTGCTTTCATTGATGGTCAAAATTTGAATAAATCAATTCAAAGTCAAGGTTGGAGCTTAGATTATAAGGAATTTAGAAATTACTTAGATACACATTATGGGGTGAAAAAAGCTTATATGTTTATTGGTATGGTCAATACCAACCAACAATTATACTCAGCTTTACAGGATTTTGGATATCATTTGGTTTTTAAACCTACTTTAGCAACCAAACAAGGTGAAATTAAAGGTAATGTAGATGCAGAGATGGTGCTATATGCCTTGACTCAAATCAATCAATATGATCAGGCTGTCATAGTAAGTGGAGATAGTGATTTTTATACTTTAGTACAATATCTCAAAAGCCAAGGAAAACTGCACACTCTCTTAGTTCCTAATGAAAAAGCTTATTCTAATCTATATGACTCTCTGAATATAAAAACTGATTTTGTGGATGATTTGAGACAGAAACTGGAGTATAATAAAAAATAATTGGTCAAAATTTATGCCAGAGTTGCCAGAAGTAGAGAGTTTAAGAAGAAGTCTCAAACCTTATATAATAGGAAAGACAATTCAGTCTATTACTGTACATAAACCTAAATTAGTGAGTGGGTCAGGGACGGTAAGACAGCCTCTGGATTATAAAAAGCAGGAATTTGAAACTAACCCTATTGGAGCTCAGATTACAGATATTACTAGAGTTGCTAAAAATTTAATATTGCATCTTAGTAATGGGCAAGTGATTTTGGTGCATCTCAAGATGACGGGGCAATTAGTTTATCAGGATGAGAATCAAAATAAAGTTTTAGGTGGGCACCCAATTCAGGCCTCAGAAAATCAGCTTCCGAATCAGCATAGCCACATTATTTTTGAATTAAATCAAGGAACCCTGTATTATAATGATGTGAGAATGTTTGGATATGTTTTATTATATCCTAATTTAGAAACTATTTATCAGTTAGGACATTTTGATAAAATAGGCCTAGATCCTTTTGATTCTAATTTTACATCTGAATATCTTTATAAAAATCTCAAGACTAAAAAATCTAAACTAAAGACTGTTCTACTGAATCAAGTTATTGTGACTGGACTTGGGAATATTTATGCTGACGAAGTTTGCTTTAAGGCTAGTATTTTACCAACTAGAATGACTAATACTTTAAACAAAAAAGAGGTGTCGAAACTGTACAATGCTATTACTGAGATTATTCCAAAAGCAGTAGAGATGGGAGGATCATCTATTGCTAATTATATTATGGCTGATGGTTCTAGAGGAACTTATGCTAGAGAACATAAGGTGTATGGCAAGGCTGGGAATCAATGTGTAGTTTGTGACCAAACTTTACAAAAAACTACTATCAATAGTCGGACTACTGTATTCTGTCAATTTTGTCAAAAATAGTATATAATAAAATTATATAAATTCAATCTATATGAAACAAAATAATAACTATATCCTAGACCTTAATCTAAAATCTATCTTCCAAGGAGTTTTAATTCTGGCTATAATTTGGGTTGCTTTTTTACTAAGAGATGTTGTAGTTATAGGTATTTTGGCTTTTATTGTATCTTCTGGGATTATATTGGGAGCAAAGTTGATGCATAAATCTATTAATATCCCTTATAAGCTGGCAGTTCTCTTGGTTCTCTCAGGTATATTTGGTATAGCAGTATTATTGTATCAAATAATCGTACCCACCATCAGCAATGAATTTACGGCTTTAGCTAGTGAATTCCCTAAATTATTTGCAGAGTTTAATGCATTTATAGGTAGCATCATCAATAAACCAGACTTTAATTCTATAGACTATTTTAACTCTAATACGGGCCTCAATATCAACATTGGTGAAGTGACTTGGGATATTATTACTGGCTTGTTTTTTACCACTCAAAATATTATTAGTACTTTATCTTATATTGCTTTTTTCTTGGCTGCAACATTTTATATGGCAATTAGACCTAACAACTTAGATGAAATTATAAATTTCTTTTTCCCCCTCAAAAAGCATAAATTAGTTAGCACTAGAATCAACCAAGCTAGGTATAAAGTAGGCTATTGGTTAGCTGGACAATTGCTAATCTCTCTTATATTGGCTATTATTACGTATCCATTTTTATTGTTAATTCAAGTGCCTTATGCCCTTTTGCTATCTATCATTGCTGCTTTTTTTAATATAATACCTATTATTGGGCCAATTCTATCAGCAATCCCTGCCTTGATTTTAGCTGTAACTGGAGGCTTTAATACATTCCTTGCAACAGGATTGTTCTATCTTATATTACAGCAGATAGATGGTAACTTTATGACCCCCTTAATTATGAGAAAAATAACTGGTATACAATCTTTAGTTGTTATGATAGTAATATTACTAGGTACTTCATTAGCAGGGGCTTTGGGGGCATTAATCGCTTTACCAGTAGTGTCTGTCATATCAATTTTTGTAAAAGGTTTAGAAGAAGAATAATAATATGGAGATTTATATTGTGGGATTAATTATTGTTAGTTTGCAAGTATTTATTATATCTTTAATCAAAAGAGATGATAACTCAGATAATAATTTAGATAAATTATTATCGAACTCAGAAAAGAGATTAAAAGATGATTTGCAGACAATTCGTAAGGACTCTAGAGAATTAGCTCAAGAAGGCAGGGTAGAGTTAGGTAATAATTTAAATTCCTTTGGAAATTCACTATTAAAAAGAATGCATGAAGCCTCAGTAATGCAAAAAAGTCAGTTAGAAATATTTTCTCAGCAATTAGTGGAGCTGACAAAGCAGAATGCTACGAAATTAGAGTTGATTCGTAATACTGTGGAGCAGAGACTAACCGAACTCCAGAAGGATAATAATCAAAAGCTTGAGAAAATGCGAGAAACTGTAGATGAAAAATTACAATCTACTTTAGAAAAACGCTTAACTCAGTCTTTTCAATCTGTTAGTGAGAGATTAGAGCAAGTACATAAAGGTCTTGGAGAAATGCAGAATTTAGCTATAGGCGTGGGAGATTTGAAAAAAGTTCTGTCCAATGTTAAAACTCGTGGCACTTGGGGAGAAGTTCAGCTAGGAAACCTGTTAGACCAAATTCTCACCAAAGAACAATATCAGGCCAATGTTGCTACCAAAAAAGACTCTAAAGATATTGTAGAGTATGCAATAAAACTACCAGGTAAAGATAAAAATCTGAATCATATCTGGTTGCCAATTGATGCTAAATTCCCAATTGAGGACTATCAAAGGTTACTAGATGCTGAGGATTCTAATGATCGAGTAGCTATTGATGCTGCCAATAAGGCTATTGAAAAAAGATTGAAAGATGAAGGTAAGAAGATTAGGACTAAATATATTGACCCCCCTAATACAACTGACTTTGCTATTCTTTTTATCCCAATTGAGGGGCTTTATGCCCAAGCTTTGAAATTGCCTGGATTGGTGGATTTTATACAGAGAGAATATAGAGTTATGATAACAGGCCCTACTACTATAACTGCAATTTTGAATAGTTTGCAAATGGGATTCAGAACATTAGCAATCGAAAAACAATCTAGTGAAATTTGGCAGACCTTATCTGAAGTTAAAACTGAGTTTGGTAGATTTGGTGAAATTTTAGAGCGAACTCAGAAAAAATTACAAGAGGCCTCTAATCAAATTGATGCTGGAGCTACTAGAGCTCGATCAATTGAGAGAAAATTAAAGAATGTAGATACTTTGGATCTGCCAAAGGTAGAGGTAGATATTATTGAAGCGGAATTAGAATTATAAAGTTAAATTTTTTAGTATTCCTGCTCCTACAATTGCGGCAGTCTCAGATCTTAAAATATATGGAGTCAATTTGATAGGTATATAATTATAGTTTTCAATTAAGTCTGTATATTCTTGTTGTTCAAACCCTCCCTCTGGACCAACTAAAAAATTAATATCTGTAATATTATCTAGAGCAATAGATTTAATATTCTTAGGATTAGCGCTAAACTGAGTATCTCCGATAAAATTAATACTATTATCTCTGTATTTAATTTCGTCTAAATTTTTAATTGAGATTTTAGGAAAATAAGCTCGTTCAGACTGTTTACACGCAGTACTTATAATGTTTTGCCAGCGTTCTAATTTATTCTCAACTTTATCTAAGCCAATTTGGGCGAATTTAGTTTTAGTAATAGTAATCTCGTCCACCCCAATTTCGGTTAATTTCTGAATAATTAATTCTAAGAAAGGTATTTTTATTATAGATATAATACAATGAATATGAATTTTGGGTTCACTTATATTTTGTGTATTTAGAATCTCAAGCTGAAATGGCTTTAAATTTTTAATTTTTAAATCATATAAATCACCAGTCCCATTAGTTGCTTTAATATTAGTGCCTGGCTTTAATCTCAAAACATCTTTGATATGATGGATTTCATCTACAGCTAAGTTTTCAGTGCTATTATCAAAGATAAAGTAGCCCATACTTATTTAAAAACTCTTTTAGTCGAGACATACCACTCAGAGATAGATGCATATCTGTCTACAGATGAGTTACCAACAGATAGTCTAATATTACTAATAATGGGATTAGTATAATATAGATATTGAGGAGAGTAAATGAATATAGCTGGTACATCATTGGATATTTGATTTTGGAACTGTGCTAAACTAGAATTAATTACATTATTGTCAGTATTAGTTCTAGCGGTTTCTAAGTATCCGTCATTATTAATATTGGTATATTGTGATAAGTTTAGTCCAGGGCTATTGATCTGAGAGGAGTGCCAGTAAATATAAGGGTCGGGATATATATTCAATCCTAGTCCCAAGAATAAGGCCTGATAAGAGCGATTACGAATCTGATTATTAGACAATTCGTTAAAAGGTATAATCTCAATGTTCATCTGTATCCCAATAGTTTGAATTTGTTCTTTTAGTGTTTTAGTAACTTCATCAACTTTATTTCCTCCAGCTACAAGCAAGACAAACTCAGCTTTTTGATTATCTTTTTCTCTAATTCCATCACCATCTGCATCTTTCCAATTTGCTTCATCCAAGATTTGTTTAGCTTTATCTAGATTTAATTCAACTGGGGTATCTATATAGAATTTATTAAACTCATTTAAAGGTCCATTGATAAGAGTTGCCTCACCATTTAGAACATTATTGATTATCTGGTCTCTATCAATAGCATGAGACATAGCTTGGCGAATTTCTTTATTGGCAAGTAGAGGATCCTTTACATTAAATATAATCCCAAAAGATTGAGGTATATTCAAAATATTAGTTTGGAATTTTTCAGATTCATCTAAGGGTCTTTTGAGCTGAGTAATAGCTTGTAACTTATCTTGTTTGAAGTCTTGAATCATTTTATCTTCATCTTCCCGAGGGTAAAAAACTAAGATAAAAGTTTCTATATTAGGCTTATCACCAAAATAATTAGAGTTTCTCTCGAGGGTAATAGATGCAATATTCCCATCTTTTTTCTTCTGAATAGATTTATATTTGAATTTACCAGATCCTACTGGCTCTAGATTAGATTTTGCCAACAGAAAGGCACTGGGCTCCAAATTTTGCCAAATATGTTTTGGTAGAATCCCAAAGGTCAAACCAGATAAAAATGGAGAATAACTAGCATTTATATTTAATTTTAAGGTAGCATCATCCACTCTGGTTATAACCACTCCTTTGAGTGCAGAATTAAGAGGGCTATTATAATCAGGGTTTTGTATAGTCTCTATAGTAAATATAATATCATCAATTGTAAGAGGAGTATTATCATCCCAAGTTATACCTGATTTAATTTTAAATATATATTCTTTTCCATTATCTCCAACAGTATATTCTTCTACCAATTCATTGATAAGATTGCCCTCGGAATCTAATCTAAATAAAGAAGGATAAATCAAATACTCCAGTACTCTATCAGGTTTATTTACATCATTAGAGAATGATAATACAGGATTAATATATTGAGGTTGCCCTATAATACCTTCTCTTATAACTCCTCCAGTTGTTGGAACTTCTTTGGTTATTACATTATAGACCAAACTACCAATTATAATTACAACTACAAATATTACAATAAAGTTTATAAAAATATTATTTTTAAATTGTTTAGGTAATTTACTGGTAGAGATATTTTTAGAAATATCTTTCAAATTAACCTTAACCAGAGGATTATACCTAGTGATATTCTTTAGATTTTTAGGAATATTCTTTGGAATATTCTTAGGATTAATAGATCTAGGAATTCTTTTTATAATGTCCATAAATATAATTTAATGAGTTGAGATATCTGATAAAGATATTGAATATTAGTCTATAGAGTAATATATATAACACTCCCAGCTACAATTAGAACACCTAAAACTATGGTAGCTCTAAATAGAGTTTTTTCTAAACCTCTTCTAGTCTGATATGCAGATCCACTACCTCCGAAGGTTGAAGATAGGCCACTACCCATTTGTTGAAGTAAAACTGAGGCTACTAATAATACTGAGAATATGATAAGAGCAATAGAGATATAGGTTTCCATAAGAATTAATTATTTATCGTAAAAATACATTAGATAACATATTTATACTACTAATTACGATTGAGGTCAATATCATTGCCAAAATAGAGCTAAACTCTAAACCAGTCAAAAGCTGGTCTAGAGCATAAAAAGCAACAAGATTGAGGACAAAAGAAAATAGCCCAAGAGTTAAGATAATAATAGGAAAAGATATGACTTTAACAACGGGTAATATAATAGAGAATATAATAGTAAAAATTAACCCAGCTATCAAAAAGTAATATAGAGGTATAGTAGGGTCAACCCCTACGCCAGGCACAATCACACTTGCCACATATAATCCCACACTATTAGCAATAATTGAAATAACAAAATTCATCAATATAATTTGATTAAGTATATATGATATATTATACCATAAAATTGCTATTTTGTATATAATTTCTTGAGTTTTGGAAAGGTTCATTTTTTTGTCCTCCAGGGACGAGTCCAGTTTGGGAGATCTTCCAGCTTCAAGACCTTCAACCAAAGAACTGGGTTTGCTTGGCTAAAATAGCATATTTTTACATTTTTGTCAATAGTAATTAACTTAACCATAAGGAATTATAGGTGATTAATGGGTTCACTCTACTATAATATTGTGAAAAGTATATTTTATATATCTATTGACTCAAAGTATACAAATTAGTATACTTTGTATATTAGAATCTTTATGAAATTAAAAAACTTCTTGCAACTATCCAATATATTTAGAGTTTTTACCATAATAATATTATTATGGTGGAGTATTAAGTTTTTATCTGTTAGAAGTGATTATGTTATAGCTATTAATTTGTGGGAATTTAACTTTATGCACTCCATAAATTTAGTTTTCCATGAAGCTGGTCATTTTATCTTCTTTTGGGCACCTAGACAAATTATGGTTATTATGGGAACTGGATTGCAAATTATCATCCCATTTTTCTTTATGATTGTATTTATAAGGCAAAATGATTGGTTTGCATCTTGTGTGATGTCTTGGTGGGGATTTCAAAGTATTGTAGATAGTGCTTATTATATAGCTGATGCTAAAGATAGATCAATGCCTTTAATTACAGGAGATCCAGATTCTCATGATTGGTGGTATTTATTGGGGCAATGGGGAATATTAGATTATTCAGAATTTATAGGAAATATAATTATGTATTTAGGTTTTTTTGGTATGCTCTCATCTATTATGTTTATGTGTATGACTTTGTTTTTGAAACAAGAATATAGAAATTGGATATAGATTTTGGGTTTTTATACTTTAAATCTAGTGTCAGCACTCTTCAAATCAGTATATAAATTTCTCTCTAAAAACCTTAGTGAAAAAGATGAGAAACATCGTAGACAAAATTAATGAAATATGATATTTTGACGGGGTTGTCTGGAGGTCTTCCTCTAATGTCTTTAGATTTCGCACAACACATGTCAGGGCATCCTTATGAACTGACACCCACACAGTTCTTTAATTTTTTAGGTTTAGGGGATCAGATCCCAGATTTTAGTTTAATGACAAAAGATGAGTTATTAAAAATATTACCTCAATATAAAAGAGTGAGAATAATGACAGAGTGTCAACCTTGGTGGGAATATAAAACAAAGTCAAAAACTGTTTTCCAGATACAAATTATAGATGGAGAGATGAAGTTTTTTTGTCATAATCCCAGCAAATAGAGATAAAGACGGAAGACAACACTATAATGATCTAAGAATCGGTAATCCATATAATATATCTCCTCTATTGAGTGTTATAAGTTACATGATAACTTTATAACCCACCGATTCTGTCGGCGGGTTTTTTCTTTGTATAAAATCAAAAGCCCCGGCGCAATGCCGGGGACTCGAGGGGTGGGTAATTGTAGATCAGATATTTTGCCATCTTCTCAGACGATTTGCCGGGTTCTGTTTTGATGGGCCCGACGTCCGCGAGGGGTCTTTGCCGTTACCTGTGTCGGGGCAGGCTTTTCTTTCTTACGGCGATTGTTGGTCTCCGGAGGAGGTGCCTGCCTGACAGGTTCCTTGCGGATCGGCTTTTGGACCACTACCGGTGCCAGAGGGGGCGTCTGTTGGGGCACTTCCTGACCTGCCGTCAGCAAAGCCACGGGGGCTTGGGCTACGGCGAGCAGCAGGGGGGAGGTGAACAAGATTGCTATGGGTTCCAGCGGGAGCATCAGCTCGACCTCGATGGGGCTTTCCCAGGGATCTTCGATCATCAGCGGTATCGGAGGGAGCGGGGGCTCAACCTCGACGATAGTGGGCGGAGTGGGTACCGAGACCTTCTTGGTTACTACTGTTATCAGTGCCTGTCCCTCAACGGAAGTCGGGGGTACGATCAGTCTCACCCATTGATGGGCCAGCCAGTCGTTGGTCTGATGTACCCATGTGCCGAGACTTTTCCCAGCAATATAGGTGAGGATCATCAAGATAACCAAGACCTTGAAGAAGAGATCCCAGATCTTGATGACGTCCTTCGTAACCTTCTCCCAGTCAATGGTATTAAGACGACCTGCAGCTTGATCGAGTTTTTGTGAAATGTTCATTGTTTTGTCCTCCTAGGGACGAGTTCTGATTGGGAATTGGGAGGTCTTCAGACCTGCTACCAATTGCAAGCAAACAGAGTTTACGGGAATGAGTATAGCATATTTGGGAGTTTTTGTCAAGATTATTTAGCTAAAATATAAGCATGAATTTTGTACACTACATATACCTGTGATAGAGGAGAATAATACCTCTACCCCGTTAAGCAAGATTACAAAACCTCAAAAGTGGAGTTTTTAGGATAAAGAAAAAACTGGGGCAATGATGCGGACCCGATGTAGTAAGTTAACAGTATTTATTGACAAAATTAGGAAAATGTGTTATATGTGCTTAACAACTTCAACAGAAGTTTACGACCAATCGTCCCGGAACATCACCGGAAAACACATGCTCATCCCAACAAAAGCTACAGGTACGCTTGATGGCTATGTCCGAGCTGTCGGACGTCAACTTACAATACTCAAATCAAATATAGGTCTACTTGATAGAGTATAGTTAGATCCTACGGCTGTTTTTCCAAACAGTAGGTATAGGTACCCCCTCATTGGGTTGAAAATTCCTGAAATTCTAAGAGCATCAATGATCAATGGAATGAATGAATTTTCTACACAATTTGCAAACCATGTTCTTACCGAACTTTTGGTTTGGCTTCCGCTCATTGAATCAGACATTTCCAGTCAGGCGATAGAGACTCTAAAGACTGTCCAATTGCTTCTTAGTGATTCCTCCACGGAAAATTGGACTGATGTTTTACAAAATATCATCCAGGTGAAAGAATTTTACAGTAGCTTGAACTTACCACGTAATTTAAGATACTCTCTTGTCTACTCTGTTGGTACGATAGAAGAAATAGTAAAAGCTTTTATAGAAGTTGAGTATAGCTCTACATATTTATCTCAGAGTACTACCTGGGCGAGTGCTGCAACAAGTTACATATCTATATACTGGGCACAAACATTGGCCTCTCTGGATAAATTCAAACAATCACGGGCTAGAGAAAATTCTCGAACTTATATACATTCTCGCAACCGTGCTAAGTTACTACAGTTGATTCTTGGGATGGTAAATATTGAAAATCAAGACACTTTTACACAGATGATCTTCAATAATCAATTTAAAGCAACTTGTACTAGTCTCCTAGTACCGCTGGTATTCTGAAAGCTATGTGATACTATCTTTCTACATCAATGTAAGCTCTCCGTCATCTTGGAGAGCTTTTTCATTTGAGTGATATATTTCCCACGCTGAGTCAATCAGTCCTCCTCCGCCCTGCGGGCACCTCCCCCGAGGGAGGACAGAAAGTAGCTTATCCTTACCTTTTGATTAAATCCAAAATACTCTCTCCCAAAACCCTTGACACCTCTTCAGATTTGATGTATTATAAATATCGTACTTGCAACTTCACACTCAGCTCACCTTACAGAGCAAATATGGTGACAGAGATGACCTCTTAAAGTTCAACCTTTGAGATATTATCATCTGTTTCTATAAGAGGGTTCCTTTACAATTAAATTTAGGTAAATGCAATTTTACTACTTTCACCAAAAGTATAAATCAGAATTTAAAAAGATGAGTTGGTAAGCGTAAATGGGGGATGCCTTGACATTAAGAAGCGAAGAAGGACGTAGACTGGCTGCGATAAGCTTCGGGGAGCCGCCAATCAGGCTTTGATCCGGAGATGTCCGAATGGGGAAACCCACTTGGGGTAATGCCCAAGTATCCTATTATATAGGGAGCGAACTCGGGGAAGTGAAACATCTCAGTACCCGGAGGAAAAGAAAACGAATGTGATTTCCTTAGTAGCGGCGAGCGAAACGGAAGGAGCCCAAACCTCAGACTTCGGTCTAGAGGGGTTGTAGGGTAGAACATTCCGTAAGGAGGATGTATATATATTGTTAGATGAGTAAGCTGGAAAGCTTAGCCATAGATCGTGATAGCCGAGTAATCGAAAATAATGTATATATATCGGTTCTATTCCTGAGTAGGACGGGAAAAGAAAGCCCTGTCTGAATCCACCAGAACTAACCTGGTAAGGCTAAATATTACTTAATGTCGATAGTGAACTAGTACCGTGAGGGAAAGGTGAAAAGCAGTCCGAGAGGACAATGAAATAGATCTGAAACCATTTACGTACAAGGAGTCGGAGCCCGCAAGGGTGACGGCGTGCCTATTGAAGAATGATCCAACGAGTTACGTCTCATCAGCAGCTTAAGTCTCAAAAGGACGGAGGCATAGAGAAATCGAGTCTTAACGGGCGATATTGTTGATGGGAGTAGACCCGAAACCAGGCGAGCTATTTATGGCCAGGGTGAACTTTGGGTAACACCAAAGGGAGGCCCGAACACACTAGTCGTGCAATTCTAGGTGATGAGCTGTGAATAGAGGAGAAATTCCAATCGAGCTTGGTAATAGCTGGTTCTCTCCGAAATAGCTCTTAGGCTAGCGTTAATTGATCCCTACTGGGGGTAGAGCACTGAATGGATCTGGGGCCTTCGGGTACCCAATCTAACCAAACTCCGAATACCAGTAGATTATAGATTAGCAGTTAGAATGTGGGGGCTAAGCTCCATGTTCAAAAGGGAAACAGCCCAGACCGTCAATTAAGGTCCCTAAACTACACTAAGTGGGAAAAGTTGTGTATTTTCTGAGACAGGTAGGAAGTTGGCTTAGAAGCAGCCATCTTTTAAAGAGTGCGTAATAGCTCACTACTCTATTCCCTCCTTTACGGAGAGATAGGAAAATATGCGCTGAAAATGTAACGGGGCTCAAGTGTAGTACCGAAATTACGGATTATATATTAATTTATTAGTATTATAATGGTAGGAGAGCGTTCCTTGTGCACTGAAGCTAGACCCGTGAGGGCTGGTGGAGCGCAAGGAAGTGAGAATGTTGGAATAAGTAACCGCAAGTTCAGTTAAATTCTGAGCCACCGAAATCCTAAGGATTCCTCCGCAATGATAATCATCGGGGGGTTAGTCGGGCCTAAGGTTAACTTCGTGAAACGGAGGTAGCCGATGGACAACAGGTTAATATTCCTGTACCGGCAATGGCTTGTAAATGTGGGGACGCATCATGGTATTTTATGTGTCTTAATGGATTGAGACATATGTGTTTCTGTAGAGCTGACTTTGAGGAAAATCTTTGGAGTCATTAAAGCCCGAAAAACGCATAAAGAAGACTCGCGAGAGAATTCAATATAAGAGACCCAAGGTGACAAGAAAAGCCACTATGCTCATAATTTATTATGAGATCCATTGTCGACCGTACCGAAAACCGACACAGGTGGGTAGGTCGAGAAGACCAAGGTGAACGGGTGAAAGTTGGTTAAGGAACTCGGCAAAACAGCGACCGTAACTTCGGGATAAGGTCTGCCTATAGCAATATAGGCCGCAGCTAAAGATTCCCAGCGACTGTTTATCAAAAACACAGCTCTCTGCTAACTTCACAAGAAGGAAGTATAGGGGGTGACTCCTGACCAGTGCTGGAACGTTAACGATGGCAGTGAAAGCTGACTGTCCGAAGCGCCAGTGAACGTCGGCGATAACTATAATCGTCCTAAGGTAGCGAAATTCCTTGTCTGGTAAATTCAGACCCGCTTGAATGGAGTAACGACTGGGAAACTGTCTCAACCAACTGCCCGGTGAAATTGCAATAACGGTAAAGATGCCGTTTACCTACAGAAAGACGAGAAGACCCCGTGGAGCTTTACTATAGCTTGGTATTGTATTTTTGTTTATTTTGTTCAGAATAGGTGGGAGACTGTGATAGCTTGTCGCTAGACAAGAAGGAGTCGCCAGTGAGATACCACCCTTGATTTATGAAAATACTAACCTCATACTAATACTATGAGAGACAGTGCCTGGTGGGTAGTTTGAGTGGGGCGCTCACCTCCTAAAAAGTAACGGAGGTGTTTATAAGGTTAGCTATCCCGATATGGAAATTCGGGAGATAGTGCAAAGGCATAAGCTAGCTTTACTGCAAGACGTGTATGTCGCGCTGTAATGGTTTTCATTACACCTCTACTTTATGTGTTTCTTTTAGAAATGGGTATTGTAGTTGAGTCACGAAAGTGGAACTTAGTGAACCGACCATCCTTTGTAGAAAGGTGGAAGATCAGCAGATAAAAGTTACCCCGGGGATAACAGGCTAGTCTGGCCCAAGCGTCCATAGCGACGGCCAGGTTCGGCACCTCGATGTCGGCTCGTCCCATCCTGGGGCTGGAGAAGGTCCCAAGGGTTTGGCTGTTCGCCAATTAAAGGGGCACGCGAGCTGGGTTCAAACCGTCGTGAGACAGGTTGGTCTCTATCTTCTGTAGGCGTTGCTACTTGAGAGAATTTGTCCCTAGTACGAGAGGACCGGGATGAACAAACCTCTGGTGTACCAGCTGTCATACCAATGGCACTGTTGGGTAGCTAAGTTTGGTCTGGATAACCGCTGAAAGCATCTAAGCGGGAAGCCGTACTCAAGATTAGGTAGCTCATGCGACCGTGGAAGACTACCACGTTGATAGGTCACAGATGTAAGCATAGTAATGTGTTCAGTCGAGTGATACTAATGTCGCTAAAACTCATCTTTTTAACTTTTGATTGATACTCAAGGTTATGTAGTGTTGCTTTACCTAAATTTACAACAATTCTGGAGCATGAGATTATCTTTTTTAGATAATCTTGTGTTCGAGAACAAAAATGTCCTTGTGATTTATCACAGAGAGGTACACCTAGTTACATTCCGAACCTAGAAGTTAAGCCTCTGTGAGTCGATGATACTCCTCGTGGGGAAAGTAGATCATCGCAAGGGCTTTTTTGTTTTGGGAGAAATTTAAGTTCTTACAAAAAATATGTTATAATATTTAACATAGTAATATACAAGGTTTAGTCGAACTTGGTATATAATCGTGGTATAGTCAAGTCTAAAAGATAACTATAGTGAACAAATTAACGAACAGACATAAACAGGAAAATGCCACCGCACAAATGGCACATTTAGTTTTGTTTGACACACAAGCCGAAACTTCGCAAAACCAAAAGAGCTATTTTATGTCAACGCCAGCAATATGAAATTGAAGAAAACGGAAATAAAAGAACTGATTACCCTTCTTGGCTTCAAACAGCAAGACGGTGAAAAGGATATTTATTACAAGACCTATAAAAAGCATAAAGACTACATTCTCAAAGTAAATTTTGAGAAAGAGAATATTGAATACGGGACCAAAATAAAACTTGGCGACCTGACGACAAGCAACTTTGAAAACAGCGAAAATTTTGTTGTGTTGGAGTGTGTTGACAGAGTTTTAGATAAAGGTTATCCGCCCGACAAACTTTCATTGGAACACAAATGGCCAATGGGAAGAAAAGAAAAAGGCAAGTTAGATATACTTATCACAGACAAGGACGAAAAAGCCTATTTGATGATTGAGTGCAAAACTTGGGGCGGTGAATATGAGAACGAAAAAAAGAAAATGCAGCGTGACGGTGGACAGCTATTTTCTTACTTCCAACAAGACAAAGCAGCACAATATTTATGCCTTTACGCTTCAAGACTGCACAAAGGACAAATTGAATATGTAAACGACATTGTTCAAGTGGACGAGCAATGGGCTGCATTAAGCAACCAAAAAGAAATTTTTGACCATTGGAACAAAAACTACAAAGACAACGGAATTTTTGAAGATTGGGCAAATGCCTATGATGTAGAAATAAAAGCACTTACAAGGGTACGACTAAAAGAACTGACTGAAGAAGATAGTGGGAGAATTTTTAATCAATTTGCGGAAATCCTTCGCCACAATGTAGTTTCCGACAAGCCAAATGCTTTTAACAAAATTTTCAATTTATTCCTTTGCAAAATCGTTGACGAAGACCGCAAACCAGATGAAGAACTAAAATTTCAATGGTTAGAAACCGACACAGACGAAGATTTGCAAAAACGACTTTCTGACCTTTACAAACAGGGAATGAAGGAGTATTTGACAAAAGATGTTACCGATTATAATGACGAGCAAGTAGCTGAAAAACTTTATGCTTTAGACGCAACTATAAGAGACCAAATTAGAGAAATGTTTACTCGTGTACGTTTACACAAAAACAATGAGTTTGCTTTTAAAGAAGTGTATGACGAGAAATCATTCCGTGAAAATGCAATCGTAGTGCGTGAAGTAGTTGAGTTGCTTCAACCTTTCCAAATCAGATACGGTCATAAGCAACAGTTTTTAGGTGATTTCTTTGAATTACTTTTAAGTACAGGTATCAAGCAAGAAGCAGGACAATTTTTTACGCCAGTTCCGATTGCAAAATTTATTATTTCTTCATTACCAATTCGTGAGCTAATTGAACAAAAAATAAAAAATGATGAAACAAATTTTTTACCATACATAATTGACTATGCAGCTGGAAGTGGTCATTTCTTAACTGAATCAATGGATGAAGTGCAAAATATAATTGAAAGTATTGATACCAGTAAACAAAGACCTTCTGTAAAGTCAAGACTTAATAGTTGGAGAGAGAGTTCATTCGATTGGGCTTTCGATTATGTATATGGAATTGAAGCCGATTACAGATTAGTAAAAACAGCAAAAGTTAGTTGTTTCTTAAATGGAGACGGCTTGGCAAATGTTATTCACGCAGACGGCTTAGATCATTTTCAAAAAAGCATTGACTACAAAGGCAAACTCAAAGAAGTTAATACTGACGACACAAAAGACAATGGACAGTTTGATATTTTGGTAGCAAACCCACCTTATTCGGTTTCTGCTTTCAAAAACACACTTAAAAACGGTGAAGAAAGTTTTGACCTTTATAATCGTATTACAGATAATAGTTCTGAAATAGAATGTTTGTTTATCGAAAGAACAAAACAACTCTTAAAAAAAGATGGATTTGCTGGTGTTATTTTGCCAAGGTCTATTTTGAGTAAATCTGGGATTTATATAGACGCAAGAGAAATTCTTCTTAAGTATTTCTACATCAAATCTATTGTTCAATTTGATGCACATACTTTTTTAGCAACAGGCACAAAGACATCCACATTTTTTCTTGTTAGAAGAGATAACAATGATTGGAAAAAGATAGATGTACTTATAAACAAGTTCTTTGACAAACCATCTGATTTTACAGTTGCGGATATAGAAAATGGTTTTTCAACCTATGTTGAATATAATTTTAACTTAATAACTTTTGAAGATTACATTCAATTTTTTCAAGGTAATTTGAATGAAAAAATGGATGAAGAAGAAAAGTATATTGAATATAAAAACAATTTTTTTTGACTCAACAGAAATAAAAGAGATAAAGTCAAAAAAGTATTTTAAAGAACTTGATTTAGAAAGTCAAAATGAAGAATTAGAAAAATTATTTCTATCAAAATTTATTTCTATTGAGAAAGAAAAAATGCTTTATTTTTTCTTGACTTTCAATCAAAACACAATAGTCGTTAATTCTGGAACCAAAAAAGCAGAAAAACAATTTATTGGTTATGAATTTAGCACTAGACGCGGTTATGAAGGATTAAAGTTATACAGAACAGCAGATGGCACAATGAAATCTAAATTATATTCTGAAACGAAAAAATTAGACGAAACTAAAGTAAATACACTAATTTATAAAAGCATACTTAATGAAGATATTTCAATTGACGAAAGTCTAAGTAAAAATGTATCAAGTGTTGAGTTGTTCAAATTAATCAATTTCAACAACTATAATTTTGAAAAAGACATCAATTTAATTCAAAGAAAAGATGTTGTTTTTAAATCTAAATATGAATTAAGCCCCATTAAAAAACTCGCTAAAGAAATTATTAATGGAAGCACCCCATCTAAACAAAATGCTAATTATTGGGCATCTGACGATATTCCTTGGTTGAATGTACCTGAATTTCCAAAAGATACTATTTTCGTAAATGGTTCTAATTTATACGTTTCCCAAGCTGCTCTTGTAGAAAAAAAAGTACGTCTTGTGCCTATCAATTCAGTTTTAATAAGTTGTACAGCAACAATTGGAAGAGTTGCAATAAACAGAAAACCAATTACGACTAATCAACAAATAAACGCCATTGTTTGTAATTTAGACGAAGTGTATCCAGAGTATTTAGGTCATTTCCTAAATATGTATGGTCATAGGCTTGCAGATTTAGTTAATAATCCTGGTGTAAAACACGTAAATTTAGGTGTATTGAAAAGTTTCAAAATCCCTCACCCACCAAAAGACGTACAGAAATTAATTATTGACGAAATTGCCGAAATAGAAAAAGATATAAATATTAAATCATCAATTCTAAAACAAAAAAGAGAAGACGTATTAAAAAAATATTTAGAATGACACAACCCACCACCAACAGCCACACACATTGCCAAGTCTTTTTAAAGTAAAGAATGAGTGAAAAATCTCCAATATAAAAGTAAAAAGTAGATCATCGCAAGGGCTTTTTTGTTTTATAAAAGGTATAATTAAATAGTATATTTTTCCAAAGTTAGCAACCCTCAATTTATCGACCGTAGGGAGAGAGGGGAATATTAGGACAATTACCTCAATAGGTAATTTTATTGTATAAAAAAGACCCTCGGCGAGAGCAGGGGGTCTGTGGTCTCTTGTCACCATCAAGTGGTGAGTTCGACGTGATGGTCTTTCACCACCCCGGGGATGTTCAAGATGACCCAGCGGCCATCCAGTCGGACCGTTCCCGAATCATTCTCAGGAACTTCATGCCCGAGGAATGCCTCGAGGAGGTTTGAAGCTTCCCAGTAGGGGATACTGAGACTCTTCGAGAGGGTCTCAGTCAATTCCCGAGGAGAATATCCACTCTCTTGAAGTATACCCCGAAGGGTAGCCGGGAGATCATAGGCTGTTGCGGTACTCATCGAGTTTCCTCAACTTTGCTGAACAATTATAGCATAAAATATTAAAAATGTCAATGCACAAGAACATAATATCTTTAAATTAGGGTGCTTTTGATACATGTTATGATATATTCAAAAATATGGAAGCAAAAAATTCCCCTTTGGCCATTTTTTCAAAGGGGAGATATTTTAATGATACTTATTATGTCCTCCTTTGCCTGCCTACGGTAGGCAGGGAGGAGGTGGCACGGAGTGCCGGAGGTGGATAGCTAGCACAATATAATTAGATTAAAATTCTTACATAAGATTTATAGATTAAATTTTATCCACCCTCCCCCTTTCCCAGACTTTCAGTCTTAGCAAAGCTTGCCACCCCTCAAGAGGGGTGATTTAGCTCAATCCATCTCTGTCCACTCCCTCAATTTATCGACCCTAGGCGGAGAGGGTGATTTTAGGGCCTTCTAATTCTGTATCTCGGATAATAAATCTTATTAATCTCTTTTATAAAGGTAAATTTAAATACATAAATAATACAGTATTATTGTGGATAACTTATATAGTAAATGATATCATTATATGTTATACTAACATTGATATATTAATAGATATAAAGATAAGATATGAAATATTATAGATATATAAGTAATATAGGATTATTTCTTTTTATTATATTACTAGGGATTGGTAGCTTGATTGTATTAGCTCAGACGAATACTCAATTTAATCAAACTATTAATCCAGGAGTACTATCAATTGGGATTGTAGACTCTGATTATGCTACAGTAGCTTCTCCAGCAGTGACATTTGGAGCAGTAAACACCTCTCTTAATTGTCAAACTACAACAGGTATATTGGGTACGGCATCGCAACAATTATATATACAAAATCCAGGAGGAGCTAATAATGGATGGGTTGCAAGTATTGCAGGTTCAGCTGCAACATCTCTATGGACTGGTACAGGTGCTACCTATGATTTTAATGATGCTACTGGTTCCGGATGTACTGATGGAGCTGATGCAGATACTAGGGGAGGTCAATTAACCATAAATCCTTCTGTCGGTACTTTATTGGTTGGGAATTGTTTAGCTTGTACTACTACTGGTATAACCAGAGGGTCATCATCTGCTTTTGTTCAAGGTACTACTGATAGTATTACTCTTTTGACTGCAGCTGCATCTTCTGACGATATGGGTGATTGGATATTTCAGGGGATATCTTTATCTCAAAAAATTCCAGCAGAACAGTTGGCGGTATCCAATTATGTTTTACCGATGGTAGTTTCAATTATAGCAAATTAAAAATATATTTATGAAAATACAAATAAAATTTAATTTAATTTTACTATTAACAGTTGTGAGCTTTGTTGTTATTCCAGAAGTAAAAGCTATTGAATATGGAGGTATTGGATTATTACCAGCTAATCCAGATCCTAGTAATACTCGTACCCAATCTATTTTTGTAGAAACTATTAAGCCTCTCGAATCTAAGACAAATGCTGTTTTAGTCGTAAATAACTCCCAAGTCACTAAGACTCTTTTAGTATATGCGGTAGATTCTCAGAAGTCTTCAGATGGAGCTTTTGCTTGTGCTCAATACACAGATCCAAAGAAAAATGTTGGAAATTGGATCGAATTAACTAAATCCGAAGTTACTTTGAAGCCTTCTACTAATGAGAAGATTTCTTTTACTGTAACAGCTCCTGAGAATATTGGGGTGGGGGAAGAAAATGGATGTATTATTGTACAAGAAAAAGAAAGTAATCTCGCACAATCAGCTGGTGCTACTTTATCATTTCGTACTGGAGTAAGAGTAGCTATTACTATACCAGGAGAGCAAATTCGTAATATTACTCTTGAAAAATTTGATATTGATACAAAAGGCGTACAACCAAAATTGCTTACTAAAATTGAGGCTAAAAATTCAGGAAATACATCTATAGATACTGACATTACCCTTTCTCAAGGAGGCAAAGAGCTTGCAAAGAATACATATCCCGTACTTAGAGGAGAATCAGCAGTTTATAATATTGAACTCGATAAACCATATTGGGGAGGTTTTTTGGAATATACAGCGACTATTTCATATGACAAATCAACAAAAACTCTCGGTGTTGACTCAGGTGAGGCTAAGGAAATTGTAAAAAAACAATTCGAGTTTTTGTTTTTCCTCAACCTCCAGCTATTTTTGCAATAGCAGGACTATTTGCATTATTAATCATCTCATTATACTTGTTTATTAGAGTATGGGCTCGATATCGATATCGTAGGCTTTGGATAGAGGAATATATTATAGGTGAAGATGAGGACTTAGAATCTATTGCTGAGAAATTAGGATTGCCATGGAAAGTAATAGCTCGAGTTAATAAAATAAAAGCTCCTTATGCAGTGGAGGTTGGACAAAAAATTAAAGTGTTTCCAGGACATCTTACTCATCCAACATCACTTGTTCAACCTAAAATTACTATTGTTCCGGTTCCATTTGCTAATACCCAAAATCCTATACAACCAATAGTTCCAATAGCACAACCACAAATATCTGTATCTACTACTCCAACATCATCTATTGAATCAATTGCATTAGATTTGCATCTTAATGTAGATAATGGTGCTCATACTATACCTAAATCTGGATATACGGTAGTAGCGGGAGATAGTATTGATATAATTGCCAAGCAGTTAGGAGTAGATTGGAAAGTACTTGCTAAAGATAATAATATAGATGCTCCTTATACGCTTATAGCTGGACAAGTATTACATATTCCCGCTGAAGAAAGTCTAGGGAATAAATATACGGTAAAAGTAGGAGATACTATTGCCACAGTAGCTGAGATATTAGGAGTAGATTGGAAAGTACTTGCTAAAGATAATAATATAGATGCTCCTTATACGCTTACTATTGGACAGACATTAGTAAAACATAAAAAAATAAAAGCTAAGACAAAAGCTAAGGCTAAAACAACAAAAAAAAATAAATAAGCTATTAGATTCTGTAGTACACTACATAATATTTATGGTAAAAGCAATATTTAGATTAATTCCTATTATAGGCCTTCTCATATTTGTATTTGGAATACCTAGTTCAGCTCATGCTGCTAATTTTCAAATGAAAACAGGATATTATGTGGGAAGTGGAGTTCCTGGACTTACTGTTTCTAATATAGGGTTTCAACCACAATTGGTGATTATCAAATCTGATACCGCAGCTGGAGTTGCAGTATTTAAGACGAGTGCAATGCCGGCGAATACTACAGCCTTTATGTCGGCAATAGCTGATAATACAGCGACACAGATAACCTTTACCTCTACTGGTTTTAGCTTAGGGACTCTTGCTAATGTTAATGCAGTCAATGTGAGATACTCTTATATTGCATTTGCTGGCTCAGACTGTACAGTAACAGGTACCTTTTGTGTGGGGCAATATACAGGAAATAATAGTAATCCTCGTACTATTACTACAGGATTCCAGCCAAGCCTGGTGATTGTAAAAAGATCTACTGCGGTTGGTGCGCATTTTAGGACAGCCTCTATGCCGGCTAATAACAGTAATTATTTTACGAGTACCGCTCTTGACTCAACAGGAACTCTCATAGCATCATTAATATCGACGGGATTTACGGTAGGGGCTACAGATAATGCGAGTGCAGCAATTTATAATTATATAGCCTTCCCTACCACCGCAGGCATTATGGCAGAGGGAACTTATGTTGGAAATGGGATAGATAATCGTAATGTTGTTTCTGATCTTGGTTTTGAGCCAGATATGGTATTAGTCAAGAATAGTAATTCAGCCACTGCTAATAATCGACGGTCGGTAATGAATATTCCCCAAAGTTATGGAGATAATAGTAGTTATGTGGCAGATGCTGTGGGTGCTGGAAGTAACTTAATTCAAGAATTACAGACTGATGGATTTCAAGTAGGCTCTGGAGCAAATGTGAATGAAAACACCAATATCATCTATTGGTTTGCTTTTGGAGGAGCTTCTTCTCCTCCCGCGGGTAGTGGAACTTTCACAATGAAAACAGGTACCTATACGGGAAACGGTGCAAATAGATCTATTACAGGAGTTGGATTTAAGCCAGATTTAGTGATTATTAAGGATAATACTACTCAATTACCGGTATTCCGTACCAGTATGATGCAAGGAGATATTACTGCTTATATGAATATTAGTGGGAATGATTTGGCTCGAGGTATAACAAGTTTCACTCCAGATGGATTCAATCTTGGTACTAATACTATTACTAATACCAATGGACTTACTTATCAATATCAAGCCTTTGGAAATGCTTATAATCCTTACACTAATAGTGGGGCGGCTGACTTTGCTGTAGGATTATATTATGGAAATGGTATTGATAACCGTGATATTAAAGAATTACCCTTTAACCCAAGTTTTATTGCAATAAAGATGAATAATACTATCCCAGCAATATTTAGATTATCTTCTAATACTGGAGATCAAAGTAATTATTTTAGTCCTACTGCTCAGGTAGCAAATATGATACAGTCTTTCACTGGTAATAATTTTCAAGTTGGGACAAGCGGAACGGTTAATTCATTGAATTTCAATTATAGGTTTTTTGCTTTTGCGGAAGGTACAAATTTTAATGTTGGGAAATATACAGGAAATGGGGTAGATAATAGGGATATTACGACCCCAGCCTTTGATGTAGCCTTGGCTTGGATTAAGGGTAGTACAGCAGTGCAGGCAGTATTTAGACCCAATACTTTAGCTGGAGATTTAACACAATATTTTAGCGCAACAGCTAATGTAGCAGGAAGAATTAAAGCTTTTATTACCAATGGATTTCGGCTTGGTACACAAACTGAGGTTAATAATAATACCACAGTATATTATTATGCTGCTTGGAGGGATCGAAATCCTGCAGGACCACTCAGTATTAATATTGTGGATGCAGGGGGTACTCCTATTATGTCTCCTACCGTTAGTTTTCCTGCTATTGATCGCAAAATTAATTGTCAGACTAATAGCTCAGTTCTAGGAGTAAGTAATGCTAAAATTCGTGTGAATAACGGAACTCTCAATCCCCAATGGAATCTCACAATAGCAGCTACTAGTGGTACTACTGCTACTTGGAATAATGGAGCGGGATCTAATTATGATTTTAATGATCCTACTAGCTCTGGTTGTGGAGATGGATCTGATGCAGATTCTTTTGCAGGAAAATTATCTATTAATCCTAGTCTCGCAACTAGCACGCCTAAATCCGGATGTAATAATACGGGCTTAACATTTGGCTCAAGTTCTGCGTTTAATCAAGGAACAGTGGATAGTATAACTCTATTAACGGCAGGAGCTACTGCCCAAACTAACTGTTATTGGGATATTACTGGTATTACTATGGATCAAACAATTCCAAGAGAACAGGTTAATGGAGCTTATAATATTAATTTCACTGTATCAGCTATCGCATTTTGATATGAAATATATTGTCTTAGTATATATTATTATAATAGGAATAACCCCAATACGGGTAAATGCAGCCAGTCCAGAATTTAGGCAACAAATACGAGCAATTACACAATGTAATGATAGTATAGATAATGATGGTGATTTACTATTAGACTTTGCAAGCGACCCTGATTGTGTGTCTTGGGAGGATAATAATGAGTTTACAGAAACTCAACCAAGTCCACAACCTAGCCCAAATCCCAATCCAGAGTCTAAACCAAGTCAAAATCCTCAACCAGAAACCTTGTCTACTGATTATATTGATATTATAAATCCTATACAATATACTATCGATAATCCTTCAACTCAACAATCAAGTATTAGTAAGCAGGCTGATACTTATGATGATAGAGCAAGACTTGATGGTATATTTTCAGTTATTATGATAGGGTTATTAAGTTTGGGGTTATGGTTCTGGGATTTTTTCTTGAATAATATTTCTAAATAAGGTATACTAACAAATATAAATCGAATGTCGTCTAACGGTAGGACACTGGTTTCTGGCACCAGCAATTGGGGTTCGAGTCCCTGCATTCGAACAATGAAATACACAAAAATCCTCATTTATAGTCTGATTTCTCTGAGCCTATTGATAACAGGGATACTTTATATTTATAACACTGATAGTAAATCAATAGAACCTACTAAAATCCCATTTCAAATTATAAATAAATACCCTCATAGCACCAACTCCTATACTCAAGGTCTCTTTTTTGATGGAGACACTTTATATGAAAGCACCGGTTCTCCAAGCTATCTGCCTCAGACCGAGTCAGTCTTGGGAATTTTGGATTTAGAAACCGGTAAAATAGATACCAAGGTCAAATTAGATAGGGATATATACTTCGGAGAAGGAAGCACAATTCTAAAAGATAAAATCTATCAGCTAACTTATAAAAATCAAAAAGGTTTCGTTTATGATGCCAAAACTTTTGAGCAGATTCAGACTTTTGAATTTGAGAGTAAGGAAGGTTGGGGACTGACTAATGATAGCGCAAATCTCATTATGAGTGATGGCACAGATAAAATAACCTATCTTGATACCGATAATTTCACAGCCATAAGACAAATCTCAGTCAAGTACCAGAATAGCCCTCAATATAATCTCAATGAGCTAGAATATGTCGCTGGCTACATATATGCCAATATTTATCAGACCAACAAAATTGTCAAAATTAATCCTGATAATGGGGAAATACTAGGGGTATTAGATTTGTCCGATATCGTCGCACAAGCACGAGAAAAGTCATCTAATATCGCTGAACTCAATGGCATAGCTTATAGAGAGAGCACGGAGACATTTTTTATAACAGGCAAACTATGGCCATATATCTACGAGCTAAAATTACAAAATTAGTTAATTTGTGTATAAATACTCTGGACAAAATCGGGGGGGGGGGGGGGTAATATACTTATATATGAGTAACTATAATATAACTAAATCATAAACTATGAATTGGCAAAAAGATAAATTAACAATAATCGGTTTCGGGATAATATTTGTAATCTTGGGAGTATTCGGGTATCTATTATGGGATATGAACCGAGAGCCAATAGCTGAGGTAAGTGTGATAGAGCCAGCCCCAACTCTATCTCCAGTTATACCAAAACCAGTAGAGAAAAAAGATTTACCAGATTATTCAATTACTAAAGTAGATACAACAGGTTGGGAATACCGAGAGACTAAATTGGGAGATGTGGGAGTTAGGTATAAGGTAATGAATAAAGATTTAGATAATAGAAGTAAAGATTTAATGGATCTAGATCCTCATTTTGATTTAGGTAATGATATAGGTGGCTTAATGTTTGGAGCAGACAACAAAGCAAGACTAGGTAAGGGATATGATGAGATAATAGTTAATGATTGTATTAATTGTGGGGGTGGCCCTTATGATCCAGCACGAGGTAGAATAAATGTTGATATTGTGGAAACTTCTGAGTTAAATTTAAGTGATATAGAAAATATATTATTAAATCAAACGTGTAGCTATACAATAGTACCGACTGAAGGTATAGGTATGACACCATATACTCTAGATGAGAAATGTAGTACAGATGAAAAGTTTATAGCATATAATTCTTCATCGAAAGGTAGAGAGTCTCAAAAAATAGTAGATATTATTAATTTAAGAGTTAGTGGAAAAGAAATTTTACAATATAAGAATCCATTTATTAGTACAGACAAGGCATCTCAATTGATTAAATATCCTATTGCTATTGGGTCTCAAGATTATTCTGAAAACAATATGGATGATCCAGAAATTGAATTTGATAATCAGCTAGTATTTGTAATTGATTTAGGTAATGATAAGTTTGCAATTATCACACAATCTGCATATCCAGAAAATGAAGAGATGAAAGCCACTAATATAATGTACACCATTCTCAGTACCATAGAAGTTTTATAATTAGCTTATCTATACAAACCCTCAAAATGTGATATAATTATAATATATAATTATCGTAATCCATGATTACATCATCAAAAGAAATACAAGAAGATAGCAGTATAGATCAGAGCTTGAGGCCGCAGACTTTTGAGGATTATATTGGGCAAGACCAGATTAAAAAAAATCTTTCTATATCTATTCAAGCAGCTCAGAAAAGGGGAGAGGCTTTAGATCATCTTTTGTTTTATGGACCTCCTGGACTTGGTAAGACGAGTTTAGCCTATCTTATTTCCAAGTATCTGGGGTCTAATATGAAAGTTACTTCGGGTCCGGCTCTTGAGAAGGCGGGAGACTTGGCTTCCATACTAACTAATATTGAGGCTGGGGATATTTTGTTTATTGACGAAATTCATCGTTTATCAAAGACTCTAGAGGAGATTTTATACTCAGCTATGGAGGACTTCGTCTTGGATATTATTGTTGGTAAGGGGCCATCAGCCCGAACTCTTAGACTAGATTTACCTAAATTTACTCTTATTGGAGCTACTACCAAATTTGGTTCTCTCTCGGGTCCATTTAGAAGTCGTTTTGGGAATATTTATAGTTTTGACTTTTATAATCAGGACCATATTATAGATATTTTGAAGCGGTCTAGTAATATCTTGTCGGTCAAAGCTGACTCTCCAGAGGTTTATCAGCATATTGCGACGAGAAGTCGCCATACTCCCAGAGTAGCCAATAGGCTCCTAAAAAGAGTAAGAGATTTTGCTGAAGTTCATAATGATGGAGTGATTGATGCTAACGTTATCAAAGAGACTTTTGAGCTCCTAGATGTAGACGATAAGGGGCTCGAAGCGGGAGATAGGAAAATTCTCGAGACCATTATGAATACTTTTAATGGCGGTCCCGTGGGATTGTCTACTTTGGCAGCCTCTACCTCAGAGGAGACAGTCACCATAGAGGAGATTTATGAGCCGTTTTTGATGCGACAGGGACTTTTGCAAAGGACTCCTAAAGGTAGAATGGTGACTAATTTATGCTATGAATACTTTGGTAAATTACCACCCCAAAATATATAATATAAAATTTATGTCTAATCAATTATTCATAATCACTTATCTACTTATATTGATAGCTTATATTGTTGGTAGTATAGTAATGATTTATCATATTTTTGCTTTTGGGATAAATACTAAAGTAGGGTTTGTGTCATCGATTGCTTATATTGTTGGAAGTGTATTATTATTGATTTTACTGTATACGAATTTACAAACTATTTTAGATTTAACTAATTAAAAATATGCTAGATAGAATTACAGGTAAACATCTACATCTTCCAGGTCAACATAAAGATGAGGAGGTCAAAATTGTATTCAGAAGGTCAATCTTTTTCTTAATAATGCCATATATATTGAATCTAATTTTATTAATAATATTATTAGTTTTAGCTGCGATTTTACCCAATAATATTACAATATTACAAGACCCTTTTATAGTATCAATTTTTGACTTTATTATAACTTTGATTATTATCTTTATTTTATATACTGCTTTTTTGACTTGGACACATTATTATCTTGATGCTTATATTGTAACTAATCAGAGAGTTTTGACTATTGACCAAATTGATTTTTTTAATCGCAAAGTCTCCGAGGCTGATATTGGGAATGTTCAAGATATCGAAGTAGTAGTAAAGGGATTTTTTTCCAATACACTTAATTTTGGAGACGTTAGAATACAGACCGCTGGAGCGGATCAGAGGATATTATTCTTTGATAATATCCCATACCCTTATAAGGCTAAAGATATTATCTTAAAATTTGCTGAGGACAATAGAAAAGTAGAATTACATAATGCATATACTTATGATCCAACAAAAACAGATCCAAATTCAAAATCGCAAGACAATAATAACAACACCCAAAACTCCTAAACTTTTAGCCCTAATCTTGGGGCTATTTTTGTTTATCCCATATTTTGCATTTGCGAGTTTTCAATCAGTTGAAATTAACGAAATAAATTATATTGGTTATACGGACTGGAAAGATAATACTCCAGGTTCGGGAGATGAGTTTATAGAGCTCAAAAATTCCAATCCGGCAGTGCCAATATCACTATCAGGTTGGACTCTAAGAATTGTCTCTGGAGCGGGGGACAGAACTATAAACCTATCTGGCAGTATTACGGATTATATTGTAATTCGCAAAATCACTAGCTCGCAGACTACCCTTCCACCTATTGATAAAGTAATAAATATTACAAGTAGTAATTTTGGTTCTCTTAGTAATACTGCAGGAGCATACATAGAGCTCCGTAATGATAAAGGTATTACAGTTGATGCGATCAACTTCGCAGGAAAATGGCCTCAAAGTACAAGTAATACACAATCCTTACATAAAGCTAGTAATTTAATTTGGGAGGCGAAGACTCAATCTCCATTAAATATAGTTTCTACCCCTCCAATCACTACCCCCAATCCAACTCCTATTACTCCTGCACCAGAACCAGAGAAAATAATTTATGGAGGAGTTATTCTCTCTGAGATTTACCCACACCCAGCTGAAGGGGGTAAGGAATTTGTAGAATTATATAATACTACAGATAAAGATATAGATTTAGCAAATTGGAAATTAGATGATATTCCTGATAGTAGTACAGTTTCAAGCTCTCCTATACAGACTTTGACTGGAATTATCCCCGCCAAGGGGTTTTTAGTCTTAGAGGATGGGGGAACTCTCAAAATTGGCCTCAATAATGACCAAGACTCGGTTATATTATATGATCCTAATAGCACAATTCAATCACAAGTTGACTATACAATGAAATTATCACAAAAAGGCTCTAGTTATATGTGGATAGATGGAAATTGGCTATGGAGTCCCAATCCTTCTCCCAATACAGTCAATACAGCTCCAGCTTCTGACCCTGTTATAATTACTCCTATCATTCCAAATCCCATTATTCCTATCCCAATCCCACAATTACCCAGTTATAAAATAGGAAGTATTATAATTTCTGAACTATATCCTTATCCGACATCAGGAGAAGAATTTATAGAACTTTATAACACCACAGAGCAGGATATAGATCTTACAGGTTGGAAAATAGCTGATTTGGCTAAAAGTTATACTCTCTCGGGGATAATTCCAGCCAAGAGTTATCAATTATACAATCAATCAGAGACCAAGATAGCACTTAATAATACCAGTGAAACCGTCACTCTCAAAGATAATTATAATCAAATCCAATCCACAACCTCCTATACCAAAGCCTATAAGGGACTTAGCTATATACCAGTTTTGCAAACTTGGAGTTGGACACAAACCCTAACTCCTAATGCTCCCAATATATTCACTGAAGATACTAATTCAAAAGATACCAAAAATTATACTAAAATTGAGAATATAGAAAATCTATCAGTAATAGAAGATGGAGAATTTATAGAGCTTGAAGGACAAGTTATCGTCCCAGCCGGAGATTTGGTAGATACGAGTTTTTATGTAATTAAATACAATAGAATAGTCAAAGTGTATGATAGACAAAAGAGATTTCCAAGTCTCAAATCAGGTAGTATAGTAAAAGTCCAAGCTGAATGGCATAATACCGATACCCAGCAGTATCTAAAGACTATTTCTACAGATAATATAGAATTAATTTCAGAGCAACCAATCACTATACAATCTGAAACTAAAAAAGAATTGGAAATCGCAGATTGGGGGAAAATCATTTCAGTCAGGGGGGTACTCGATACCAATACTAAAACCAAATTAGTTATTAATAACAAAAATCAGGATATAGCAGTAAAATTATATGCAAATAAAATCATCAAGCCCAAGATGAAAAAGGGAGACATAGTGACTCTAACAGGATTTATAGAAGTTTATGATGGGGAAATTAGATTAATCCCATGGGATAATAAGCAGATCAAAGTAACCCCAATTATCAAAAAAGCTAGTGCTAATAGTATAAAACTCAATACAATATCAGAGATAGATAATAATTCATCTAATCGAATTTCTACTACAAACACGGAGTATAGAGGTTTGGATGAATATCAGATTCCAGGAGTTCCAGAGACAAAGCCTCAAAATAGTAATTGGCTACAAGAATTTATATCCAAATATGGACTATTTAGTCTTGCAATTATTCTTAATCTAAGTTGGTGGGGATATTGGATATGGGGTAAGTACAGAAGAATATTGTAATTATATTTTTTGCCCACCTTTATATTTACGTTTGTCAATTGCCTCATACTGGATGAGAACAATAATAATCGGGAGAAAATTTTAGATAATATAAGAATTTCACTATAATATTTATCACTCAGAAGCCCTATTTAATCTATCCATAATAGCAATTCCCAAGCCTTTATTCTGGAAACTCTCAGCTATTATTATGTCGACTTTCTGAGAATCAAAATAATGTAGTCCCGCATAAAGATTAGATGAAATATTCTGATAATTCGCTCTTGAACCTAAGTCAAAGACAATTACTGTATTGGGTAGGGTATTATAGATTTCACTGGAGACTAGGGCTCCGACTTTTTTGCCTTGACTCATATACAACTCTATTTTATCTAGGATATTCTCTTCCAAAGGAACTAATTCCAATTTAGCTTCTGGGGCATAATGTCTATATTTCATCCCTGGAGATTGAACCTCGGCTTTTTTTTGAGCAATATTTACTTTTACACCTAAAACTTCTTCAATTTGCTCTTGAGTTATAGCTCCTAGTCTTAGAATTACAGGAGTTGGCTCTAGTGCATTGATAACGGTGGACTCTAATCCAATTTCGCTAGGCTCTCCATCTAATACGAATATTTTATTTGTAAAATAATCTCGGATATGCTGAGGGTTGGTAGAGCTTGGTTTGCCAGAGGGGTTAACTGAAGGTGCTGCTATAGGTACTCCGCATTTAGCAATAAACTGTTGGGCAATTGTATTGCTAGGAAATCTTATGACTACCGTCTCCAGTCCAGCTGTTACAATATCTGGAATAATTTTAGACTTTGGAAATACAATAGCCAGTGGACCAGGCCAAAAATAATCTATTAACTTTTGATTAATATCTGAAATATTATTTACTAATTGGGGTAGCATATCAAGGGAGCTAATATGGACTATGAGGGGATTATCTGCTGGGCGATTTTTGAGCTTAAAAATTTTAGCAATAGCCTCAGGGTTAAAAGCATTAGCCCCTAATCCATAAACGGTCTCAGTAGGGAATGCTACTAAGCCTCCATTTTGGATAATTTCACTCGCCTCTGATATTTGGTCTTCTAAATCTAATTGCATATATCAATTCTATAATTAAAATAGTATAATATATATAATACCTAATATCAATAAGATCAAAATAATGGATATAAATACTATTAGTCTACATTGCTTTAATACCTTGCCCCAAATTGGTCCCAAATCACTAGCTAGAATTAAAGAAGCAGGAGCAAATAAACTTTGGTTAGAGGGAAGTCTCTTAGAGTTTCAGACTATTCTTGGCAGCAGGGTCAAATTGGATTGGTATAAAGAATTTAGCAATCTAAATCGAGCTGAGTTTTTAGACCAAGAATTGGATTATCTTATTAAATCTAATATTCAAGTTATAACTAGACAAGATCAAGACTATCCACAAGCTCTACTCGAAATCACTACCCCACCGACAATTTTGTATGTCAAAGGAGATATAGGTGAATTAGAAAATGCTCTGGCAATAGTCGGTACTCGCAAATACAATCCTTATGGAGCTAGGGTGGCTGAGAAATTGAGTCGAGAATTATCTGAAGCGGGCATTCCTATTATTAGCGGGCTGGCTCTTGGCATAGATAGTATAGCTCATCGAGGTTGTCTTGATGGTAAAAGCAAAACTATTGCCGTCTTGGGTGGCGGGATATCCCCAGAGGTATTGTATCCTAAAACCAATCAATCTCTAGCTAATGCTATAGTAGCTGCGGGGGGAGCTCTAATTAGTGAATTTCCACCTAAAAGCAAGCCTAGGCGAGAAAATTTTGTTTTGAGAAATCGTATAGTCAGCGGTATAGCCAGAGGCATATTAGTAATAGAAGCTCCTATTAAGAGTGGCACGATGACCACAGTTCAATATGCTCTGGAGCAAAACCGAGATGTCTTTGCTATTCCTGGTAATATAGATATAAAAAATAGTGAAGGGACTAATCAATTGATCAAACAAGGGGCTTACATTGTCACTAAAGTCGAGGATATACTCAATGTTTTTGGACTAGAAATAATTCGTAGAAAGTTAGATTTAGGTTCATTTGAACTATCCCAGCGTGATATTCTACAGCATCTTACTCAAACTCCACTCAAGGTAGAGCAATTAGCTCAGCTGACTCAACAGGAAGTAATGGATATAATGGCAACCTTGTCGATTTTGGAATTATCTGGCGTTGTCACATTAGGTTCTCAGGGAGAATATTCTCTGAATATAGAGTTAGATTAGCTTTGATTTTTTGTCTCCCTTAGGAGGGAGTACCCGTAATAGACTGAAAGTCTGGGAAAGGGGGATTAATGGAAATGGTGAGTTTTCCCGTGAAGGAAGGTTGGCCAAACCTGTGAGGTTTCACAGGAGCAAATCTTTATTTGCGACGGGGTAGGGTGGATAAAGTACAAACTAAAACTCAATCCACCTCCGGCACTCCGTGCCACCTCCTCCAAAGGAGGACAATTGATATACCAGTTTACCCATATACAATCTCCTCATCTAATGCATACACTAGCAAATTTATCTAAAATATGCTACAATTAAAAAATAAAGATAATAATAAATTATGAGTATTATAGAGACTACTAATCTAATTGGACAAGAGGTTAATGTTGTAGGTTGGGTAGATACCAAAAGAGACCATGGTAAAATTGCTTTTATTGACCTTAGAGACCGTACTGCTAAAGTTCAGGTGGTTTTGGTGCCATCCAGTCTTGATGAGGCATCGAAATCCCTGATGTCTGAGATTAAACCAGAATGGGTGATCCGAATTCGTGGTTTAGTTAAGGCGAGACCCGATAGATTGGTAAATCCGGATTTAGCTACAGGAAGTATTGAGATTGAAGCTTTGTCAATTGAAGTTTTGAATACTGCTATTACTCCAATTTTTCCTCTAGATCAGGATAAAAATGAGATTAGCGAGGAGTTGCGATTAGAGTATAGATATCTTGATTTGAGAAGACCTGAGATGTATGACAATCTTGTTAAGAGGCATAAAATCAATCAATTAGTCAGAAATTTTTTGGATAAAGAATCATTTATTGAGGTTGAAACTCCAATTTTGACTAAATCTACTCCAGAGGGAGCCAGAGACTTTATTGTGCCATCTCGCCATCAAATTGGGAGTTTTTATGCTCTGCCACAATCTCCACAACAATATAAACAACTTCTGATGGCCGGGGGAGTAGAGCGATATTTTCAAATTGCTAGATGTTTTCGTGATGAAGATACTCGCAAAGACAGACAGCCGGAATTTACTCAATTAGATATGGAGATGAGTTTTGTCTCAGAGGAGGATATAATGGCTTTGAATGAAAAGCTTTTGATTGAGTTAGTACATACACTTTATCCAGAGAAAAAAATCCAATCAATTCCTTTTCCTAGAATTAGTTATGCCGAGGCAATGGAAAAATATGGTAATGATAGACCAGATATTAGAGAGGACAAAGAGGATAATGATTTATTGGCTTTTTGTTGGATTATTGACTTCCCTCAATTTGAGAAAACTGATCAAGGAAACTGGACATTTTCTCATAATCCTTTCTCAGCCCCTAGGCAGGAATATATGGAGAATTTAATGGCCACAAAAGACATAGAAAATATTATTTCAACTCAATATGATATTGTGCTGAATGGTTTTGAAATTGGAGGAGGAAGTATTCGTACTCACAGACCAGAAGCTTTGAGAAAAGTCTTGGAAATTATTGGATATAAGGGAGAGATTGTAGATGAATCTTTTGGCCATATACTGACAGCCCTAGCCTCAGGTACACCTCCCCATGGAGGCATAGCCTGGGGTATGGATAGATTATTGGCAGTATTACAAAATGAGACTAGTATCAGAGAGGTGATTGCTTTTCCAAAAACTGGAGATGCTCATGACCCAATGATGCAATCTCCAAGCTCAGTCTCAATAGAACAATTATTAGAACTAGGAATAAGTATAAAAAAATAGTTGACTATAGTCTCGATTATTGCTACAATTACATATAGTCTATACGGGAAGTGGCGCAATGGCTAGCGCACCTGGTTTGGGACCAGGGGGCTGCAGGTTCGAGTCCTGTCTTCCCGACCAAAATTTTTATATTATATTGAGTACCATTCTTTGACTTTATATACACTTTATATTATAATTTATATTGAAATATTAAATATACACATCCAATATGAATCCTGAAGATACTGAAACAGTGACCAAAATTGCAATAGAAGATATTAGCTCTCATCAAACTGAAGCTGTAGAGGTTATTCATAAACCTCAATCTGATATGATTCCAGAGCGAGCAAATGCTATAAAAATACCTTTAGACAATGTAATTAAGAAATAGCTATGACTATTCAAGAACAAGTAAAAGTACTTGTTGAGAAGAATTCCACCGAAGAGGAAATTTATTTAGATTTATTAAAAAAAGGGTTTAAAGTTAGTGAAATTGAGTTAGAATTAAAGTTAGCTAAAAAAACTAAAATAGACATACAGTCAAGAGGGGTCACCCTGATTATCTTATTTGGAGCAATTTCAATAGGATTAGCTGCTATTAGCTTTATTGCTTCTAATTGGAATGCTTTTGGAGATTTTGGAAAAGTTGGAGTCATTAGTGGGGGACTATTATTATCTTATGTAGGGGCAATATATACTCAATCTATTGGTTTGCCCAGAGTATATAATGGATTATTATTGTTAGCTCAGTTAATATTCGGAGCAGGAGTGTTTTTGATAGGAGAAATAGTTTCAATTCAAATTGCAGCTCAAATTAGTATTCTGATTTGGGCGATTGGAGTAATTTTAGCTAGTTATCTATTACAATCTATGATTTTGAGATATTTGGTATTAGCTCTTGGTATTACTCCTATATTCGGTATCCCAGAATTTTTTTATACTTATGATTGGTATCGAATAGACTATAATATATATGCAATATTGGGACTCATATTTTCTGCTGAAATATTCTATTATGTCTTTAGTAAGTTCAAAGATATAGACTATTCTCAAAATTTATATGATTAAATAATATGCCGATATTTGCAATTATCCCACTAATTACATTTATAGCTATAATCTTTGCAATTATAGTTATAATTAGGAATATGAGTACCAAAAAGAGTCTTTCTGATGCTAGTTTTCAGCTTGTGATATCTTATCAGGATTTGTTAAGACAATTATTATTGGGAATTGCCTTTATTATAGTAATTACAGCTTTATATGCTGGTTTCCATTCATTAGGAATTGAAATTGGCTGGTATTGGTTTGCTACAATTGGAGGTATATTGACAACTTATATAGGGTATAAGCAACATAGTCCAATTACATTTATTATTGGTTTATTTATATTTATATCAGGTATTAGCTTTGGATCTTATGAGGTAGCCTCTAATAACAAAATAGATAGAGGACTTGCTCTGATGTCAACTTTTATAATATTCAGCTCATTTTATGGGTTATCTATTAGTTTCTTTAATAATATTAGATCAAAGAGATACTATACAATTTTAAATTTACTCGGAATATTAGGTTTAGGTATAACTACTTTTTTCTTAGGTTCATTTGGAGCAAGAGAAACTTGGGGCTATATTGCCAATAGTCAAGACTCGGTAATTTGGAGTAATCTCAAAACAGGTTTGATTTTAGCTGGAGTAATAGGTTTATTTATAATCAGCTATATTAAGTCTATTGCCTATTTTAAGAAAAATTTATATCAATTAGTTATCACAGCAGTCGGTATGATAGGAGCTATTTTAGTTTTAGTTTTACCAAATATTTCCTTATTATATGACCCTAATAATCTCTATTCCTATACTGATAATGATTGGGCTCAGAGAAATTTAGAAATATTTCCACATATTATCTCTATGAATATTCTATTCCTAGCTGGAGTTTTGTGGCTATTATACACAGCCTATAGATTAAAAGAAGTTTGGAGATTGAATTTGAGTATTTTAGCTTTATTTATATTCGTATTGGTCAGATATTTTGATTGGGTAGAGCGAACTGAGCTCAATAGAAGTTTATTCTTCTTGAGTTTAGGAGTAATATTCTTGATTACGGGTTGGATATTAGAGAGAGTAAGGCGAAATATATTAGCTAGTATAGATAATTAGTATGAAAATAAGGAATTTGATTATAGTATTTATCCTGCAACTGATAGTAATATTAGGCCTATTTTCTTATTTTTATACTCAAAAAAGAGATGTTTCAATAGTGTATTTATCAATAATAAATCAAGAAGATAATACCAGTAAATTAAAATATGAAATCAATGAAATAGATGAATATATATTTCAATATAATCAAGCCCCAACTAATTCAGATGGAATAGTAGTCAAAAAATTAGACCTAAAAGTAGGGGATACAGTCTATCTAAAATTAGAGCAATACGGAAGTGGTAAAACAGCTTCCATAATTCTAGCTACCACAGATATTAATTCTATAGACAAGCATTCATATTATGAATATGAGGATATGGTAAAAAAACCTTTTATTAAAGGTAAAATAGTTGAAATTAAAATAGGACAACAAGGTGAGCCAAATAAGTATATTGTTGAATATGGAATAGAGGAAGGTGAATTTGTGGCAAATAAGCTTGCAGGATCTGTAGCTAAAGTAGAATTAAACTCTGAGGGAAAGTCCAAATTATTAGAAATCTATCAAGACCATAAGATAATTTATCAGAATAATTAGCTTGACTTTTTTATCTCTTGAATAAAATTATAAGTTTTCTTGGCAATAGATTTGTATGAAAACTCTTTTTTTGACCTTGCTTTTGCTAACTTAGATAATTTTATATATTTCTCTTTGTTAGTATAGGCATCATTGAGAGATTCTCTAATGGCTAAAATATCTTTTTCTGGTGCAATATAACCAGTTTCTCCCACTACCAAAGGAATTGCCCCACTATCTGAGCCAATTACAGGAGTCCCAGCCGCCATAGATTCTACTAAAACTCTCCCAAATTGCTCTTTCCACACAGGAGTGGTATGTGAGAGTAAAATAGAAATATCCAGAAATTGAAAATAAGCCGGTATATCATCAAAAGCAATAGCAGGATGAATACTAATAATATGATTTAGGTTTAATTTGTCAATCAGAGCATTGAGATTATTTATATAGTCCTCGGAGCCATTGCCAATAATAAGTACTCTGGTATTGGGTTTGTGCCAACCAGCAAAAGAATAAATCATATCCTCAATCCCTTTTTCTAAAGTTAATCTTCCGATATATCCATATACAAAATCCTCTGGCTTGATATGTAAACTATTGCGAATTTCATCCAATTTGGAGGATTCAATAGTATCAGCAAATCTATCATAATCCACCCCAAGTTGTGGAAAAGTTCCCTTTATACCTTTGAATTTGAGAGCCAGCATTCTCTGCTCAAAATCTTGCCAAACTTCTGGGAATTGGAACACTAGACCATCTAATCTAGGAATAATAAATTTCTCAAGAAAATTAAATGAAGCATATCTAACTTTCTGATAAGGTGATTTAGCCTCTTTCTCCCAAATATGACAGATATTCTCTTGAGAAAGTAGTATTAATTGAGTCTTAGGTAAGAATTTCTTAGTCAAATAGCTGACCTGAGCTGTAACTTGAGTCCAGTATTCTTCTTCTAAGAGAATAACATCTGGATTAAGATTTCGCAGAGTTTTTTTAAGATTCTTTAATATAAAAAAGTTCAATTTACCAGTAAAAAAACCAGACAGAGTAATATGCCTATAAGCCTTGCCATCATAAGGAGCAGTATAGACTTTTTGCCCACCACCTTCTAGCCCAAATTCAGGAGTAATCAGAGTTATGTCAAGGTCTATATATTTAGCTAAAGCCTCTATTTTAGCTCGATAAGGAGCATAAACATAAGCATGAGATATAATGACTAAGTTTAATTTATCTTTCATAATAAACACAGTATATCACAAAAACTATTTCCAATTAAGATAAGTAATAGATAATTGTAGTACTGTGGCAATACAAACCCAGATTAAATAAGGCATTTGCATCAAAGCCACCCATTTCATAGAAGGCCAAATAGCAAAAATTGCCCAGATAATGGTAGCTAATAATAAAACAATATCTATAGCCCCCAGTAAATTATTCCGAAGTCCAAATTGTAGGGGACTAAAAGCAATATTAAGGATAATATTTAAAATAAAAGGTAAAGCCACCGTCCAACTAATTTTCCCATTTATAGCTTGATAAAATACCGCACTAAAAGATATGAAAATCAGAATATACAATACAGACCAGACCGTCCCAAATAACCAAGTGGGAGGAGCCCAAGATGGTTTTATCAATTCCTCATACCAAGATGATGTATTCATAAGTTTGGATTTTATATGATATGTTCTATTATAGCATTTATATAAGTTTTGTGAAAACTCTCTACCCCTTAACTCTCTTAGCTCCAACCCAAGAATCATTATCTACTAGGGGATAATCAAAATAAACTCTCGCACTACAAACATCACTCATATGAGCAAGACAAGCTAATTCACTCATAACTCTTTTATGCATACTATAATCTTTAGCTTCTCCTTCAGTATATTTAATTCCATTTTCATGCTCAGGAGTTAGTTTTATCCCATATTCTTTGAGCTTTTTGTCTCGAAATATATGTTGTTTTTCTGGACTATCCATATGGGGTTTATTATCTAATTTCCCATCGTTTCCCATATCATATCTCCAAGGCTTTTCTACATCATGTAAATACAAGACTAGTAGCAAATCAGATAGTGAGAAGGGGAGCGGTCTTAGAGAATTTAATCTCTCATATAGCACAATAGCAATATTCATAACTTCCATAATATGGTCATAATATCCCCCTAGCCAAGTATGATGATTATAAGCACTACCTTGTACAGTTTTGAAAAGTTCCAGATTATCATTTAGAATATTTTGACAAGCAGTACGATTTGGCTCATCAATGAGCGCTAACATGGATTCAAGGGGATAGTATTGTTTATTCATGAATAGTATCTATATAATATAGGCTTATTATATCATAAAGGAGTAGGTTCAAATTCCTACTCCTTTATTTTGTCGGAAGTGAGAGGATTCGGTCACAGATAATTTCCCTGACGGTAAATTTCCGCGACCCCGTCTCGCCGTATTCGCCTTGTGCATAGCACAAACTCACACCGGGTTGCGAACTTTCTCATCCTTGCTCCCTAATAATGTATATTATAGCATATTTTGGGGGAGAGTTTATGATGTATCTACCCTAATTTCGAGATTATCTAAAAATTTTTATAAATGAATCACTTTGTACTATCTTTTTGAGCTAAAAACTCATCTATTCTGCGATTTTGTATTGGTAAAACCAGATAGCGAAGAAAAGTAATTATTGGCTTGAGAATAATAGGACATCTGGTATTAAATAATGTCGCATCCATGATGACTAGCTGATTATTATTCAAAACAAATATATTACTCATACATTTTTTTAAAATACCTTTTTGACCTATTAAATCAATCTCGGGTTGTCTATCTTTACACATCTGGTGATAGCCATCAATAATTTTTAGAAATTGCTGATATAAAATTTTATTATCGAGATCTTTTGCAGTCAAATGATGTTCGATAATTTTTGGTTGAAGTTGTGCAAAATAGTGCTTATTTTCTGAAATGACAATTTCAGTATTTAAAAGAAATTCACCAAAATATTTTTTACTTATTTCAAGCTCTTTATGAGCCCACTGAAGCCCCTTCTTTTTGCCGTAAAAAAAATGGATAAGTGAAAATTTAATTACTTTATCAACATCATAGGAGTAAACAAGATGTTCACTCCCAAAGGAAAGTAGTTTACCTATTCCATTTTTTTTGTATTGATGCATAGTATAATAATATCTCCTAAAATAGTTTAAAATGTATTGGCTGAAAGGTAAAACATATATTTCAGCAAATACCAGGATATATAAGGCCAGAATAAATTTATTAAGTTATCTACTTTTCTATTATACTCATTTTATATATGACATACAAGTGAAACGATTTGGCTCATCAATCATTTTTAGCATTTGCTCGAGAGTATAGTAGGGTGTGGGCATAGAGATTATAATATATTATTATGTTTATTAAACCTTTCGAAGGCGAGTTGAATTAAATTATCAATCAAATCAGGGTAATCAATACCAGATGCCTCCCAAAGTTTAGGATACATACTGGTTTTTGTAAATCCCGGTAAGGTGTTAATCTCATTTACAAAAACTTGTCCATCGCTAGTTAAGAAGAAATCTACTCTTGCCAAGCCCTCACAAGATAAGGTTTGGAATGTTTTTATAGCTAAATTTTGAATTTGCTCAGTGATAGAATCAGATATTTGGGCTGGGATTTGTAGATCAGCTCCTTTTTGGTCTATATATTTTGAATCATAAGAATAAAAATCAGTATTAACAATAATCTCACCTAGAATAGAAGCCATAGGCTTATCATTACCCAGTATAGCACATTCAATTTCTCTACCTTTAATAAATTCTTCTATTATAATTTTGTTATCAAATTCAAAAGCATTTTCAATGGCATTATTATAACTATTCTCATCAGTGACTTTATTTACCCCAATAGAGGAACCCATATTTGCTGGTTTAATAAATACAGGAGAACCTAAATTATCTATAATAGTCTGAAAACTAGGTATGGATTGACTAGATTTCAGAGTAATAAATTTAGCAATTGGTATGCCAGCATCTCTCAATAATCTCTTCATAATATCTTTATCCATTCCAATAGCTGAACCAAGTACATCAGCTCCAACAAAAGGAATATTAGTAAGTTTTAATAATCCCTGTATAGTTCCGTCTTCTCCAAATGGACCGTGTAAAATTGGAAATACTACATCAATTTTTCTATTATGCTTCAAGTCATCTAAGCTACTAGGTAAATACTCCACAATAGATTCTGCTGTATTCAATTCAATGAGCTTTGGACTATCTGAATTTAACAATAGATTTGATGTAGTATTTGATATCCATTTACCAGATTTATCTATCCCAATTAAAATAGGATTATATTTATCTTTATCAATAGACTCAATAATATTTTTGGCAGATAACAAAGATATTTTATGTTCGGCAGATTGTCCTCCACATAATATAGCAACATTGATTTTTTTACTCATATTATTTAAGTCTATATATTTTATTATAGCATATTCTTGTATGATATATTATATATTGGAATTGCTTTTTAGAGTATCTAAAAACTTTTGTAATTTTCTCGGAGAAGTTATAATATGAACTTGTTTATTCTTGTTTATAGCATTAAGTTTTTTCAAAACATCTGGTCTTTTATTTTTACGATAGTTTATAAGCCAGCTAATAAATTGAAAATCTAATCTCTCCTCACAGCCAGGGGCAATATCTGGTCTGGATTTTCCTCTATATTTTAAATATCTTTTCATAAATCTAAATAGACTAATATATGTATGATAGGCTAAAAAATAACTGTATCGGCTTTTTTTAGCCTAATGTCTATTGATTTTTCATAACTTCCATCAATAATCTATTTATCTTTAGATACTAAATTTACCATAACTTTCTCCCATTCTTCAGTAGGTGTCCTTACCCAGCCTGGTTTCCAATATAAAGTATCAAGATGGTATACTGGTAGTTTTAATATTTCTCCTAATTCTCTAGCTAGTGTAGATTTACCAGTACCACCAGCTCCTATAATAGCTATTTTTTTCATAGAGTATTCAATTTTATATTAAAAACATATGCGGAAGTGAGAGGATTCGAACCTCTGGTAGGGGTAAACCTACAACAGTTTTCAAGACTGCCGCCTTCAACCGCTCAGCCACACTTCCATTTATCTATTAATATTAACATATTTATTCACTTTTGTACATACTAGCATAAAGTATGCTATAATATTTATATAATTAAACATAAATTTTATGGCTGGTATTTGGCGTCGTTGGCGAAGATATAGGACAAAAGTAAGGCAATATATATCTCATCAATATTTAAGAGAAATTGTATATGGTGGTAGTGATGGTATTGTGACTACTTTTGCGGTAGTGGCTGGGTTTACGGGGGCGAATATCCTAGGTTCAAATACGATTGGGATTACTATGGGAGCGGTTGTTTTGTTCGGTTTAGCTAATCTTTTCTCCGATGCAGTATCTATGGGGCTTGGGGATTATATGTCTATTAGGTCTCAAGATGATTTATATAATACAACTTATAAAAAAGAACTCAAGCATCTGGAGCATAGTAGTAAATCTTTTAGCAAGAGAATACAAGATAAATTAGTCGATAAAGGTTTTACTAAAAGTGATGCCAAAGAAATTATGTTATTATTTCATAAAAATCCAGAATTTGGAATTGAATGGCTGATGAGAGAATATCATGGGATTCCTAATCCGGGAGACAGTCGTCCAATATTCTCGGCCCTGGCTACTTTTGTCTCTTTTATATTTTTTGGATTTATTCCACTTATTCCTTTTGTGATAAGCATCCCAGACCCAACTCAAGCTTTTTTGTTATCTATAAATGGAGTTGTTACTTCACTGATTTTATTAGGTTTAATAAGATGGAAAGTGGTAGGTTATGGACTTACTAGAGCATTAGGAGAGACTTTATTATTAGGTGGGGTTTCGGCCAGTATAGCCTTTATAATTGGAGCTATTATAGGGGCATAATTGACGAAAATTTATAAAAAGGGCATACTATAGATATTACAGTAATTTATTTTTATGAGGGTAGCTTTGGTACATGACTATTTGGTTCAATATGGGGGAGCGGAGCGAGTACTGGAAGTGCTAGCGGAGATGTTCCCGGCAGCTCCAATTTATACTTTGATTTATGACCCTTCTCAACTATACGGGGCTTTTAGTGATAAAAAAATTCGTACTTCTTTTTTACAAAATTTACCTTTTGCCAAAACCAATCACAGAATATTCCCGATTTTTATGCCCTTGGCAGTGGAGGATTTAGATTTGACAGCTTATGATTTGGTGATCTCTTCTTCTAATAGTTATACTAAGGGGGTAATTACGAGACCGGATGCGATTCATATCTGCTACTGTCATACTCCTATGAGATATGCTTGGGATGATTATCATCGGCATTTTCAAGAGTTTAATTATGTAGCTGGTATCAAGCATATATTACCTTTTGCGATGAATTATATTCGTCTTTGGGATAAGATTTCAGCTGATAGGGTTGATTATTATTTGGCTAATTCTCAAAATGTGGCTAATAGAATTAATAAGTATTATCGGATGCCGGCTCAAGTTCTATATCCACCTGTTAATACCGAAGTAGAATTTGATTCTAATTCTAAGGGTGACTATTATCTGATGTTGGGTAGATTCTTACCTTATAAACATTATGATATTGTTGTGGAGGCTTTTGTTCAAAATGGTAAGGAATTACACTTAGTAGGCTCTGGTCCCGATGAGGAAAATCTTAGAAATATAGCTAGGGGAAAGGATAATATTAAATTCTTAGGTAGATTGAGCGACGAGGAAGCTCAGCGTGAGTTTAGAGATTGTAGAGCTTTTATATTTGCCTCTGAGGATGATTTTGGAATTGTACCTGTAGAGGCGATGGCAGCTGGGAAACCAGTTATTGCCTATGGACGGGGTGGCGCTCTTGAGACGGTGGAGGAGGGGAAGACGGGGATATTTTTTGACGAGCAAAACACAGACAGTGTCATTAAAGCAGTTAATAAATTTGAAACAATGAGCTTTGATGCTAATTATATTCATAATTATGCTCAAAAATTTTCTAAAGACACTTTCAAACATAATTTCTATAAATTTTTAGAAAAATATGATATTATGTAATTATAGTTAATAAATTCCTATGAATATATATAAGACTTTCTTCAAAAATAATGCATTGTTCTTGAGTATAATAGTAGTTGTGGGGCTTGCATCTGGGCTAGCAATGACTAGATTGCTCCCAGTCTCCTATGATGTGTCTCTTGCTCTCAATATTGAGCGCAAGGTTAACGATACTGGGGAATTCTATACTTATGATGGGTTTTATGCTATTCAAGCTACAGAATTATTTGCCAAAAGTGTAGCTAGCTGGTTTGTAACTCCAGACTTTGTAGAAGATGTGTTGCGTAATGCTGATAAATCAGATATAGCAGAGCTATCAGTCAAAGACTTTAGAAGTATATTTACTCCAGAACAAGTATCAGCTAATGTAGTAGAAGTTAGATTCGGGGTGGATGAGATTGAATTAGGGAATACATTAACAGAATCAATTTCAAGTAGTATAGTGTCCTATATGGAGACTCGAGGTATTAGAGATTATAATATTTTTGTAGGAACTCCAGTTATTAGACAAGTAGATTATAATCCTGTTTTATTTGCATTAGGTGGGGGATTTCTGTCTTTGTCTTTAGGGATTATTATAGCAGCTATTAGACAACATTATTGGAAAAAATGAGAATAGGTATAGATGCTCGCGGGATTACGGATGAATTCAAAGGAGGCGTAGGAGAATATACTCAGCATATTATACAATCTCTCAGGGAATATCAGGATTTGGAGTTAGAGTTCTTAGCCACTGGGATGAGACAAAATTTTAAGATTGAGGGGGTACAAAATACTTGGCTACAATACCCAAATAGAGTATTAAATTTTTCTCTCAAAACTTTGGGCCATCCATATTTAGACCGAGCCTTTAGCCAAAAACCAGATAAAGTTTGGATGCCGAATTGGAATATTACGGCTATTAGCCCAGAAGCGGAGTTGATTTTGACCGTGCACGATGTGTCAATTCGGGTTTTGCCGGAAGTTTTCTCCCAAAAGATGAGATTATGGCATAAATATATTGGCATAGACAAATTATTAGACCGAGTTAACACGATTATAGCAGTCTCAGAGTCTACCAAGAGGGACTTGATAGATATCTATGGAGTAAAGAGTGAGAAAATAAAAGTAATTTATTCAGGCATTGACCCGCTTTTTAGACAAGAATTCAATGAGCAAGATATAGATCAAGTCAAACAAAAATATAATTTACCAGATAGATATATATTGTATCTAGGCACTATTGAACCTAGGAAAAATATACAATTACTAATACAAGCCTTTGAGCGAATAGCCACCAAAGACAAAGATGTCAAACTGGTAATCGCTGGAGTCAATGGCTGGTTATACAAACAAATTCATCAGAGTATAGATAATTCACCCTTTAGAGATAGGATTCTCAGAATTGGTTTTGTAGATATTCTAGACAAGCCTATAGTGTATAAATTAGCTAGAGTCTTCGTATACCCGTCTTTGTATGAAGGTTTTGGCTTCCCCCCACTAGAAGCCATGGCATCAGGAACCCCTACAATAGTCGCTAATAATTCTGTCTTCCCAGAGATAGTCTTGAACTCAGCTTACAAAACCTCACCCTATGACAAACTGGAACTGAGCGACATAATATATAATCTACTGACAGATAATAGTATGCATAATCACTATAGTAAACTAGGTCTAGAGCGTAGCCTAGCCTTTGACTGGACACAAACCGCGAGAGAGATGCGGAAAGTTTTTATCAATAGGTATGAAAAAGATTAGAAACATCGTAGTCAATACTTTAATGTTGAGATTTATTTTATCTCCCTTTGGAGGGAGTACCCGTAGGGGGAGGGTGGATAATACTTAAAATACTAAATAAACTTTTGTTTATAATAATATTAAACTTAATCCACCACCGGCACTTCGTGCCACCTCCTCCAAAGGAGGACAATTACTTACCTAGTACTCTGTATATTTCTTTATAATTTGACGAAAATAGAAATTCAATATAGACTACTTAATAATTAAATATAATTTTTTATGTCAAAAGCTTTAATTATTGTGGAGTCGCCTACTAAGGCCAAAACCATTTCCAAATTCTTGGGTAAGGATTATGTGGTGAAGTCTTCGATGGGGCATATTCGGGATTTGCCGAAATCTAAAATTGGGGTGGATCCGGCTAAGGACTTTGAGATTACTTATGAAATCCCAGCCAAGGCCAAAAAGACTGTCACCGAGCTCAAAAAATTAGCTAAAAGCAGTGAGGAAGTGATTCTAGCAACTGATGAAGACCGAGAAGGGGAGGCTATTTCTTGGCATTTGGCCCATATTTTGAAATTAAAACCGAGTTCAGCCAAGCGAATGGTATTCCATGAGATTACAGAGTCAGCGATTAAAGAGGCTTTGGCTAACCCTAGATATATAGATTTGAATTTGGTAGATGCTCAGCAGGCTAGACGAGCTTTGGATCGCTTGGTTGGGTATAAATTATCTCCGTTTTTGTGGCAAAAGGTCCAGCGAGGTCTCTCAGCAGGGCGAGTGCAGTCGGTGGCTTTGCGGTTGATTGTAGATAGAGAAAGAGAAATTGAAGCTTTCCAATCTCAAGAATATTGGACAATTCAGGGGATATTCCGGTCTAATAACGACAAAAGTCTAGATATTAGCTCTACTTTGACTCATATAGATAATAAAAGATTAGATAAATTTGTATTTCAAACCGAGTCAGAGTCTCAGAATCTGGTAGATAAACTCCAAACTTTATCCTATAAAGTTAAGTCCATCGAGAATAAATCAGTCTCAAGGAATCCATATCCGCCTTTTATTACTTCCTCACTACAACAGGATGCGGCTAGGAGATTATATTTTTCTGCCAAGCAAACTATGATGATAGCTCAGCAATTATATGAGGGTATTGCTATTGGTAAACGAGGTCAGATTGGACTTATTACTTATATGAGAACTGACTCCACTAATTTATCAGCTCAGGCTATCGGTGCTGCTAAGAGTGAAATTATCAAGCAATTTGGGGAAAAATATTATCAGAGTAGACAATTCAAGACTAAGTCCAAAAATGCTCAAGAGGCCCATGAGGCAATTCGTCCAACTGATCCGAGTATTACTCCTGAGGAGGTCAAGCCATATCTGGACGATAAGCAATACAAATTATATACTCTCATCTGGAGTAGATTTATGGCCAGCCAAATGAAACCAGCTACTTTTGAGACTATGAATGTGGCTATACAAGATATAGAGTCTAGTAAATATACTTTTAGCACTAATGGGAAACGATTGGTCTTCGATGGGTTTATGCGAGTTTATGATTTGAAATCAGAGGATGTGATATTGCCAAGTCTGTCGGAAGGTGAGAATTTAGCCACCAAAAAGATTGAAGGAGAACAACATTTTACTCAACCCCCAGCCAGATATAGTGAGAGTAGTCTAGTCAAAGCTCTAGAGACCAATGCCATAGGGAGGCCATCCACTTATGCCTCTATTATATCTACCATTCAGACCAGAGGTTATGTAGTCAAAAATGATGATAAAAGATTTGCCCCGACCGATATTGGCAAAACTGTGACCGATATGCTTGTGGAGCATTTTCCTCAAATTGTAGATATTGAATTTACAGCCAAAGTGGAAGAGCAATTTGACCAGATTTCTCTTGGTAAGGATACTTATCAGAAGACAATGGCCGAGTTTTATAATCCTTTTGAAAAAAACTTAAAGTCCAAAGAAAAAACCGTCGAACGGCATCGTGAAATTATAACAGATAGACCTTGTCCAGAATGTGGAGGACAATTAGAATTAAAGCGAAGTAAATTCGGTAAATTTATAGCTTGTACTAATTATCCTGAGTGTAAATATACAGATAAAAGTGATGCAGAGAAACAGCTTCAAGCAGATTTTGGGGGAGAGAAATGCCCGAACTGTGATGATGGTATAATGGAAGTCAAAGCTGGAAGATTCGGACCATTTTTAGGCTGCTCTAATTATCCTACTTGTAAAACTATCAAAAAGATTGAGAATAAAACTGGAGAAAAATGCCCAGAGTGTAAAATTGGTGATATGGTACTCAAAAAAGGAAAAAGAGGCCCATTCAAAGCCTGTAACAGGTATCCTGACTGTAAATATATAGAGGGAGCCAAAAAGAAATCAGCTTCAAGTTATAAAACTAAAAAATCTACTAAAGCCAAGACTAAGTAGGGTTCAGTCTGTAAGACTTGTGGTTGAGTGAGCTAAATTCCCCTCTTGAGGGGTGGAGAGTTTTTGTCCTTGCTCCTCTGTCCTCCCTTGGGGGAGGTGTCACCGTAGGTGACGGAGGAGGACTGAGTTTTTGCAACTTGAGTT
>Ga0247833_1000921_pt1 | contig 51314 bp, 56 predicted proteins | sample LaCruzMarch2015__7_FD_187117 | JGI IMG/M metagenome (GOLD analysis project Ga0247833, IMG submission 187117) | Freshwater microbial communities from meromictic Lake La Cruz, Castile-La Mancha, Spain - LaCruzMarch2015_8m | ecosystem: Environmental > Aquatic > Freshwater > Lake | place: Spain...
TCCAGCACCAGCACCTTTAAACCCTGTTGGGCCAGGGTGTGAGCGGCAACGGCACCGGTGGCACCACTACCCACCACAAGGGCGTCGTAGCAATGGTGGGGGTCAAATTTCATATCTACGGTGAGATCTGAGGGATATGGCCGGTAAACTCGCCCCTATCCAGCCTTCTAATAATGGTGTCTGCCCTGCGTCGCTTTGCCCTATGGGCTCTTGCGTTTGTACTCAGCATTGGTTTAAGCGCCTGTGATGGCGGAAATGCCAAAGCCGCGCCAACGATTAGCGCAGAGGATATGGCCACAATCGGGCGACAAGCCCAAGGTTTCCTAGAAGCTAAAGAACGGCTGCCTGAGCTTGCCACTTTGGTAAATGAAAAGAACTGGGTGTTTACCCGTAACTTGATTCATGGCCCAATGCAAGAAGTAAGCCGCGAGATGAGCTACATCAACCAACGTTTACTGCCAGCTGATCGCGCCGAAGCAAACAAACGCGCTAATGCCTTAAAAGAATCATTAGCGGAATTAGACGAATCAGCACGCTTGCAAGATGGCAGCACCCTAAGCAAAAATTACATTCGCGTTGCCAGTGGCTTTGGCGCCTACGCCGAAGTAATTCCTAGCGCAGCACTCAACTGAATTTAATTAATAAGCAAAAAAAGGTTGCTGTAATTGGCAGCGGTTTTGTTGGTTGTTGCACAGCCTGGCTATTGAGTAAACAAGGTTTTGATGTAACAATTATATCCCCAGGAAAAGATCTAACTGGGGGAAGTATTGCAGCCCTGGGTTTACTAATGGCTAATGTATTTCAACGCAGTAGCGGTAGAAATTGGCGGCTTAGGCAACAATCATTAGCACTATTCGGGCAATGGCAGCAGGAATTAGAGGCCGCTGGTTTTGAGGTAGCAATCCAACGGGGGCTATGGATGCTTGCAAATAGCAGCAATCAATTTGAAAAACAACAAGCGCTAGCAGAAAAACGTAAAAAAGAAAATATAAAGCTTGAAACTTTTGATCCCATTCAATTAAATAACTTTGTGAATAGCGGCCGTCTACCAGAGTTACCGAAGGGTGTATGCGGGGCATTATGGAGCGAATTTGATGGTCAGCTGGAACCCCAGCAATGGATGCAGGCACTATTACGAAATGGCCAAAATTACGGATTAGAAATTATTAATGGGGTTGTGAATCAACTGAAGCAAGATTGCGGCAGCTGGCAGGTGAGCTGGCTGGGCAATAGCAATGATCAAAAATATAGTGAAAATAGAAAATTTGATGTGATTTTACTTTGTTCGGGGCTCGCCAGCACTGAGTTATTAAAACCATTAGCAGAAGATATTTCTACTGCGATCACCTTGCAACCAGTAATTGGCCAAGCGCTTGAGTTAAAGCTCCCTGCGGATATAAATTGGCAGGGCAATATTAATTGGGATGGCATCAATTTGGTACCCCGCGCTGGGGGCCGCCTCTGGCTTGGTGCCACCTTGGAGCCGGCTCAAACTGCAAGCGAAATGGGCGCAACAGGTGCACTGCAGGCGATGCAACACCTAAGTGGAGCAGCACCAGAATGGTTAAAGAGAGCTCAAATATTACGCAAATGGCAGGGGGTAAGGGCACAACCGCTAGAACGCACAGCTCCAGTTCTTGAGCTGCTGCTGCCAGGATTAATGATTTTGGCCGGTCATTATCGCAACGGCATCCTCTTGGGGCCAGCCAGTGCTGCGTGGGCAGCAGCAAACATTTTAAATTGAATTACTACAATAAATAGAACTTTCTCAAGTGCTACCTACTAATTTTTGGCGTAACTTTTTAATTTGATCACGCAAACTAGCTGCCGCTTCAAAGTCTAGGTTTGCAGCAGCTGTTTTCATTTTATCCTCCAGCTGCTTAATTAATTCAGGCATTGCATCTAGTGAAACTCCATAATGATTAGCAACTTCAGGCGCTTCGCTGGGCTGCTCATCATTTAATTTGCGTGATAACTCAAGGAAAGCAAGAATTGGATTATTACCTATTGAGCTTTTGCCTGCAGGCCTTGGTGTAATACCGTGCTTTAGATTATATTCATGTTGAACAGCACGACGATTTTCAGTTACGGTTATCGCTTTTGCCATTGAATCAGTGAGATTGTCTGCGTATAAAATAGCCCTGCCATCAATATGACGAGCTGCCCTTCCTATCGTTTGAATTAAAGACCTTTCAGCGCGCAAAAAGCCCTCCTTATCTGCATCTAATATCGCCACCAACGACACCTCCGGTAAATCCAAGCCCTCTCGCAATAAATTCACCCCAACCAGCACGTCATATTCACCATTGCGCAAATCTTGAATAATTTCAATGCGTTCAATCGAGTGAATTTCAGAATGCAAATATCTAACTTTTACCTGATTTTCAGCTAAATAATCAGTAAGATCTTCTGCCATACGTTTTGTGAGTGTTGTTATTAATACCCTTTCTTTGCGATCAGCCCGCACCCGGATCTCACCCAACAAATCATCCACCTGCCCACCGGTAGGCCGCACTTCCACAATTGGATCTAGCACTCCTGTAGGGCGGATTACCTGTTCTGCTATTTGGCCATTTGATATTTCTAGTTCCCAATTTCCTGGAGTTGCGCTTACAAAAATCGTTTGTTGCGCTTTTTGCCAAAATTCTTCTGCTTTTAAAGGGCGGTTATCAGCAGCGCTTGGCAAGCGAAAACCATGATCAATCAATACCTGCTTTCTAGCTCGATCACCGTTATACATGGCATGTAATTGTGAGCAGGTAACGTGGCTTTCATCTACAACTAACAGCCAATCTTTAGGGAAATAATCGATCAAACATTCAGGTGGCGTACCCGCTTGCCTTCCAGCTAAATGCCTAGCATAATTTTCAACTCCATTGCAATAACCCACCTGTTGCAACATTTCCAGATCGTAGGTGGTGCGCTGCTCTAAACGCTGCGCTTCTAAAAGTTTGCCTTGGCCTTGTAATTCATCCAAGCGAAAGCGGAGTTCAGCTCGTATCTCAGCAATTGCACCATCTAAGCGATCTTTCGGTGTAACGAAGTGTTTGGCAGGATAGATATTAATTTGTTCTAAACTTTTTAAAATCTCACCGGTGGTGGGGTCTACATAACGAATAGCTTCCACCTCATCACCAAATAATTCAATTCTCACTAATCGATCTTCATAAGCCGGGCCAATTTCCAACACATCTCCTTTAACTCGAAAGCGGCCGCGAGCAATCTCTGTATCATTACGCGTATATTGATTATTAACAAGTTCACGCAAAGAAGAGCGTAAATCTATTGTTTCTCCCACTTTAAATGGCACTGCTGCCTTTAAATATTCCGACGGAATACCAAGGCCATAAATACAGCTTATCGATGCAACAACAATCACGTCGTTGCGCTCAAATAAAGAGCGCGTCGCCGAGTGACGCAACATATCTATCTCTTCATTGATAGATGCTGTTTTAGCGATATATGTATCTGAAACCGGCACATATGCCTCCGGCTGGTAATAATCATAATAAGATATAAAATATTCAACAGCATTCTGCGGGAAAAATTCCCGCAACTCATTACATAGCTGAGCTGCCAGGGTTTTGTTATGGGCTAAAACTAAAGCCGAGCGCCCGGTGCGCTGGATCACATTAGCGATTGAAAACGTTTTACCTGTGCCCGTGGCACCCAGCAGGGTTTGATAGCGTTCGCCGGCATCAACGCCCTGCACCAGGGTTTCGATGGCGCTGGGCTGATCCCCATTGGGGCTATATGGAGCTTGAAGGCGGAAATCCACCGGGGCTCAATCTATTGGCATTAAATACTAAAGAGAAAATCACTGCTTTGTAAGCCGATCAAACTTTATTAGCTCATCAAGCCGAGAAGGCGCAAAGATACGGTGCTAATAATGCTGTATGCCAAAGCGCCAAGCAGCACACTAAAGATCCCATTTTTCAAGCGAAACCCATCTACCATACTGGCAGCTATACCAAATAAAATTGCAGTTATAATCCAATTAAATAATAAACTAATCGGCTGAATTAAGCCACCTAAACTACTCACAGCCCAAGGTAATAAAAATAAGGCTTTTAATGGCAATGTTAATAAGGTGCCTAATAAACCAATGGCACCAGCTGATAACAACGCAGCGCCAAAGCCCTCAAATTCCACCCCGAGGGGCAAACTAGCAACTACAAGTAGCACTATTGCCCGAACTGGCCATTGCAGTAGCCAGGCAAAGCCAGTCATTTATTTAGCGATGATTGTTCCCGCAACAGTAGCCACGAGAGCCTCCCTCAAGCCGCGCACTACCGCCACCATTGCAATTTCATCGTTAAGCCTGTTCACAGCAGAGCCAACTCCCACCCCTGCAGCACCTGCCGCTTGAGCTAAAGGCAAGGTAACGGCTGATAGACCAGAGGCGCAAAGCACAGGAACTCGCACCGCACGGCTAATTACATGGGCTGCCGCAAGGGTTGGAGCCGCCTTTTCAATTAAACCCTGCACGCCAGGGCTGTATGGCCGGGCGCTGCTGCCGCCTTCAGTTTGGATTAGATCGGCTCCTGCTGCTACCAAATCAATCGCCAACTGCTCCTGTTGATCTAGGGGCAAGGTGTGGGGCACTGTTACCGAGAGGGGAATATCAGCAGCTAGAGCCTTGGTGCGGAGAGTGAGCTCGAGCACCTCAACTGCTCCAAACACCCGACCAAGGGGGTAAAAACTGTCGTAATTTCCAATTTCCAGCATCGTGGCCCCTGCTGCCACCGCTGCAGGAAACAGTTCGGGATCTACTGCTGATACGCAGATTGGTAAACCAGATTGAGCCGCGGCCAATCTCACCAGGGCTGGGCTGCAGGCCACATCGATCAAATCAGCGCCCCCCGCTGCCGCAGCGCGAGCCACCATTGCAACAGCCGTGGCATCAAAATTGGCTAGTCCAGCTATCACTTTGAGTAAGCGCTGCTCGCTTAGGGCCGTATTTAGGGAATGGGGCAGCAACATAACAGTGCTAATTCAGATCTTTAATTCTCCCACGTAAGCCCAATTACAGGGAAGCTATTGCTATGGCAATTTCCTGGAGCACTTACCACCTGCGGCTGCACCAGCGCTTGTTGCGCGAGCCTCTGCTGCTGCCCCCTGGGGCCCAACTGCTGTTGGCGGTATCTGGCGGCCAAGACTCCATGGCGTTAACAGCATTAATGCTGGATTTACAACGCTTGCACCACTGGCAACTGCAGCTGTGGCATGGCAATCACTGTTGGCGCCAAGAATCAGAACAACAGGCTGCGGCCCTAGCTGCATGGGCAAAAAGCAAAAACCTAAAAATTCAGATCGATAGCTGGGCGAACCCGCTACATACAGAAGCAGCTGCAAGGGAATGGCGTTACAGCTGCCTCGAGCAGCAGGCAAAAACTGAAGGCTGCCAAATTGTGCTCACGGCCCACACCGCAAACGATCGCAGTGAAACGCTGCTTTTGCATCTGGCCCGCGGCAGCCACCGTCGCGGCCTTGGCAGCTTGATGGCCCAACGGCAGCTCTGCCCAGGAATTCAACTTGTGCGGCCTTTACTAAATTTTTCTAGGGCAGATACCGCAAGGATTTGTGAAACATTGGCAATCCCAATCTGGCTGGATCCCAGCAACACAGATCAACGTTTTAGCCGTAATCGAATCCGTAATGAGGTGTTACCAGTGCTGGAGCATTTGCATCCAGGTGCCACACAAAGAATGGCTGCAACTGCAGAAGGATTTAGCGCTGAACAAGAAAGCTATGGGGAATTACTTGATCTCGCCCTTAAAGCTTTGCAGGCAGATGATTCAAAAATACAACGCAAAAAGTTAATGGCATTATCAATTCCCTGCCGCGGCCAGCTGTTGCAGCATTGGTTGCTGCAACAGGGTTTAGCTGCAATGGGGGCATCACAAATAAAACAATTGTGGCCCCAATTGGAAAGCAACCGGGGGCCAAATCAAATGGTTTTAGCCAAAGGCAAAACGCTCGAATGGGATCGTTTACACATCTGGCTTAACAGCTAATCAGCCAACAGCGGCGCTGGGGCGGCGGCGGCGCAAACGATTGTCGTCTGCTGGTTGCAGCTCAGCTTCTGCTGGGGCGGCGCTTGCGGGTTGAGCTTGAGCCTGGGGTTGAGCTTGAGGACGATCTCTTTCAGCCCGTGCGGCCCGAGATACCGGTGCACGATCTTCTACAGGATTTTTCGAAACATAAGCAGGGGTGCCGGCTGGGGCGGGCTGCACCAAGCAAATGATCAAAGGTTCCACCTGCAATTCGCGCCGCATACGACGTTGCAAACCCACCTCAATCTCCCGCTGCACACCCACCCAATCCACCTCGGGAGCATTGCCGCCAGTGTTGCGGGCTAACTGATTCCAACGGTTTTCCAAAACCCAACCCACTTCCCGTTCAGCCCACATCGACATCTTGCGCGGTTCAGCCGTAGTAACCACACCCCGCAGATTTACCCGTGGTGGGGCAACCATCAAACCTTCAGTGCTGATGGCAGCGAGCATTGTGATCACACCATCACCTGCTAATTGCTGGCGTTCTTTTAATACGCGGGCATCAACAATGCCATTGCGTGAATTATCCAGCAATTCGATACCAGCTTTTACAGGATCACCCCTACGGATGGAATCGGGGGTGAGTTCCACCACATCACCGTTATTAATAATCAAAATATTATTTTCTGGTACGCCCATAGATTGAGCGGTGCGGGAATGGCACATCAACATGCGATGTTCACCGTGCACAGGTACAAAAAACCTAGGCCTTGTTAGAGCAATCATCAACTTTTGATCCTCTTGGCTGCCATGGCCAGAAACGTGAATGCCCTCACCTTTGCCATACACCACCTTGGCGCCAAGCATCATCAAGCGATCAATAGTATTCACAACCGAAATTGTGTTACCTGGGATTGGGCTGGCTGAGAAAATGATTTTATCTGTGGATTTCACCTGCACTTGAGGATGCTCGCAACGGGAGATACGGCTCAAAGCGGCAAGCGATTCGCCTTGGCTACCAGTCATCAATAAAAGTGTTTCGCGATCGGGAATATCACGAATTTGCTTGATAGGAACAAACAGTTCATCTGGGCAGCGGATATAACCCAATTCCCGTGCTTTTGCGATCACATTAAGCATCGAGCGGCCAAGCAAACTAACCTTGCGGCCGTGCTTAAGGGCCAGCTCAAGAATCATCGATACACGATGCACTGAACTTGCAAAAGTAGTTATCAATACCCTGCCTTCCGCTGTGGAAATATGGCGGTCTAAATTAGGAAATACCGCCCGTTCTGATGGGGTGAATCCAGGCAACTCAGCGTTTGTGGAATCACTAAACATGCAGAGCACGCCCTGCTCTCCATATTGAGCCATCCGCTGAATATCAAAATATTCGCCATCTACAGGGGTGTGATCAAACTTGAAATCACCAGTAAATATAACAACTCCCACAGGTGTTGTTATCGCCAATGAAAAACTATCGGCGATTGAGTGAGTATTACGGATAAACTCAACCTTAAAGTGTTGCCCCACCTTCACCACATCGCGTGGCGCAACGGTTTGCAAGGTGGTGCGATCTGCCACACCGGCTTCAGCCATTTTGCCTTCCAGAAGAGAAAGTGCCAGCCGGGGCCCATAAATGATCGGAATATTAAAATGCTTAAGGTGGTGAGAAATGCCACCAATATGATCTTCATGGCCGTGGGTAACAATCATCCCACGGATTCGTTTTTGATTTTCCCTTAAGTAACTAGTATCTGGCATAACAACATTTACGCCGTGCATACCATCGCTTGGGAAGGCGAGGCCAGCATCAACTAACATCAAATCATCGCCGTATTCAAATACACAAGTATTTTTGCCAATCTCATGTAAACCTCCTAACGGGATCACCCGCAGCGCTGGTGTTTTGGTTGCGGGTGTTGCTGAAATAGCCATAGAAACCTTTTAAAAAATAATTGAAAAGTGGAAAGATAATGAGCGGCTGCCCATCGCCTTGAGGTCAGGTAGGACGCAAAGCGGCAAGCAAAACGGCGAGGGATTCACGAATAACGCTAGAGGCTGGCACCAAAGGCAAGCGGGCCGAACCAACGGGCCACCCCTCAAGCTCTAATGCAGCTTTAACTGGAATGGGGTTGCTACTACAAAACAAACCTTGCATAAGAGGTAACAAACGTTCGTGAATCGAAAGAGCTTTCTGTATTTCGCCAGCCAAAAAAGCTTGAATCATCTGTTGCAATTCCTCCCCCACCAAATGACTTGCAACACTCACAACTCCAACCGCCCCCAATGCCAACATTGGCAGGGTTAAAGAATCATCACCGCTATAAATTGCTAAGCGATCGCCGCAGCTAGCTCTCAAACTACTCACTTCATCCACTGAGCCGCTGGCTGCTTTAAATGCCACCACATTGGAATATTGCATTAATCGGGCTGTGGTTTCTGGGGCAAGGCTGCAGCCGGTTCTAGCGGGAATGTTGTAGAGCATCAAAGGCAGATTTGGCGCTGCTGCTGCCACTGCAGCGAAATGAGCTTCCAAACCAGCTTGGGGTGGCTTGTTGTAATAAGGCACCACTACAAGGGCACCATCGGCCCCCAAAGCAGCTGCCTCCCGGGTGGCTTCGATTGCTTCAGCGGTGGAGTTACTGCCGGTGCCAGCTAATACCTTGGCCTTACCAGCAACTGCTAAGAGCACAGCTTGCAACAAAGCATGTTGCTCATCCCAACAAAGCGTTGGTGATTCACCAGTAGTGCCGCATACAACTAAGGCATCAGAGCCGTGATCTACAAGGTGGCGAGCCAAACGACCAGCAAGGCCAAGATCCACTGCACCATCACTATCAAATGGTGTAACCATCGCTGTAACTAAATGCCCAAAAACTGCACTACTCATGGCGCCACCTGCTGCTGCAAAAGTTCAGCAATTTGAATTGCATTCAATGCGGCCCCTTTACGAATTTGATCACCGCAAAGCCATAATTCAAGTGCATTTGGATTACTTAAATCTTGGCGAATTCGGCCCACCGCCACCGCATCACGGCCGGTTACATCGCTGGGCATCGGGAAGCGATTAGTGGCGAAATCTTCAATTAATTCCAAGCCGGGTGCTGCCGATAGCAAGGCCCTGGCCTCCTCTACCGGGAATGGTTCTTCGAATTCAAGATTCACCGCTTCCGAATGGGCTCTTAGCACCGGAACACGCACGCAAGTGGCAGTTAAACGAAGTTGATCGAGCCCCATGATCTTGCGAGTTTCATAGAGCATCTTCAATTCTTCTTCGCAGTACCCATTTGCTTGCAGCGGTGAATTGTGCAAAAACAAATTAAATGCCAAGGAATAGGGCAACACTTCACTTTGCGGTTCACCACCATCGAGAACAGTGCGGCTCAACTGCTGCAACTCCTCCATCGCCCTAGCGCCAGCGCCACTGGCAGATTGATAAGTGCTTACCACCACTCGCTTCAAGGGGCGCTGCGCCGCAAGCGGAGCTAACGCCAAACTCAACAAAATTGTGGTGCAATTCGGGTTGGCAATTATGCCTTTGTGCTGCAGGGCAGCCGCTGGATTCACCTCTGGAACCACCAGTGGCACTTCAGGATCAAGACGAAAAGCGCTGGAATTATCAATAACAATTGCCCCTTGCTGCACCGCTATGGGTGCCCACTGGCGCGACACCGAACCACCAGCTGATGCCAAAACAAGATCTACCCCCTGCAGCGCTGCTTCATCAACAGCTTGCACCTGAAGTTTTTCCCCTTGCCAGGGCACCGCAACACCAGCCGAGCGGGGGGAGGCCAAAAGCCGTAATTCCTTGATCGGAAAGGCGCGTTCAGCCAAAAGAGCAAGCAGTTCTTGGCCCACTGCGCCTGTGGCCCCAAGAATGGCAACGGTTTGCGGCTTAGCCGCGTTTGCGGGGGTCAACGGTGGTAAGTGAGATCAAGCAAAGCTGAACAACCACGGAAGGGCATCGCCTTCTCGTTTGTTATTCCAATAATACGCACTAAGGATCCCCGTGCCGGTTTGTTTCTAGGATCACGAGCTTGGATTGAATCGGCCTACCCATGAGCAGCACCCTTACGGTTTCCACTTCCCCTTTGCCTGGCAGTCGATTAGCCATCGAAGTTGGGGTGCCCGGCGGCCGCTGCCAAGCCTCCTACGAAGCGGCAATTAAGAAATTGGGCCTCACTGTGAAGCTGGCTGGGTTCCGTCAAGGGAAGGTGCCGCGGCCAGTTTTGTTGCAACAACTGGGGGCTATGCGGGTGAAGGCCACAGCCCTTGAAGAACTAGTGGAAAGCGTGTTGAAAGATGCCCTCGCCCAAGAGCAGTTAAAAGCCCTCGGGCAACCGGAATTGAGCGGTGGTTTCGACAGCCTGCTGGCGCAATTTGAACCCGGTAAGGAGTTGCTGTTGAAACTGGAAATGGATATACCGCCAACGCCAACACTAAAAACCACCAAAGGATTAAAAGCAGAAGCAGAAGAAGTGCAATTCGATCCGGCTCGGGTAGATGAGCTGCTCGAGCAATCCCGCAAGCAACTGGCCACCCTGGTGCCGATCAGCGATAGAGCTGCCGCCATCGGTGATGTGGCTGTAGTGAGCTTCAGCGGTGTTTTTAGCGATACCGATGAAGCAATAAGCGGTGGCAGCGCTGAAAGCCTTGAGGTGGAGCTGGAGGTGGGGCGAATGATCCCCGGCTTTGTTGAAGGGATCGTGGGATTAACCCTTGGCGCTGAAACCGAGGTGAATTGCCAATTCCCTAGCGATTATCCAGATGAAACATGCCGCGGCCGTGGCGCTAGCTTCAAAATCAGCCTCAACGATCTCAAAGCCAAAGAACTACCCAGCCTTGATGATGCCTTTGCTCAACAAGCAAGCGATAAAGAAACCCTGGCGGAACTGCGCACAGAGCTGGAAACACGCCTAAAAGTTGACGCCGAAAAACGCCAAAAAATCAACCGCGAACAAGCTTTGCTGAAAGCTTTGGTGGCGGAATTAGAGGTGGAAATCCCTGAAAGTTTGATTAAAGAAGAAGTGAACACGATGTTGCAGGAAACCGCTGCTGAGATGTCTCGCCAGGGGATGGATATCAACAAACTGTTCACCCCTGAGCTGGTGCGCAATCTGGCCAGCAAATCACGGGAGGAGGCCACTGAACGGCTGCGGGGCAGCCTTGCCTTGCAAGCCCTTGCCAAAGCGGAAGCTATCGCTGTGGAAGATTCAGTTTTGGAGGCGAAATTAAAAGAGGTGATCCGCGGTTTAAGCGATACCAATCGGATTGATCACGCACGGCTGCGGGCTGCTGTTGCAGAAGATCTGCTTAAGGAGGCGGTTTTTAGCTGGCTTGAAGAAAATGCCACCATCAAAATTTCCAAAAACATCCCCGAAAAGGTTTCTAGCGCTGATGAATCCAGCAAAAAGCCCGCTGCTAAGGCAAAGGGCAAAGCCAAACCAATAGATTGAGCTGAATACAGCGGCAGCCCGTGCTCAACGCCCTACATTTTCATCCAGTTCATAGCCACTGGCAAAACACCATGGTGCCCACCGTGGTGGAGCAATCGGGGCGTGGTGAACGGGCATTTGATATCTACTCGCGCCTGCTGCGAGACAGAATTATTTTCCTTGGCACTCCCATTAACGACGCGGTGGCCGATGCAATCGTGGCGCAACTGCTTTTCTTAGAAGCAGAAGATCCAGAAAAAGATATTCAAATCTACGTAAATTCGCCTGGAGGCTCGGTAACGGCTGGCTTAGCGATCTACGACACGATGCAACAGGTGAGCCCGGATGTGGTAACGATTTGCTATGGCCTAGCCGCCAGCATGGGTGCCTTCTTGCTTTGCGGAGGCCGTAAAGGTAAGCGTTTGGCTTTGCCTAATGCCCGAATCATGATCCACCAACCCCTTGGCGGCGCCCAAGGCCAAGCGGTTGATATTGAAATTCAAGCTAAAGAAATCCTGTTCCTTAAAGACACACTTAATGGTTTGATGGCAGCCCATACGGGCCAACCGATCGAAAAAGTTGCCGAAGATACAGACAGAGACTTCTTTCTTTCCCCCCACGAAGCAGTGGAATATGGGCTAATCGACAAAGTTGTAATCGACTAACGCGTTGACGCGACCCCCTTTGGGGTTGATCCTGTGTTTTCAGCAGCTAACCAGTAAGGGGCGATGGCAAAGTTTGATGCTCACCTGAAGTGCTCGTTTTGCGGAAAGTCGCAAGAGCAGGTACGCAAGTTGATCGCGGGCCCCGGCGTTTATATCTGTGATGAATGCATCGATCTTTGCAACGAGATCCTTGATGAAGAACTTGTAGACGTGCAAGGGGGCGGCAGTCGCCATGGAGTGCAAGAGAGCAGCCGCAAAACTGCCCCAACCAAAAAGGTTTCAAAGCCAATTCCCACCCTCGCAAGCATTCCAAAACCGCGAGAGATCAAAAATTTTCTAGATCGCCAGGTGGTGGGACAAGAGGAAGCAAAAAAAGTATTGTCTGTTGCTGTTTATAACCACTACAAACGCCTGGCTTGGCAGGGGGATGGCAAAGGGGAAAGCGAAGCAAGCGCCACCCGTTTGCATAAATCAAATATTTTGTTGATTGGCCCTACAGGCTGCGGCAAAACATTATTGGCGCAAACCTTAGCTGAATTACTAGAGGTGCCATTTGCTGTTGCAGATGCCACCACGCTCACAGAAGCAGGCTATGTGGGTGAAGATGTGGAAAACATCTTGCTGCGTTTACTGCAAAAAGCAGATTTAGATGTGGAACAGGCCCAGAGAGGGATTATTTACATTGATGAGATCGATAAAATCGCCCGTAAAAGTGAAAACCCATCGATCACAAGAGATGTATCTGGGGAAGGGGTGCAGCAGGCGCTGTTGAAAATGCTTGAGGGCACTGTGGCAAATGTGCCACCCCAAGGCGGGCGTAAACATCCATATCAAGATTGCATTCAAATAGACACCAGCCAGATTCTGTTTATCTGTGGTGGCGCTTTTGTTGGCCTTGAAGACGTAATCCAAAGGAGGCTAGGCCGTAATGCAATCGGCTTTGTACAAACAGACAACCGCGGCCGCAATCGCAATAAGGAATTAGATGCCGCCAAGGTATTGCGTCATCTAGAGCCTAATGATTTGGTGAAATACGGCCTTATTCCTGAATTTATCGGCCGTATGCCTGTGAGCGCTGTTCTTGAACCCCTAGATGAAGATGCCCTAGAAGCGATCCTCACCGAACCCCGCGATGCCCTAGTGAAGCAATTTCAAACCCTGCTTTCGATGGATAGTGTGCGTTTGGAATTTGAACCCGGAGCGATTAGGGCAATCGCGATCGAAGCGAATCGCCGTAAAACAGGAGCCCGCGCCTTGCGGGGGATCGTAGAAGAATTAATGCTTGATTTGATGTACGACCTTCCTGGCCGCACCGATGTACCTAAATTTGTAATTACTCAAGCCTTAGTGGAAGAACGTCATAGTGCAAAAGTAATCGCCCATCCCAGCAGCATTGATCAACAGGAACGCGCCTAAAGCTATGGCCGCGGCCGATCATCTAGAAGTTCCGCGGCGCCATGGTTTATTTATGCACCACGGCATTGATCTTGGCGACGGCACTGTGGTGCATTATCTAGAAGGAAAACAAATATTGCGCAGCCCATTGGCAGAATTCAGCCTTGGCGAACCCGTAAAAGTTGTGGCTCATAGTGATGCAAACCCCGTTGGTGTAACCCTGCGTCGAGCAATGCGACGGCTCGGGGAAGAACGCTACAACCTAATGCTAAATAACTGCGAACATTTTGCCGTGTGGTGTAAAACTGGGCAGCACCGTAGCAGCCAAGTAGATCGGGCCCTAGGGTTTGGCCAGATGTTATTAGAGCAAGGATTAAATATTAAACAAGAATTAAGCGAGCAAACATTTGCAACGCAATTAGAAGCGGTTGAAAAACTTAGAAGCCACCTCCAGGAATTGCTGAAGGGAAAACCCAAGCCTGAGTAGCCTTTAGCTATGGCCTATGAACCGCTGCACCATAAGTACAGGCCCCAGCGGTTTAGCCAGCTCGTGGGCCAAGAAGCTATTGCCACCACCCTTAGCAACGCCCTAAGAACCGGACGCATTGCACCGGCATACCTTTTCACAGGGCCAAGAGGCACAGGTAAAACCTCCAGCGCCAGGATTTTGGCGCGATCGCTGAATTGCGTTGCCAGCTCAGAACCCACCCCAGAACCCTGCGGCAGCTGCGAATTATGCCGCTCGATCGCATCTGGTAGCGCTTTGGATGTTATTGAAATAGATGCTGCATCTAATACCGGCGTAGACAACATTCGCGACTTGATTGAACGTTCACGATTTGCGCCGGTGCAGGCGCGTTGGAAGGTTTATGTGGTGGATGAATGCCACATGCTTTCCACCGCTGCATTTAACGCACTTTTAAAAACATTAGAAGAACCACCACCGCGGGTGGTTTTTGTGCTGGCAACCACAGATCCACAACGGGTGTTGCCAACAATTTTGAGCCGTTGCCAACGGTTTGATTTTCGCCGTATTCCGCTTGAAGCGATGGAACAGCACCTCAGCTGGATCGCAAAGCAAGAAGCGATTGCAATCAATCCAGCCGCTATTCATTTGGTAGCTCAGATGGCCCAAGGGGGGCTGAGGGATGCTGAAAGCTTGCTAGATCAGCTAAGCCTGCTGCCACCACCGGTGGAGCCAGATGCTGTATGGGAACTACTGGGAGCAGTGCCAGAACAGGAATTACTAGGGCTTGCGGCTGCATTAGCTGCTGCAGATCCGGTAGCACTATTAAAAAACATACGGGGATTATTAGATAGGGGCCGAGAAGCCACCGCAGTGCTGCAAGGAATTGCAGGGTTGCTGCGGGATTTAGTGCTGGCGATTGCAGCGCCGGATCAGCCTGAATTGAGTGGCTTCTCCCCAGCAAATCGAGCCGAATTGCCCGCGCTTGCAAACCGGCTCGGACGCCAAAAATTACTGAGCTGGCAGCAAGGCTTAAGGGGCAGCGAAACGCAACTACGCCAGAGCGCCCAGCCACGCTTATGGCTGGAGGTATTGCTGCTGGGCCTGCTATCGGAACCAGCAAATGCATCAGCGCCAGTTACTAAAGCAATACATACCCAGGTAGAAACTGCTAAGAGCCCTGCTGCAGAAACTGGTGTAAAAATTGAACCTCCCCAAAAAGCACCTGTTATTAACAATGAAATACTTAATAATGAGATAGTTAATAATGAGATAACTAATAACAAATCACAGGATTTAGCTGTGATTTGGCAAGAGATATTAGCCAGCCTTGAATTACCCTCTACTCGCATGTTGTTATCTCAACAAGGGGAATTAGTGCGGCTAGATCGCTCCAAAGCAGTGGTGCGGGTGGCGCCCAACTGGGTAGCAATGGTGCAAAGCCGTTTACCTCTATTGGAACAAGCAACCACAAAAGCATTAGGGGAAACAAGGCAAGTTATTATTGAAACCGGCAGCGCTCAAGTTTTAGATGCACACATTAGTAAAGAAATAACTAAACCTGCTATCTCAATACCAACTCCCAAACCGATAAGTACTCCTGCAGCTCCAGTTTCAATTCAGAAAACTGAAGCAATTAGCCAAACTATTCAAAGCAATAGCATTGAAGTAGAAGCAAAACGTTTAGCTGAATTCTTTAATGGGGAAGTTGTATTAGATTCAGACGACTTAGAATAAAGATCTTACGGCAATCCGGGAACCGCTAAACCCACATGTGTAGTTTTTGACCATATCAAACGTTTTGGTTTTAAGGCCATTTTTAAACTAACCCAAGGTATTACCAAAAACCAGTGCATTAAATATGTATTTGCCATTAACAAAGTTAAACCCGTGCTACTCGGCAATGCCGGCCCATCACTAGGGCGCTTGCCAGCTTGCCGTAAAGCAAAAGCGCTGAGGCTTAAAGTTGAAATCGATAGAGGCCAAAGCAAAGGCAATTGCCGCCAAACTACTGCTGCAAATAAATCGCCATAAATTGCAACTGGCAACATATATTGCAGAACAAAAAATACAAACAAGTCGATTTTTTGGCCAATGCTCAACTTGGCCGATATCAAAGCGGGCCAGTAATCGAGATAACGCTGCAGCCCCCCCTCTGCCCAGCGCTGCCGTTGACGCAACAATGCACCCCAACGGGTAACAGGCTCTTCTTGCACGGGTGGATTCCAAACCACACCGATCGCTTCGCCTGCAAGTAGCAAACGAAAACTCAAATCAAGATCGTCGGTAACAGTGTCTTCATTAAATCCACCACAAGCCAGCAGCACTTCACGGCGCAACAACTCACCATTGCCGCGAAGTTCACCAATACCACCAGATGCAATCCGCCCTTCCTGGATCACCGCATCAAAGGCCATTTCTAATGCTTGAGAACGGGTAAGCCAACTGGACTCAACTTGCTCCACCGCTTTGCGCAGCTGCAAGGCTCCCCATTGGCGCAGCTTCAAATGCGGCGCTAGCCGTAAGAGCAGGTTGGGATCAAAACTGGCGTCAGCGTCTAACACCATCAGCCACTCCCCTTGCAGCTGGGGTAACAGAGCATTTAAGGCCGCACTTTTACCGCCACCAGCATCACGGGGCCTACGCCTTACCTCTAAAAATGGAAATTGTTCCGCAAGTTTTTCAAGAATTTGAGGCGTACGATCCAGGCTGCCATCATCCATTACCCAAAGGCTTAGTAATTCTTTGGGGTAATCAAGATCTGCCACAGCCTGCACTAATCGAGTAATAACAGCTTCTTCATCCCTAGCTGCCACCAATACATCCACCCTTGGCAATGAATCACTTGCTACGGAATTGGCTATGGCATTGGCTACGGCATTGCTGCTTAGAGCTTCACTAACTAACGCGTTAAAAGGTTCCTCGATTTGATGGCGGGGGCTGAGCATGCTGCGCAGGCTGTAGCCACCAAATAGAAGCGCCGCCCCCAATGCAGGAAACAAACCCCTGATGGGCCCCAGCAAATGGGGCATGGCACCCGCCCCTAAACAGGCAACTAAAAAAATAAATGCTTTACGCCTGCGCCCCTCTGGCCAATAGGGATAAGCGGAATCGCCTTCAACCATGGCGTCCCCCAAGTGCTCAAACTTTAAGGGAATACCTACTTCGAGAGGGTTTTTAATTTTTCCAGTTTTGTTCCAGGGAAGTAATACCTCAGAATTTGGCTGCTGCTCCAGCCCTGCTGAGCTAACTCAATGGCACCGGCTTGGGAAAGCCCCACACCATGGCCAAATCCAGCGCCATCAAATCGCCAAACCCCAGGCTGCTCTCTCACCACTACAAACAAGGTGCTGGGCAATTGGCGCAAACGCCTGCGGATTTGATCCCTGCGCAAATTCAAGGAAGCCGCACTGCCTTGCAGCTGCAAATTCAACACCCTTCCACTGGGGCCCCGCTGTTCAACTACAAAATTTTGGATGCTGCCCAAGCCTTCTGCCGCAGCTATCGCAGCCAAATCCTGGCTGGTGATCCGCCGCTGCCAGCGGTGGCGAGGATGGGCTTGGCCATGGAGATTGCCGCCATCTTCCAGCAATTTATTGAGCCCAACCCCTTCCACAATTGGCAAGGGGAAACGTTTTTTCTCGGTAGCTGGGCCATCTAACTGTGGGCGCAGATAAGGCAAGGGGCCCCCGCCCCAACCCTCATCAAAACCAGCGGAAACACCACCATTGGAGGCGCTATAAACGCCGTGAACCGGCTTGCCTTGCCAGGTGAGCAGTAAACCCTTGCTCGCTGCTAAGGCGGCCCGCAAGGAACTGCCGGTTTGGCTGGGATCGCCATAAACCTGGCACTGGCTATCGGCGCAGAGGTGATAACCATCCACTTGAAAGCGTTGTTGATTAGCAAGGGCCCAGGTGCGAGCAAGCACTGCTTGCGCTGCTTGCGCTGCAGCGGGAGCCGAAGCGCCAATTTCATGGGGCACCACCCCCAGTAAATAAATTTCTAAAGGCACCTGCTCCACCAAAGTCCAGGTGCCATAGGCATCTGCCTGCAAACGAAACGGACCGCCATAAGTTCCCCCTTTCCAAGACAAGCCATTGCTTGCTTTGATTGTTATTGGCCCATCAAGATTTATTACCTTGCCGGCTTGCTTTAGCTGAGCTCGCCAGCGCTGCTGATGGTTAAAACGCTCCAACCGTGCCGCCCCCTCCGGCAAAGGGTTTCCCAGTGGCGCCCACACCTCCCAATCCAGGGGTCTAGCTAGCACTGGGTTGGCCCCTCTTAGTCGCCAAAGGCGGGCCTGCTCGGCCGCTGATTCGTAGCTGGGGAAGGGTCCCAACACGCGGCGCTCCAGCAGCAAAGGCTGGGGCAAAGGCTCGCGGCGCCACTGGATTTCAAAGCTCTGGCCCCTGCGCTCCAGCCCGCGGCCATCCCTCAACGTGAGCAATCCAGCTGTTGCCTTCAGCTCTAGGGAATTAGGGGCTGCTGCTGGTAAACGATCCGCAAGGGCCACCCACACCAACGGATTGTTGCCCGCAATCGCTGGGGGCCCCTTAGTGGGCCAATGCATTGGCAGATCCGCCGCCTGTAGGCCTGTGCGACAGCCAGCCATCAAAGCAAAGGGAATCAACAATCCGATCGAAAGTTGGCGCACGCAGCTTGGCTAAAAGGAGGTTGAGAGGTTAGCTTGGTTGTTTGCGCGTCATACATTAGAAATGCCGAAGCTAAAAACCCGCCGGGCCGCCGCCAAGCGTTTCCGTAAAACGGGCAGCGGCAAATTCATGCGTCGTCATGCCTTTCACAACCACCTGTTAGACCATAAAAGCCCTAAACGCAAACGCTTTTTGGGCACCATGGCAGTGGTGGATGAAACCGATCACGATCGTGTACGCCGCATGCTTCCTTACGCCAGCTAATTGCCGGCTGCTTCAGTTTTCTACTCATTTGCACTAATTTTTGAACCATGGCCCGCGTTAAGAGGGGCAACGTTGCCCGTAAACGTCGTAACAAGATCCTTCGCCTAGCTCGCGGTTTCCGCGGCGGTAATGGCAAGTTGTTCCGCACCGCTAACCAGCGGGTGATGAAGGCACTTTGCAATGCATATCGCGACCGTCGCCGCCGTAAGCGCGATTTCCGTCGTCTTTGGATTGCTCGCATCAATGCTGCTGCCCGGATTAATGGCCTGAGCTACAGCCGCTTGATGGGTGGCCTTAAAAAGGCGGATGTGCGCATCAACCGCAAGATGCTTTCCCAAATTGCAATCCTCGATCCATCCAGTTTTGAATCGGTGGTGGGTGCCGTTAAGGCCTGAACTTTTTAAGCCCCAATCGCTGGTAGCCGCATGGAAATAACCCTGCCCCAGGCATATCTGCTGGGGCTGATAGCACTGCTTGGCGTTGTTGCAGTTGTAGTAGGTAGGCAAGTATTTAGAGTGCGGCGCGATGAAGCAAGGCTGGCAAAGCTCGAACTTCAATGCAATGGCACGAAAGTAGAAGCGGCAAGCCTTTACGAATTGGGTTCCGTACAGCTAGATAAACGTTTATTCGCTCAAGCTGTTACTACTTTAAAAAAAGCTGTTAAACAACTTGATAACGAACCAGCCGAAGCACAAGCATTAGTGCAAAACGCGCTTGGTTTTTCTTTAGCTGCACAACAAAATCATAATGATGCTATTAGGCATTATCGGCTTGCCTTAAGAGCGAAAGCTGATTATCCCGTAGCTCTTAATAACATGGCCTTTTCGCTTGAAAAATTGCAAAAAACTGAAGATGCTATTAATGCATATGTACAAGTATTAAATTTAGAGTCCACTAATAATACTGCGCTTAAACGTTTAAAGTTATTAAAACCAGAAGCTATCCCAAGTAATTCTTAAATTACTACCAAAGGCCTCGCACTGCGGGAGCTGAGGTACTAGTTAAAACTGGTAGCAATTCAAGAATCGCTCCAGCACTTGTTAATCTAGATCCTTCCCAGCTGCTTAATTTCAACATTTCTAAACCTTGAAATTCTCCGCCGGCTTCCAGGCCCACCGGAAGCTTATCCCCAAGGAGCAACATTGCCATTTGATCGCTTTTTGTATTGATATTCGCCTGAATCGGTACTGCTTGCCCAGCCAATGTAAGCATTCCAAATATATCTAAATTCTGGCCAATAGCCACCATGCGATTGATATTTAGCTCAGCAGAAACTGAACGTGGAGCATTTTTTGTGCTCAGCGCACCGCGCCATAACCTCGGCATCGTGCCCGCTAAATATTGGGCGCGCGCTTCTGGATCAAAACTTTCCACTTGAATGCGCTCTGCATTAAGTGGATCCAGCGGCTCAACCATTAAGGGGCCAAGTGCGCCCTGGGATGGGGGGGTGAAGGGTACAAAAGCCGGCGGTGTTACCGCCACAAGAGGCAAGCTAAGTAATAAAGAAATCACAGGGCAGCTCTGCAAATGGTGCTCTCCAGTAACCGTAGGAGTTTGGCAACTCAAAATGGGCCCTGGCACGCCAGCTCTTGATCCGTTCTGCCCGCAGCCCATGATTAAGCCATGAACAACTCAATAAACCAAGCCGATCCAAAACCCCTAGTGATTGCTGGCCGCCATTTCAAGAGTCGCTTAATCACTGGCACTGGCAAATACCCAAACATCGAAGCCTTGCAACAAAGCATCGCGATGAGTGGTTGCGAAATCGTTACTGTTGCCGTGAGGCGGGTACAAAGCAATGCCCAAGGCCATGGCGACCTGATGGAAGCCATCGATTGGTCGAAAATTTGGATGTTGCCTAACACCGCTGGTTGTGCCACCGCCGCAGAAGCAATCCGGGTTGCTCATCTAGGCCGTGAACTAGCGGCACTAGCAGGCCAAACAGATAACAATTTTGTGAAACTTGAAGTGATCCCCCCCGGCCCCCACCTACTGCCGGATCCAATCGGCACTTTGGAAGCGGCTGAAACCCTTGTAAATGAGGGTTTTGCGGTTTTGCCTTATATCCACGCTGATCCTGTGCTGGCGCAACGGCTTGAGCAGGTGGGTTGCGTAACAGTGATGCCCCTTGCCTCCCCGATCGGCAGCGGCCAAGGCCTCACAAACCTTGAAAACATCCGTTTAATCATCGAAGCAGCCCAGGTGCCGGTGGTGGTAGATGCCGGCATCCGCATGCCCAGCGAGGCCGCCCAGGCGATGGAGCTTGGGGCTGATGCCCTTTTGATCAATAGCGCCATTGCCCTCAGCGTTAACCCCGCTCGCATGGCTCAAGCCATGGCTTTAGCCACCAAAGCAGGCCGAGATGCATTGCTAGCTGGTGCGATGCCAAGGCGCAGCCAAGCCAGCGCCAGCTCCCCAAAAACAGGCTTGGTGGGCAGTTGATCAGCCTAAATATTGCGGTGTTGCAGATCCCCCCCGGATCCCTGTAGTAGCTTGCGTTGATGGAGCCGGGCTCCAATCGACAGGAGACATTCGTGAAGGTCTTGGTGCTCGGTGGTGACGGCTTCTGCGGCTGGCCCTGTGCTGTGAACCTTGCAGATGGTGGCCACGATGTGGTGGTGGTTGATAATCTCAGCCGCCGCAAGATCGACATCGACTTGGAGGTGGAATCTCTCACCCCCATCACCACCATCGGCGAAAGGTTGCGGGTATGGGAGGAAGTGGGCGGTAAGCCGATGCGGTTTATCAACCTTGATATCGCCCAGGATTACGACCGCTTGGTGGAATTACTGCGGCAGGAACAGCCAGAAGCAGTGGTGCATTTCGCAGAACAAAGGGCTGCTCCCTATTCGATGAAAAGCAGTGCCACCAAGCGTTACACAGTTGATAACAACGTAAACGGCACCCACAATCTGCTCTGCGCCATTGTTGAAAGTGGCCTTGATGTTCACATCGTGCACCTGGGCACCATGGGGGTATATGGCTATGGCTCCCACCGTGGTGCCACCATCCCGGAGGGTTATCTCACCGTTGAGGTGCCCCAGCCCGATGGCAGCCGTTTCGTAGAAAAAATCCTGCATCCCTCGGATCCAGGCAGCGTGTATCACATGACCAAAACATTGGATCAGCTGCTTTTTCATTACTACAACAAAAACGACGGCATTCGGATCACAGACCTGCATCAAGGCATCGTGTGGGGCACAAATACTGAGCAAACCAGCCGCGACCCAAGGCTCACCAATCGCTTTGATTACGACGGCGACTACGGCACCGTGCTGAATCGCTTCTTAATGCAAGCCGCCATTGGATACCCCCTCACCGTGCATGGCACCGGCGGCCAAACCCGTGCCTTTATTCACATCCGTGATTCAGTGCGCTGCGTGCAACTAGCCCTAGAGCATCCCCCCAGCGCTGCAGAAAAGGTAAAAATCTTCAATCAAATGACCGAAAGCCATCAAGTGGGTGCCCTTGCGGAAAAGGTGGCTGCCCTCACAGGAGCCAGCATCAACTATCTGCCCAATCCCCGCAAAGAAGCAATTGAGAACGATTTGATCGTTGATAACCGCTGTTTTATTGAACTTGGCCTTGAACCCACCACCCTCGATAACGGTTTAATGAATGAAGTGGTGGATGTGGCAAAGCGCTTTGCGCAACGTTGTGATCGCAGCCGAATTCCTTGTGTTTCCGCCTGGACCCAAACCCAGGCCAAGGCCCTAACGCAGGGCTAAGGCTTTGAAAATTGCCTTTTTTACAGAAACCTTTCTACCAAAAGTGGATGGGATTGTTACCCGCCTCTCCCGCACGGTGGAACAACTGGTAATTGCCGGCGATGAAGTGCTGGTTTTTTGCCCTGAAGGAGCCCCCAGCAGTTTTGCTGGTGCCCGCATCGTGGGGGTGCCCGCAATGCCGCTGCCGTTATACCCAGAACTAAAACTTGCCCTGCCGCGTCCAGCGGTATCCGATGCGCTGGATCAATTCCAACCCGATTTGGTGCACGTAGTAAACCCAGCCGTATTGGGATTAGGGGGCATCTGGCTCGCAAAAACCAGAGAACTACCACTGGTGGCTAGTTACCACACCCATCTACCCAAATATCTTGAGCACTACGGCATGGGCATGCTGGAGCCTCTGCTTTGGGAATTACTAAAAGCTGCCCATAACCAAGCTCAACTCAATCTCTGCACCTCCACCGCAATGGTGGAAGAGCTGCGCAGCCACGGCATTCAACACACTGCTCTCTGGCAAAGGGGCGTGGATACAAACTTGTTCTGCCCTGAACGGGCCCGGCCTGAAATTCGCAAGCGCTTATTGGGCCCCCACAGCGATAGTGATGCTTTGTTGCTCTATGTGGGCCGCTTATCAGCAGAAAAACAAATCGAACGGATTCGGCCTGTGCTCGATGCTGTGCCCAATGCAAGGTTGGCGTTAGTGGGTGATGGCCCCCACCGGCAACAATTAGAGAAGGTATTTGCTGGCACCGCCACCACTTTTGTTGGTTATTTAGGCGGTGAAGAACTAGCAGGGGCCTATGCCAGCGCAGATGCCTTCTTATTTCCCTCCAGCACAGAAACCCTAGGCCTGGTGTTACTAGAAGCAATGGCCGCCGGTAGCCCAGTGGTGGCAGCACGCCGGGGTGGGATTCCCGACATCGTTACCGACGGCGTAAATGGTTGCCTTTATGAGCCAGATGGCGCAGATGATGGTGCTGCGAGTTTGATCGCTGCCGCTAAGCGTGTGTTGGGTAATAACGCGGAACGTCAGTTGCTACGGCAAAAGGCCAGGGCGGAAGCTGAACGTTGGGACTGGGCTGGGGCCACTAAGCAATTGCGCAATTACTACTGCCGCGTAGTGGGCCTACCGGCGGAATTAGTGAAAGCCGCTTGAGGCATTTTTTTAAAAAATACCTCCATTAGTTTTTTTACCATCGGCGCCGAAACCGTACCGCCGTAGCCACCACTATTTTCCGCAAATGCAACGATCACAAGTTGCGGTTTTTCAGCTGGCGCATAACCGCCAAACCAGGCATGGTCTGGCCGGGGTGGATCTTCACCAGTGCCGGTTTTACCTGCAACTGCAGGCAGATTTGGATCATTGAGCACCTTTGCAGTGCCCTCTGTTACCGCCCTGCGCAAACCCTGCCGCAACATCTTCAGCGTGTCTGCTTTGAGACCCATCGGCTTTGGTTTTGGCACATGCTTGCCCTCTACCAAATGGGGAGTTACCAAATTGCCGTCATTTGCTACCGCTGCATATAAACGCGCCATTTGCAGTGGCGTTACCTGCAAGGCGCCCTGGCCGATAGCTGAGGTGATTGTGTCGACAGCGGTCCAGGGTTCATTCAATACCTGCCGCTTCCAAGCCGCATCCCCCAACAGCCCAGGAGACTCTTCCGTTTTCAATTCAATGCCACTAAAACTACCGTAACCAAAACGTCTTGCCGCTTTAAATAACTCAGCCTCCCCAACTTTTAAACCCACTTGATAATAAAAACTATTACTACTTACCGCCAAGGCGAGAGGAAAGCCAATCGCGCCGAAGCTGCCATGGTCTCCGTAACACATACCGGCATAACAAAATGAATTAAAGGTTGGCAATGTTGATTTTGCATTCATTAGGCCGGATTCAATGCCAGCAGCAGTGGTAACAATTTTAAAAGTGCTGGCAGGCGGAAAACCCTGCAGGGCACGATTTAAAAGTGGCGCCTCCGGACGATTTAGCGCTTTCCATTCCGCAGTATTTATATTTCTTGAAAATATATTCGGATCATAATTCGGGCGGCTAGCCATCGCCCGCACCGCACCAGTGCGAGGATCCAAGGCAACAATTGCACCCTTAGCAACGGTTCCTAAGGCTTCATCTGCAGCCCGTTGTAAATCCAAATCCAGGGTAAGAATTAGATCTTTTCCTGCTTTTGCCTTTTTATCACCCAATACTCGTTGCACCTCACCTGTTGCATTTACCTCCAATTGTTGGCCGCCCCATTCACCGCGTAGCTGAGATTCATATACCGCTTCAATACCGATACGACCGATGCGATCTTGAATTCGATAACCCTTATCTTTTAAATATTTATATTCAGTATCGGTGATTGGGCTGGTGTAGCCCAAAACATGGGCGCCAAGAACACCATTTAGATAGGAGCGGCGATAATCCTGATCTACCTGTAATCCCTGTAAGTTAACTTCTTGTTCTTTTAATCGCAATACCTGTTCAGGTTTTAAATCAGCCACCAATTCGATGCGATAGCCATCAGGATTAATACCATTTAAACGCTGTTGGTTTAAGTGATTTAACGGTAAGCGTAATAAGCCAGATAACCGCTGTTGCAATTGCTGCCAGCGGCTGTCATCCACCTGCTTTGGAAGTAAATAAAGGTTATAGGTAAGGCGATTACCTGCCATCAACCTGCCGCGGCGATCAAGCAAACGCCCACGCATTGGTGAACGAGGCACAAGCCGCACCCGATTCTCATCCGCCAAGATTCGATTTTCTGTGCCATGGGCCAGCTGCAGCCAAGCCAACCGTGCCCCCATTGCAGCGAGAAATCCTGCTATTAACAGCAGCAGCAGCACCGGCTGCTGCCCCATGCCGGTGGCCCGCGCCGTGCGGCGAGCGCTGGCAAAGGTCATCGCGCCAATAGTTTTTGCAATTGAGCCAATCGCGTTGAAATTGCAACCAACCGTGCAGCTAAATCATCCGCATCCGTAGAGGGTTGTTCAACGGTTACTTGAACCGCTACAAGATCATCTGCATCTACTGAAGAGTTTTGAAATTTCCCTAATGCTTCCTGCGCTAAGCGTTGAGCTGCTTGCATCCCCAAATTGAAAAGCGGATTAGAGAACGGGGATTGAGACATAGGTGAACTATCTAAGTTGTTGCACTCCTGGTTGCAAGATTAACGGACGGCAAAACTGTTGGGTGCCCATAAACCATCCGGTTAGGCCGCCAAGAAGTAGCAAACCACTGATAGGCAGTAGGGCCTTGCGGGTAACTGGATCCAAACTCCACTCCTGCCATTCCCGCAGCCAGCGATCACGGCTAAAACGACGCTTTTCGGCAAGTTGCGCCTGGCTGCGTCGCTTAAGCGATTTCGCCACCCAACGTTCAAAAGCTCTTTTTTTAGTTACCGCCATTTTGCGTTCCAGTTCCAGCAACTGGCCCGCAGTGAGCTCTGGGTTAAAGGTGCTGATCAATTCCAAACTTTTAAGGAACATTTCCACCGCAGCCGCTTTAACTGCCCTGTCTTCCTCACCAAGCCCTTCCCAAACCACTTCTGGGTAGAAACGCAGTCTATTTTTTTCAATCTGCTCCTCATCCATCTGGCCCGGTTCCCTTAGCCAGCGATCTGTATTGGCATCAAAACGACGCCAATACAAAAAGGGATTTAGGTAAACGGTTTTACCTGCAAGCTCGATGCTGTCTTGCTGCAAACGGCGCTGCAACTGGGAATCCTGCTGCAGCGAAACGGTGGCGCCCACAGGTTTAAGTAAGGAACCCAATTTTATCGGCATTGGCAAGGGCGCACCAGCCCCTACTCCCATTCGATAGTGCCGGGGGGCTTACTGGTGATGTCGTATACAACCCGATTAACACCCACCACTTCATTAACAATGCGATTTGAGATGCGTTCCATCACCTCGTAAGGCAAACGCGACCAATCAGCTGTCATGCCGTCTTCGCTACCAACGCAACGCAACACGATTGGGTATGCATAGGTGCGCTTATCGCCCATTACTCCAACGCTGCGCACAGGTAATAAAACAGCGAATGCCTGCCAGATATCGTGATACAAACCGGCATCGCGTATCTCCTCCCGCACAATCAAATCGGCATCTCTAAGTATTTGTAATTTCTCCTCACTCACCTCGCCAAGAATTCGTATTGCTAAACCGGGGCCCGGGAAGGGATGACGCCGCACAATCTCCTCTGGCAAGCCCAAATTACGGCCAACTTTGCGCACTTCATCTTTAAAAAGACGCCGCAAAGGTTCCACAAGTTTGAATTGTAAATCCTTTGGCAATCCACCAACATTATGGTGACTTTTAATTTTAACAGCTACTCTTTCGCCAGTTTTTGGATCAACATCAGTGCCAGCACTTTCGATCACATCAGGATAAAGAGTGCCCTGGGCCAAGTAATCAAAAGGCCCTAATTTCTTACTTTCCTCTTCAAAAACACGAATAAATTCAGCGCCAATTATCTTACGTTTTTCCTCTGGATCTGTGATGTGAGCAAGTTTCGAAATAAATCTTTCTCGGGCATTTATATATTCAACATTTATATGAAACCGTTTATCAAAAAATTCCACCAAGAATTCCGGCTCCCCCTTGCGCATGAAGCCTTGATCTATAAACATGCATGTGAGCTTATCGCCGATAGCACGATGCAAAAGAAAGGCTAATGTTGATGAATCAACACCGCCTGAAAGTGCAAGCAATACGCGCTTATCTCCCACTTGAGCCCGCACTGAAGCGATTGCCTCATCTATAAAAACATCGGTTGTCCAATCGGGTGAACAACCACAAATGTGATAAACAAAATTCCTTAATAATGCCATTCCACCGTTGGAATGCACCACTTCAGGATGGAATTGAACACCATATAACCTACGCTGATGATTAGCGATAACAGCTTCTGAAGTGTTATCGGTGTGAGCCAAACGGTTAAAGCCTGGTGGCAGTGCCGTTACAGAATCACCATGGCTCATCCACATCGTGGAGCCATCTTCCACATTGGTAAGCAGATCGGTGGGGTCGTCTACCCACAAAGGGGCTTTGCCGTATTCACCACGATCTGAGGCTTCAACCCGGCCCCCTAATTGCTGCACCATCAGTTGCATGCCGTAGCAAACCCCAAGCACCGGGATACCTAATTCCCAAAGGCCTGGATCACATACAGGAGCAGCTGGGTCATAAACAGAATTTGGTCCGCCGCTAAGGATGATTCCCTTTGGGGAAAGCTCCCGCAGCTGAGCCAAGGTGATGGTGTGACTCATCACAAACGAATAAACCTCGGTTTCCCGCACCCGACGGGCGATCAGTTCCGAATATTGGGAACCGAAATCAAGGATCACGATGGCTGGGCGGCGCCCCTCCGCCCACTCCGCCGCAGACATCAGCAAAAAAGCATTCGCACCACCCTAGGAGCTGAAGTGCGGGAACCATGTTTCAGCTTGGGGCCCTACGGCCCAGAGCTGCCTTGATCGGTTGAACAGGGCTGCACCAGGTTTCAGGTTGCAGCCCACGGTTTCTTTTAGATAAGCAGCGCAGCGGGATTCAATGCGATTAACGATGCTTTGCCGCAAGCGCTGGGCGATTTCAGGATCCCGTAATTCCAATTGCGCCATACCTTGTTCCACCGTTGGGGCTTGCCAAAGTTGGTTTAGTGCCTCCCCTGCCAAACCTTCAATGGCCGCAAGGGCAGTGAGTACTTCAGCGCGACCATCAGCCAGATGATGATGGGTATGAAAAATTCCCCCCGCCAATTTCAATAATTTGCCGTGGTAACCAAACAACAACAAGCGCTGCACTCCCGCCTCTGCCGCTGCAGCTAGTAGTGGGCCAATCCAGTTGCCCACTTTAAGTAATTTTTCTGCAGGGATTCCCAACTGCTGAGCCAGATCTAAACCGTTTTCCCCCAGCACCAGCACCAATTCAGAGCAGCCGCCATCCAGGGCCCCGCGGCGGCGCAATTCAGCTAACGCCGATTGCAAGGCGTCGGGTCCGGCACTTTGTTGCACCTCCGCCTGACTACCAATCAAGGCCAAACCTTGCACCACCCCAAAAGCGGCATTGCTGGTGCGTTCCGCCAGGGCGCGACCACGGGGAATAGTGAGCCGTAACACCAAGCTGCAGCCCGATGGCATCAGCGGTTGCAGGTTGGTTTCAAGTAATTGGCGCGCATAACTAGATAGGCATAAATCACCAGATTCCGCATGCACCCCAAGGCCCTCCCCCGGCTCCAGCTGCAACCAATTGCCCGCTGCTTGCGGCAACCCCCAACGGGCTTCCACCCAGATCATCAAACCTCTGGTGAGATCAAGGGCCGCACCCCCTTCGCAGCAAACCATCGCCAAACAACGGCCCTGCCCTAGCGGGGCCACCGCCTGCACAGGCACCATTTCAAGCTGAGGCTGATCTAGCTGCAGGGGCTGTTCACTACAAAATTCTTCTCCCTGCAGTTGCAGCAGAGCAGCCCTAGCTGCCGCCGCCACCCACACCGGCAGGGTGTAACCAGAGAGAGCAGTTTCAGGCATGCAGAAACGAAAAGTTCAGGGGGGTAAATCAATTAATGGAAGATCATTTTTTATCCTGATTGATTAACTTCACCTCCGCGGCCATGCAAGACAAGCTCAGCCTGATGATCCCTGGCCCAACTCCAGTGCCTGAGCGGGTATTACTAGCCATGGCTCGCCACCCTATCGGCCACCGCAGCGCTGAATTTCAGGCGATTGTGGCCCGCACCACCGAACAATTGCAGTGGTTGCATCAAACCAGCAACAACGTATTGGTGCTGGCTGGCAGTGGCACCGCAGCTATGGAAGCAGGAATCATCAATGTGTTGAGCAAAGGCGATCGGGTGCTTTGCGGCGACAACGGCAAATTTGGTGAGCGCTGGGTGAAGGTGGCCCAGGCCTACGGCCTTGATGTGCAGGTAATTAAGGCGGAATGGGGTTCACCTTTAAATCCAGAAGATTTCCGCATCGCCTTAGAAGCAGACAGCAACAAGAAGATCAAGGCGGTGATCATCACCCATTCAGAAACCTCCACTGGGGTGTTGAACGATCTGGAGAGCATCAATAAACATGTGAAAGCCCACGGAGAAGCTTTGATCGTGGTGGATGCCGTTACAAGCCTTGGTGCTTGCAATGTGCCGATTGATCAATGGGCTCTGGATGTGGTGTGTTCAGGTTCGCAAAAGGGTTACATGATCCCTCCGGGCCTCAGTTTTGTGGCTATGGGAGAGCGGGCTTGGAACGCCTATAAGCGTTCTGATCTGCCGAAGTTTTATCTAGATCTAGGCAAATATCGCAAATCAGCAGCTGAAAACAGCAACCCCTTCACGCCAGCAATCAATCTTTATTTCGCCCTTGAAGCATCTTTAGAAATGATGCAAAAAGAAGGGCTTGAAGCGATCTTTGCTCGCCATGAACGGCACCGGCTTGCCACCTGCGCTGCAATGGAAGCAATTGGCTTATCACTTTATGCTGCTTCTGGTAGCGGCAGCCCTGCAATTACCGCAGTAGCACCAAAAGGAATTGATGCTGAATTAATCCGCAAGGTGGTGAAGAATCGCTTCCAAATCCTCTTAGCAGGCGGCCAAGATCACCTCAAAGGCGAGGTGTTTCGCATCGGCCATCTCGGTTTTGTTTGCGATCGCGACATCCTTTGCGCCGTTGCTGCAATAGAAGCAGCCTTAATGGAACTCGGTGCCGCCCCCAATCAAATGGGCGCTGGTGTTGCTGCAGCTGCAGCTGCGCTGCGCTCTGTCTAATCTGCAACCGCCAGACCTTTTCCCGATGCGTTTTGCACTGATTTTTGGCAGCAGCCTCCTGGCTTTCAGCCTGGTGGCCTGCCAACAAAACCCTGAAAAAGCAGAAAAAAAGGCGGAGGTTGCCATTTGCGAAAACCTTGCCGCTGTGGGCGATGCCATCGAAAATGTACAAGCCCTAACCCCCACCTCCACGGTGGGAGATGCGCTGAAGGCTCAGAAAACCCTCACAACTGCCATTACAAATTTAGAAAAGTCGGAAGCAAATCTCGAAAAAATTCGAGTTCGTGATCTCCGTGATCAATTGAAAGCTTTCAACAAAGATCTGGAAAAGGTTTCTTCCCAGAAGACACTCACCATCGAGCAAGCCGCCCAAGAGCTGCGCGTGAAAGCCCAACCGGTGATTGCCGCACGTCAACGGGCGCTCGCTGAGGTTGATTGCATCGAGAAGCCAGCTTCCAAGCCGTAGGTTTGCTAACTTTGAGCAATGCGGGTGTAATTCAGTGGTAGAATGTCAGCTTCCCAAGCTGAACGTCGCCGGTTCGAATCCGGTCACCCGCTTGCTCTCTAAGTTTTTTTAATTTTTATTCTCGCTTTTTGATTAGGCCCAAAACTTGTGGGCCTTTTGCTTTGGCTCTCCTTTCGCAACCAAGCCCTTTTAATATCAACAAGCCCGCTTCTTGCAGTTCGCCTTTTGCTGCCAAAAGTTTTGCTTGCGCAAACAGATTTTCGGCTTCTTTCAAGAGATTTTGACGTTCTAAACCTCCATTTGCTGCGGTTGTAGAAACTAAAATTGGTTTTATTTTTGTTGCCACAAGTGTGTTTGTTGCCGTGAGCATGGCAGAGATTCGGCCTTTTTTAATTTAACCTACATTGACAAACTTCTGCCAAAAAAGCAAATTAAATATTTAAGTGCCAGGCTCTTCTCGGTTATCACCTAAAGCTTTGATTTTTATTCTTAACTCTTCAATTCGCTTTTGATCACCACTTCCCACTGCCACAGCTAATGCAAATTCAAGTTTTTCAAGCTGGTGGTCGCATTCCACATAACCCCGTTGCTGAGATTGAGCCTTTGTATAGGTGCCCATGGTTTACTTTCTTTTTATTTTGACATGTTGCGCAAGGCTTGTGTGGCTTAACAGGCCTGTACAAGAGGTAATTCCTTAATCCTGGTGGTGTAGCCCGGCGATAGATGCCCGCGGCGCATCAACCAAGGGGGCTGCAGCCCCGTTGCAGCCCACTGCAACGTACCCGCGCCAAAACGCGCATTTAGCTGATCCACCAGTTGCATCAAGCATTCCCGCCTCTGCTGTTGCTGCGGGGATAAAGACACAAATAAATGCTGCTGCAACTGCTCTAAAGGCTGCAGTTCTTGCAACAACACCCCCGCTTTATGGAAGCGATACCCATTGCGAAATAACTGGGCCACCAAAGGCAATGCCGCCTGCAGTAACACGGCGGTGTCGTTGCTGGCTAGAGCCAATTTAATGGTGGCACTATTGCTGTAGAAACCTGATTGGAAGGGGCTGGTGCGTATAAATACCGTAAGGCAGGCGGTGCGTTGCTGCTGCTGCCGCAGCTTCTCCGCTGCCCGCACCACATAGCTGGCTACCGCTTGGCGCAACAGTTGTAGATCCTGAATTGGCTGGCTGAAACTACGACTCACGCAGGTTTCCCGTTTAGGGGAAGGCCCCTGCACTAGAGGCAAACAACTAATACCCCGCAGCTCCTGCTGCAACCGCAAACCCACCACCCCCCACTGACGCCGCACCAGCGCAGGGTCTGCTTGGCTCAAAGCCCAGGCGGTACTTAATCCCCGCAACCGACACCAACGGGCCAAACGCTGCCCCACCCCCCAAATATCTTCTACCGGCACCACCTCAAGCCAGGGTTGCAGCGCCGCAGCCGCAGGGAAACGAAATACCCCTGCCCGAGCTGGATCCACCTTGGCCAAGCGATTAGCCAGCTTGGCAAGCACCTTTGATGAAGCCATGCCAACTGCAATGGATAAACCCAACTGCTGCCTCACCACCACCCGCAGTTCTGCTCCCCAAGCCAGCAAAGCCCCCGGCTCTAAAGCTGGTGTGCGGGCAAACGCTTCATCAACGGAATACACCTCCAACTCCGGCACTCGCGCCTCGATACAAGCCATCACCCGCGAGCTCATATCGCCATAAAGGGCATAGTTAGAACTACGCACCGCTACACCAAGGCTCTGCAATTGATTTGCCACCTTGAAATAGGGAGTGCCCATAGCAATCCCCAACTGACGGGCCTCACGGCTACGGGCCACGATGCAGCCATCATTGTTAGACAACACCACCACAGGTCGCCCCTGCAATAACGGGTCAAACGCCTGTTCACAGGAGGCATAAAAGTTGTTGCAATCAATCAAGGCAAGGGCGCTAACCACAGGCTCAAAGGGGGTGGATCACATGGGTTGCAACCCCCCAGATCTGCAATTCCGCGGCATCACCTAGATCGATGGGGGGATAAGCGGGATGGGCCGCTTGTAAACGCAGTCCACCACGAAAACGCTCTAAGCGTTTCAAGGTGAAAGCCCCTTCCCATATAGCCACCACCACTTTTCCGGGCCGAGGCTGCAAGCTGCGATCCACCAGCAGCAGGTCGCCATCGTGAATGCCAGCTCCTTGCATCGCTTCACCACTTACCCGCCACAGGAAGGTGCTGATCGGATGGGGGATCAACAGCAGATTGAGATCCACCCCCGCTTCGATGTAGTCGTCGGCAGGGCTTGGGAAGCCGGCAACCACCATAAAATCAATACACTTGTACTGATCTTAGCTGGGTTCTGGCGCTGCAGCCTGAGCCCAGTCCTCCCAAACCACATCTTCGGCCGGTAGTGCAGCTGGTTGAGCTAACAGGGAGCGGCAATCCTCTATTAGTGATTCCACCGTTTGCAAAGAGGCCAATTCCTGCGGATGGGGTGAAATCTGGTGCTGCAACTGCAACTCCATAGCCGCCAGCCGTTGCTCCAACTTCACGAGCCGGTGGGAGAGGGTGGCAAGGGTTTCCGCCAATCCTTCGGTGCTGCGGCTAATGCGAAACGAAATGGGTTCCGACACAGAATCGGGAACAATTACTGAAATCACAACACAAAGCAGGGCTCAACTCAAGGGAGCTGGCAAGATCACGGCGATGTAACGGTATAAAAAACAACAAAAAACCCTAGACAGACGCTCTGCAATAGATAACTTGGGCCGAGTTGATGAAGGAAACAATGGCGCATTCTCGCGTTTCATTTCAGGTTGCAACAGCAAAATGGGCGGCAGCCTTTTTGCTTGCTGTGGCAGGTTTTGGTGGCATCCAACCCGTGGCAGCAGAGGAAGCGGGCAATAAGGGAGCAGAAATTTATTGCTTTATGCGTCAGGCGGGAAATCCCCACGGGGTGAGCTGGGATGCGGCCTATGCCCGAATTAAACGCCAAAGCAGCGGTTTATTTAAAACATCCCCAGAACATGCAGCTGTGCTGATCACCGAAACGGTGGTTACAAATAAAGATAAATACAGCAGCTGTGCCAAGTTCCTTGGAGCTTTGTATTCAGGCCGAGAGGAAGTTGGTGTTGATAGCATCCCAAGCTCAAATCCAAATACCAGCAAAACATCAGATACCAGCCGTTACAACTACTGAGCTAATGATGGGAAGGGGTGATTGGGGGAAGGCGGCGGCTGTTGGCCTAGGGCTCCTGTTGCTAATGAGTTGCAGCCAAGAAAAACCAAAGGCTGATAGCTGTTTAAGCAACGTAGATTCAAATGCCCTGCCCCAAGCCCTCGAACGTTGCAATCGAGTAGTAGCAGCTCACCCAAAGGATGCAAAGCCTCTAAATGATCGTTTTATTTTATATACATTACTGCAAAATAAAACAGCCGCCTGCAAAGATATTCGCAAAGCAGCAACATTAATAAGCCAAAAAGGTGAACTCTACGATGATATTGAGGTGCGCCTTGATAGCTGCGGCACGCCCTAAAAAGCTTGCATCTTAATTACTCCTGTAGCAATTCATTCAGCATCCGCGCCAGGGGTTGACGTTGCAATTGCCGCCGTTTGCCAGCTAACACCAATTCAATGCGATCTGCCTTACTAAGAATTAAGCCATCGATCAAGGCATCGGCGCTGCCAAGCTGCAACCAGTGGCTGGTAACAGTGCCTTTGCTGCCAAGCCGATGGCAGCGATCTTCCGCCTGTTCCGCGTCACCAGGGGTCCATGGCCGCTCCAATAAAACCACCTGAGAAGCCCGTTGCAAACCAAGCCCAATTCCCCCCACTCCGTAGGTGGCAAGCAATAAATCACTGGTTCCAGCCTGAAAACGCAATAAGCGCTGCTGCCGTTGCGGCAAAGGCACCTGGCCTGTAAGTAGTTCACCCCCTAATAAGCGCTCCAATTGAACAAGCGGCGCAACGAAACTGCTGAATAAAACCACTGCTTCACCACTGGCTCGTAATTGCTGCACGAGGCTGAGGGCAGCTGGCAATTTCTGCAAAGCGGTTAAACGTCGCATCGCAGTGAGCAACGCCAGGGATTCAGCATCGGAACGCACCAAACCCGCAGCAACCCTCTGCCGGTAATTTTCCACCCGTTGCTGCAACATTTGATCAAGGCGTTTCTGTTGGGAAGCAGCAAGAACGACAGGACGAAAACAACGCAATTTGGGCGGTAGATCAAGGCAATGGGCCTTACGACGAAATAAAAGTTGCGGCCTCAATAGGCGTTGTAATTCCTCTAGCCGGCTTGCCCCCTGGCAATCCCACACCATGCGCGAACCCGCCTCACGCCAATGGCCGTTGCAAAACAACTCTTCGTAAGCGCGGCGATCCCGGGCCAAGGGATGACCGATTGCCATTAAAAGTGGAAGTAATTGAATCGGCCTTCCGTTTTTAATTGGGGTGCCACTCAATAACCACACAGCTCGAATGCGCGGATGACGTGCCAGGCGTAGAAGAGCCTGGCTGCGTTTGGAATCAAGATTTTGAGCGAAATGGGCCTCATCCACCACCAGCACCACCCCCGCCGGAGGTGGCTCCTTGGGCAAACGGGCCCAACTGATCAATTGAGGGGCAAGTTCAAGGCTGAGGGCTTCCCGTCGCCAGTGGTCGTGCAGGGCTACTGGTGCAACCACCAATAAGCGCGAATCACTGCAGCGCAGCAACGAACGGGCAGCAGCAAGGGCGGTGAGGGTTTTTCCTAAGCCCATCTCATCGGCGAGCACAGCCCCCCGCCGCGCCAACAACCAACGCACTCCAGCCCTTTGATGGCGCAGTAAAACCCGCCCATCGCTTAACGGCGCATTTAGATCAGCAGCTGCAACCAAATCAGGGTGTGTTGGCAGAGGCGGCAAGGGATGATCAACTGCCTCCAACCAAGCCTGCAGATCTCCATCTATAGGGAAATAATCACCGAATTGATTCTTGAGAAGCTGTATAGCTTCAAAGGGAAATAGCCAACCGTTAAGGCGAGCTTGCCAACTGCCGCGAGGACGAATCAAACGCAGCTGCGCAAGCGTAACTGGATCAAAAGGGCAACGAAATAAAACGTCGCCAGCGGCGGTAAGTGAAAAACCGTTAGCCACTACGTCTTTTTAAGCAGCGCACAAGGCCAACCTATAAAACTCAGAAAAAGCTGCAAACTGCTGCCTACAACACATTGACACTAGGCTGATAGCCCGCACAATTAGGGCAAATCCGGGGATTTCGGATGCATGAGAGCGATGCTGTGTTCCTTGAGGAACTGTGTCCAAAGCTCCGAGTGCGCCACTGGCGCCAATCGCTCCATGAACACACCGAAAGGTGTTGCATCTACTGCGGTAGGCCCTCTGAATCCATAGATCATGTGCTACCTCGCAGCCGCGGGGGCTTAAGTGTTACCGAAAATTGCGTTCCTTCCTGCCTTTCCTGTAACGGACACAAAAGCGATTCCGATGCTTTTCAGTGGTATCGCCGCCAACGTTTTTACGATCCACGCCGGGCGATGGCGATACGAGCTTGGTTAGACGGTGATATCAGATTGGCTGTTCGCTTATTGCAATGGGCTAACCCTAATCAAAACAGCCCTGCTGCGAATTTAGATCTGCAAGCTGCTTAAAACAGCAGCCCGTGAAATTCACCACACCCGACAAGCGGTGGCACTGCTGTATTGCAAGCAGATTTGCTCTTGCAATTGTGGTTGTTCCGGCAGGATCAAGCCCGCCATTGCTAATAAAGCAGTAAGGATGGAAGGGGCAATGCAATGCTTTGCCCGCTGAGCGCAAGAGCGAACCCGCAACGAAGATTGAATCCGCAACGAAGATTGAACCATGGAACGCACGTACCAGTGAATACGAGTACAGATGTATTCGCGAAACGCGATTTTGTCAACCCCCAAGGCCAGCAGCAGTTGCCAGCTGATTTCCAGCTGCTGCTGATCGGTGGCGGCTTCAGCGGTAAAAGACTGGCCGCTGAGGTGAAGCGCCGCGGCGGCAAGGTTTTGGTAACCCACCGGCAACAGCAAGCGGATGGGCCTCACCTGCTGTTCAACAGTGAAACGGGCGAACAACCCCCCTTAAGTGCTCTTATGGGCACCACCCATCTACTCAGCACTGCAGCGCCGGAAGCCAGTGGCAGCGATCCCTGCCTGCGCTGTTTAGGGCCTGTATTGCAGCAGTTGCCCCTGCGCTGGGCGGGCTATCTATCCAGCACTGGGGTTTATGGCGATGCCAAGGGGGGCTGGGTGGATGAACAAAGCGATCCCTTTGAGCCGCTGCAAACCCGCAGCGCCGCCAGGCTGGCCTGCGAACAGGCCTGGCAAGTACAAAGCTGGCCCACTCAAATATTTCGGCTCCCGGGAATTTATGGCCCAGGCCGTAATCCGATCGCACTTCTAAACCGCGGCCTTGGCAAAATGGTGCACAAACCGGGCCAAGTATTTGGCCGCATTCATGTAGACGACATTGTTGGTGCTGTGCTGCATTGCCTTTTGATGGGAGAGCAAAACCAAGTGGCGCAAAAGCTGCCAGGGATTGTGAACGTGGTTGATGATTTGCCCGCCCCCAGCAGCAACACCTGGAGTTATGCAGCCCATCTCCTGGGCTGTTGCTTACCTGATTATTTGAGTTATGCCGATATCGAAGCTGAACTAAGCCCAATGGCAAAAAGCTTTTGGCAAGAAAACCGCCGAGTAAGCAACAAACTTCTCAAGGTTGAACTGGGATACCAGCTGAAATATCCCACCTATCGAGAGGGCTTGATGGCTTGTTTTAAAGAGGAGGGTTTTTCGTTCCAGGGCTAACCGGATTGATTTGTTGCTGCAAATCTTGCCCAACGCGATCCCAGCGGATCACCAGCCAGCCCCGCTGCAAACCGATGCCAAAACCCAGTAGAAACCCAATTAGAAGCAGCAAACGAAGCATGACGGGCAGACCGGTAAATGTGCTGAAAACAACAGCAAAAGAGGGTTGCTTATGGTGTTCTTAATGGGTAAGTCAGAAGATTGCCAAACGGCGGTTGAGCAATTTATGGCTAGATACGAATGCTTCAGCAGAGCAACCCAGCCAGAAATCTCTTTACTAGTTTGCGCCACCGAAGCTCTTGAACTCAGTGGTTTCAAGGTGAGGAGTGCCAAGGGTGCCTCCACTAGTTTGATTGATGCTGCCCCTGTGCAGCGGATTCGGGATCGAGTGGTGGTGCAACTGGATCAATCTAAAAATGAGGCTGGTTTGGCTGAATTGCAATGTGTTGTGTGCAACGAAGCCATAGCAACCAGCAAACAAAATCCCTGCCGCGATGCCTTCGACATTTTGATTCAGTTGTTTAAAAATCATCCTGGAGTGGAGCTGGATTGCCTCGCCTAGCCATAGCCCTTGGTGATCCCGCTGGAATCGGCGCTGAGGTGGTGCTCAAAGCCATCCAGCGGATCCGCCTAGTTCAACCAAGCTTTAATCCTCTTTTAGTGGGCTGCCGGCATTGGCTTGAGAGCAGTTATCAACAACAAATAAGTGCAGGAATTAAAGGCCTTTGCAATCCATCAGAACTGGAATTGCTGCATATACCCCTGAGCCATTCTGTAGAGGCAGGACAAGCCTCAGCCTCCAGTGGAGCAGCCAGCTTTGCCTGGTTAACTGCAGCCACTAATGCTGTGCTTGCGGGAAATTGCACAGCCCTCTGCACAGCCCCGATTGCAAAACACACCTGGCATGCAGCTGGGTACCACTACCCAGGCCAAACAGAACGCTTAGCCGAACTTTGCGGGGTAGCTGATGCGGCAATGTTATTTACAGCCCGTTCACCCCATAACGGCTGGCGGTTTAATACTTTGCTTGCCACAACTCACATACCCCTAAGCAGCGTTTGCGAAGCGCTCAATGCCTCACTTCTACGCAGGCGCATTTCACAACTAAACAGTTTTTGCCAGCGCTTTAATGCTGCACCAAAGTTAGCGGTGGCAGGTCTTAATCCCCATGCTGGCGAAGAGGGCCAATTGGGCTCCGAAGAGCGGGATTGGATTAAACCACTGTTGAATGAATTGTGCTGCAACAGCGCAGATAACAAAGGCTTAAATCTGGAGGGTCCGTTAGCGCCAGATAGCTGCTGGATCGGGGCCAGCAAGGCCTGGCATAACAAAAACAAAAGTGATTTAAATATTGATGCTTTTGATGGCTATTTAGCTCTTTATCACGATCAAGGCCTGATACCAACGAAGTTATTAGCTTTTGATCAAGCGGTGAATACCACCCTTGGATTACCATTTTTACGCACTTCTCCAGACCACGGCACCGCCTTTAATATTGCTGGGAAAGGTATCGCGCGAGCTGAAAGTATGGAGGCCGCCATTAATACTGCCCTAGAGCTGGGCTAAACAAACAAAATCTTCAACCAGGCCGTAAAAGCATCAGCACTTGATTGTATTCAACCGGCATACCATTTGCAACCAGTATCTCTACTACTTCTCCGGATTGTTCGGCTTCAAGTTCGTTCATTAATTTCATAGCTTCGAGAATACATATTGTTTGGCCCACATTTACTCTGCTGCCAATTTGCACAAAAGTGGCTTCCCCTGGCGCCGGAGAGCTGTAGTAGGTGCCCACCATTGGTGCTTTAACTTCCACCAGATCGTTTCGGCTGGCGGCCGCGGCTGGTGGGGGTATTGCGGGGGCAGAAGCTGGGGCTGCACTGCTGGTGGTAGCAGGGGTGGCAACCGCAGCCATTGCAAGCTGCGCAGCTGCTGCTGGAGCAGCTAATGAGGGCAGGTTGCGCCGCACCTCAAGCCGAAAATCATCTCCCTCGAGCTTGAACTCTTGGATGTCGCTGGTGGAAAGGAAATCCAGCAGAGAACGCAATTCCTTTTGGTCCATTTCCATCTCCCTCAGGACTCCCTACCCAGATAAGTATCGGAGCGAGTGTCAATTTTGATTTTTTCACCAATAGTGATGAATAGGGGCACCATCACTTGGGCGCCGGTTTCCACAATTGCCGGTTTTGTGCCGCCAGTTGCCGTGTCGCCCTTCACGCCAGGGTCTGTTTGGGTAACTTCCAAAACCACTGAATTTGGCAGCTCCACTTCGATTGGCTTGCCATTCCAAGCCACCACACTCACCTCCATACCCTCCTTCAGGTATTTCTTGCCATCACCTATTTGCTTAGCGGTTAGACGAGTTTCTTCAAAACTAGCCATATCCATAAACACAAATTCTTCAGCCTCCATGTAGGTGTGCTGCAGGGTGGATTTCTCAAGCAAAGCGGATGCCACCATTTCGCCTGCCCTGAAGGTTTTATCCACCACACTGCCGCTTTGGGCTGATTTCAGTTTGGTGCGCACAAAGGCAGAACCCTTGCCCGGTTTGACGTGGAGAAACTCCACCACACGCCATACCTGCCCATCCAGTTCGATTGTTGTGCCGGTGCGGAAGTCGTTGCTAGAGATCATTCCGGCAGAAAGGATTAAGGCGGATTGTACGGTGGTCTGCGCTACTGAAGCAGCGGCCATGCCCAGCACCCTTATCTCGATGCTGTTGGCCTTGCTAATGGCCTGCACATTGAACTTTTTAATCCCAACAGCAGCCTTCGCCGCCCTGCCCCCGGGCAATGCAATCACAGATCCTGCAGCGATTCTTAGGGATTCACTGCCGGTGCAACAGGCCGATCTTCAGGATTTACAACATCGCCTTGAAGGCACTAGCAACGATATAAGGGCCCGCCGCTGGAGCAGCATTCAACAGGCCTGCAAACGCTCCATAAAGCTGCTGGATCAAAAACAAGAACGAATTATTAACGACCTTCCAACCGAACAACAAGCCACGGCAAAACAACAAATAGCTGTTTTGCAAGAGGAACTGATCAAACTCGGCAGCATCGGCGAGAGCCAGGATCGCGATGCATTCCTTGATCAAAGGCGGCAGGTGCTCAACAGCATTGGCCAGTTGGAAGCCCTCGCTATTACGAGCTTCCCCTACGCCATCCCAGAAGAGTTCAACGAGCTGCCACGGCTCCTAGGGCGTGCCAGCGTTGAAATTCGCACCAATAAGGGCAACCTCACCGCAGTGGTGGATGGCTACAACGCGCCGGTAACCGCAGGCGCTTTTATTGATTTAGTGCAACGCGGTTTCTATAACGGCTTGCCCTTCAATCGGGCTGAAGATTTTTATGTTTTGCAAACCGGTGATCCTGTGGGGCCCGCCAGCGGTTATGTAGCCCCCAACAGCAAAACCGAACGGCAGGTGCCGCTAGAAATCATGGTGCCAGGCGAGAAAATACCTCAATACAACAAAACTTTTGAAGATCTTGGCCTGTTTAAAACCACTCCCGTATTACCTTTTGCCACCCTCGGTACCCTTGGCTGGGCCCATTCAGATGAAGCCCTCGGTGATGGTTCTTCACAATTTTTCTTCTTTCTTTACGAAGCAGAACTCACCCCTGCTGGCTTGAATTTGGTAGATGGCCGCTACTCGGTGTTTGGTTATGTGGTGGATGGTTTTGATGTACTTGAAGAGCTAGGTGTAGACGACAAAATTGAAACAATTACCCTGTTAAGTGGAGCCGAAAATCTGCAAGCCCATGGCTGATCTAGCAGATTTAGGAGAATCGGAATTAATAAATAGGCTAAGGCGTTTCGCTAAGCGGGGTCAATTTAACGACGACGCCGCTCTTCTCAGCCCAGATCAGCATTTATTGCGGGTTGTTAGCACCGATGCTCTTGTGGAAGGTGTGCATTTTTCGAGCAGCACCACCCCTGGATTTAGTGTGGGTTGGCGATCTGGCAGCGCGAATCTTTCCGATCTCGCCGCTATGGGTTGCCTAGAGGCTGAAGGAGTAACGGTTGCATTAGCTGCTCCAGGACATACATCAATCGATTGGCTGGAGGAGGTTTACGAGGGGCTGGCAGATTTACTACAACGCCACGGCTGTGAATTGCTGGGGGGCGATTGCACCAGGGCGCCCGTGGTCATGCTTGCCATCACTGCCATTGGCAAGGTGGCAGCCGATGCGGTAATCAGGCGTGAATCCGGCCAACCAGGCGATCGTCTCGTGGTTTCAGGTGCCCATGGGCTAAGCAATTTGGGCCTGCGCCTGCTGCAAAACCCAAGCGATATCAGCTTGCAGCAATTAAGTGAGCCCCTGCGAAAAGCGGCGATCAAAGCGCATCAATTTCCAGTGCCTCGTTTTGATGCGGTAGCAGCTCTCCACCGCAGCCGCCCAGAGGCTGCGCCCTGGCGCGTGGCCGGCACCGACAGCAGCGACGGCTTACGCCGCAGCTTGGAGCTCCTTGGCAACGCCTGCGGCCATCAGCCCCTACTTGATGAGCCTTTTGCGCTCACTGAAGGCTGTTGCCTTAATAGCTGCCTTGATGGCGGCGAGGATTTCGAATTGGTTTTAGCCCTTGAGGCAAGTTGGGCTGAAAAATTCGTAGCGCAACTGCCGGGGGCTCAATGCATCGGTTGGTTAGGGGAAAATCCTGGCCCCCCCTGTTGGGCAAATAATAAAAAACCCCTGCCTATCGGCAAGGGTTATGAACATTTTGCAAAGCTCTAAATATTTTTAGAGCTAAACCCAGTTGCGCGCCACTACTTCGGCAAGGTCAACCACGCGCTGGCTGTAGCCCCACTCATTGTCGTACCAGGAAATTACCTTCACCATGTTGTCGCCCATCACCAAGGTGAGTTCGGAATCAACAATTGTGGATTCATCCGTGCCGGCATGATCGGAAGAAACAAGAGGTAGATCGGAATATTTAATAATCCCTTTCATGGAACCTTCTGAGGCTGCTTTCAGCGCTGCATTTACTTCGTCTCTACTGGTAGAACGGGCCACTTCAAGCACCATATCCACAACAGACACGTTGGGGGTAGGCACCCGCATCGCAATGCCACTCAGCTTGCCCTTCATGGGTGGATACACCAAAGCAACAGCGCTCGCAGCTCCTGTGGAGGTGGGAACGATGTTGATTGCAGCAGCTCTAGCCCGACGCAGGTCGCGGTGGGAGGCATCGAGAATGCGCTGGTCGCCCGTATAGCTGTGGGTGGTGGTCATGGTGCCCTTCACGATGCCGAAGGTTTGATCGAGCACCTTCACAAGGGGTGCCATGCAATTGGTGGTGCAGCTGGCATTGCTGATGATGTCGAATTCGTTGTGGCGATATTGATCGGCATTAACCCCCACAACGAATGTGCCAACCCCTTCTCCTTTACCGGGAGCAGTGATCAATACTTTTCTTGCACCGGCTTGAATGTGCTTACCAGCGCCTGCTTTATCTACAAATACGCCGGTGGCTTCGATAACTAAATCAACGCCCCATTCCTTCCAAGGCAGATTGAGGGGATTGCGATCGGAGAAGCATTTGATCGGCCGACCATTCACCGTGATGGTGTCGTCTGTGTAGCCCACTTCGGTGTCGCGAATCCTGCCCAGCATTGAGTCGTAGGTGAGCAAGTGCGCGTTTGTTCTGGGATCTGAGGTGTCGTTTAGACCCACAACTTCGATACCGGTGTTGGCACCGCGGCTCAGCCAGCAACGCATGAAATTGCGCCCGATACGGCCGAATCCGTTAATGGCAACACGAAGGGTCATAGCAGCTCTGAGGGAATCCCAGTAAAAAAGGGAATTTGGCTGCGAATCATACAGACATCCACGTGGTTTTTGTTCAATTCACAAGACAGCTCTTTCAGAAGGGTTTAAGTTCTGGTGAACTTTTAAGCACTTTTGAACCGCCCCCTTTCCCTGCCCCCTGAACGCCCTGTGCACTTCATTGGTGTGGGTGGCATTGGTATGTCCGCCCTTGCAGGGATCCTGGCGGACCGTGGCTACGCTGTGAGTGGATCAGATCCACGCCAATCAGCCATATCTCAGGGGCTGCGTCAGCGAGGCGCCAGGATTTTTAAAGATCAGAACAAAGCCACGGTGGATGCCATTCGCAGTGGAGTGTCCTCCTCTCCCTTGGTGGTGATCAGCAGCGCGATTCCAAGCAACAACCCCGAGTTGATCGCAGCAAAGTCTGCCGGTTTAGAGATTTGCCACCGCGCCGCTTTATTGAGCTGGATGATCAGCGCTCAACGCAGCATTGCTGTGGCAGGCAGCCATGGCAAAACAACCACCAGCAGCTTGATTGCCAGTTTGCTGGGCGCTGTTGGCATGGATCCCACGGCAATTATCGGTGGAGTGGTGCCAGCTTTTGGCAGCAACGCCCGCACCGGCAGCAGTGATCTGCTGGTGGCAGAGGCCGATGAATCCGATGGTTCATTGGTGCAATTTCGACCCGCATTGGGCTTAATTACCAACCTGGAACTAGATCACACAGATTTTTATCCAAACCTTGAAGCCTTGATAGAAACGATGGGGCGTTTTGCCGGCAATTGCACCGAAGTGCTTGCTAACGCTGATTGCCCAGTGCTTAAAGAACACATCAAGGCTAAACATTGGTGGAGTTTAGAAGAAACTAATAATGCAAACTTTCGTGCCGTTCCAATCAGTATGGAAGGGGATGGCAGCCGAGCTGATTACATCGAAAACGGTGAGTTGATCGGCGAACTTGTTTTGCCTCTAGCCGGCTTACACAACCTCAGTAATGCTCTTGCCGCAATTGCCGCCTGCCGCCTTGTGGGGGCGCCTTTCAGTGAATTACAAAAAGCCCTTGGCAGCTTGGTGCCACCTGGGCGGCGCTTTGATCTGCGGGGTGAATGGCAGGGCCGTTTGGTAGTAGACGACTACGCCCATCACCCCAGCGAAGTATCTGCCACCCTCAGCATGGCCCAACTGATGGTGAATTCAGGCCGCAGCACCCTGCCCTGGGTGCCAAAGCGAGTTGTGGCGGTATTTCAACCTCATCGCTACAGCCGCACAGCGGAATTTTTAGAACGCTTCGCGCAGGCCCTATGCCCGGCCCAAAAGATCTTGCTTGCACCGCTCTATAGCGCTGGTGAATCACCTATTGCCGGCATCAACAGCGAAGCCCTAGCTCAAGCAATACAACATCGAGGAGTAAAAGCAAATGCCTACAGCTGCCTTGATGAACTTGCAAATGCATTACATACCGAAAGCCGGCCCGGCGATTTAGTGCTGGTAATGGGAGCAGGTGATGTTAATAATATCTGGGATCATTTACACAATCAAAGCAATAATCAATCCCTGGCCGCGGCCGCTTAAATCGTGCGGCAGCAAGCAATTTCTTTAGCCGGCTTTACAACTTGGAAAGTTGGTGGTGTTGCAAAAAACCTAGCTGAACCCGATTCATTAGATGCGTTAAGGCAGCTTTTAGAAGAGCATCGCCAGGTTGGCGAGGCCCTACAAATTATTGGGGCGGGCTCTAATTTATTAATTAGCGATGCTGGTTTACCCGGGTTGGTGATCTGCACTCGCCGGCTGCAGGGGGCCCAGCTGGATAGCAATAGCGGGGTAGTGGAGGCCCTCGCCGGTGAGCCCCTGCCCAGCCTGGCCCGCCGCGCCGCTAAGGCTGGCCTCGGGGGGCTGGAGTGGTCTGTTGGGATTCCAGGCACTGTTGGTGGTGCGGTGGTAATGAATGCTGGCGCCCAAGGTGGCTGCATTGCTGAGCGCTTGCTCACAGCCACCGTGATCGATCCAAAAGGGGGTGACGCTTTCGTTATTAATAACAAAGATCTGGCCTACAACTATCGCCACAGTTGCCTACAAGCTGAAAATTGGATTGTACTTTCGGCTCGTTTTCAACTTCAAATTGGTGAAGATCCAAGCCTAATTAGTGCACGTACCAGCGCAAATTTACATAGCCGCACCAGTACGCAACCGTATCACTTACCCAGTTGCGGCAGTGTATTTCGCAACCCTGAACCACAAAAAGCAGGGCGCATAATTGAGGCGCTTGGTCTTAAAGGTTATTGCATCGGAGCAGCGGCAGTATCGGATCTACATGCAAATTTTATTGTTAATAATGGTGGCGCAACAGCAGCTCACATCGACGCTTTAATTAAATATGTACAAATAGAAGTTAACAAAGCCCATGGTATTTGGCTGCATCCTGAGGTGATCCGATTAGGAAGTTTTACAGAGCTAGCAGGTGGCGGATTAAAATAAACAAAACAACAAAAGAACAATGGCTGGATTCGGACTACCCAACTTTGGACAGCTCACAGAAGCTTTTAAAAAGGCACAGCAGATCCAGCAGGACGCGCAAAAGCTGCAGGAAGAGCTGGATGCAATGGAAATTGAAGGCACCAGCGTTAATGGCCTAGCCAGCATCTGGCTAACCGGGAACCAACAGCCCCTACGGGTAGAACTTGCCGCTGAATTATTGAGCCAAGGGAAAGAAGCCACCGAAGCCGCCACCCTGGAAGCTTTACAAAATGCCTATGCCCAATCAAGCGCCACGATGAAAGGAAAAATGGAAGAACTTACCGGTGGATTAAATCTAAATCTGCCAGGATTTAATGGCTAATTAGATCCGCATAAAAGCCATAACGTTCCCAGCTGCGTTCCAATTCGCATCCGGGCTCCTGCAAATGGCGGCAGTCATTAAATTTACAAAGAACTCCAGCCTTTAATTGATTACGAATTTCAGGAAATAAATAAGCTAAATCTTTTGCTTTAGTTGGCAATTCCGGTCTATTAAATCCAGGGGTATCAGCTAACAAAGCGGAATTACCTAACGGAAATAATTCCACGTGGCGCGTGGTGTGGCGTCCCCGTTGCAACTTGCCTGAAACCGCAGCTGTGCGCAGCTGCAACTCAGGCAATAAGGAATTCAATAAACTGCTCTTACCAACACCGCTGGGGCCGCAAAGAACTGATATTCCAACATCTAAACGTTCTCTCAACCGCTCGATAGCTGGAGAATCACTAAGGCTAAAACTAAGCGGTTCATATCCCCAACTTCCTATACGCTCTAGCCATTGGTTTAGATCTTGTTGTGTAACAAGATCCGCCTTACTAAGCAGCGGTAACACCTCAAGACCTGTGGTTTCTGCGCTTAGTAAAAATCTACTGAGGCCATCAAGATCAAGGCTGGGCTGGGCTAACGCCACCACCACCACCACCCGATCAGCATTTGCTAAAGCTGGTCTTTGTAAACAGCTGTGCCGCGGCTCAAGGGCTGCGATTGCAGCGCGGCCATCAAGCCAATCGATCCCCTCAAGGCCTACCCAATCCCCCACCATCACTTGGACACCTTCATGGGCAAGGCGGGAACGACGGGTGCATAGCAGTAGACGCTGCTCTGCGGGCCCGGGATTTTCTAACCTCACCCTGCAAAAATTTGCCTCTAGGGCCATCACTTGAGCCCGCGGCAGTTCAGCCACGGAGAATTCTTAATTGCACCGAACCATCTAATTGCGGATCTCTTATTAGTTCTTGCACTTGATCAGATCCCTCAAGTGATTCCACCACCATGCGATCAGGTTCACCGCCATCAAGCCAAACCTGCAACAACTTGCCTGGTGCTAATGCTTCAAGGGCCAGCTTGGTGCGAATAAAATTAAGCGGACATGGGGTGCCGCGTAAATCAAGCACTGTTATAAAAACCGCAATGGCAAACTAATCATTGAAACAGACCACCAAATAAACCTTTGCCTTTGGGATGGCTTCTAGCAATAGTAGTAAGTTCTTCAAGTAACTCACGCTCCTTTGCTTCTAATTTCTGAGGCACTACCACTTTCACTGTAAACATATGATTACCACGGGCTACTGGATTACCTAAGCGAGGTACACCTCGATCCTTAAGTGTGAGAACAGTGCCGGGCTGAGTGCCGGGGGGAATTTGAAACTCTTCAGGTCCATCAACAGTTTCCACCTGAAGGCGATCACCCAATATTGCCTGTAGATAACTAATTGCTAGTTCCGAATTTATATGGATACCATCGCGGCGCAATTTTGAATCGGCCTGCACAAATAACACCACATAAAGATCACCAGAAGGGCCGCCGCGCACGCCGGCATTTCCTTCGCTGTTAACCCTTAGCCGCGTGCCAGAATCAACACCAGCGGGGATATTAATTCTTAGTTTCTTACGCACTTGTTGAACTCCTTGGCCGGCGCAATCGCCACAGGGATCAGCAATCACCTGGCCGCTACCTTCACAGGCAGGGCATGGAGCTACCTGGGTAAAAGTGCCAAAGGGGGTGCGGGTAGCGCGGCGCACCTGGCCGGCGCCACCACAGGTGCTGCAATTCACCGGACCACTGCCAGACTTTGCACCACTGCCTTTGCAAGTACCGCAGGTTTCCAAATGACGAATTTGGATTTCCTTTTCTTGACCAAATACCGCCTCTTTGAAGCTGATATTTAGATCAAATCTCAAATCGTCCCCTTGCCGGGGGCCGCGCTGTCTTTGACCCGGCGCTGCAGCACCACCAAAACCACTAAAGAAAGTTTCAAATAAATCAGCAAACCCACCCATGTCGCCCATGTCTGGCGCGCCGGCTGCGCCAGAAACCCCAGCCTCTCCAAATTGGTCGTAGCGGGCCCGAGTTTTCGGATCTCCTAATACTTCATAAGCTCTTCCAACTTCTTTGAACTTATCTTCTGCGCCAGGATCCTTATTTACATCTGGGTGATATTGACGCGCTAAACGCCGATAAGCACGTTTTAAAGTTTCAGCATCAGCATCTCTAGGCACTGCCAGCAGTTCGTAATAATCAGCCATTAGTTATTACCTTCAGCCTCAGCGGTGGCTGCATCGCTGTTCGAATCATTGGTTTCGCCTGAGGGGCCAGGACCCATAGAAACTTTCACCATGGCGTGGCGCAACACACGGCCATCGAGGTGATATCCGCGCTGAAGTTCCTCAATAACCACATCTTCTGGGTATTTATCGCTTGGTTCATTGAGTACAGCTTCATGGAGGCTGGGGTTAAAAGCTTCACCCTCCACCCGCATCGGCGATACCCCCAACTGCTTCATCACATCTACTAATTGTTTATACAAACCTTGGTAACTGCGATGCAATCCTTGGGCCTCTTCTCCCTCAGGATTCAGCTGTTGACGGGCCCGCTCGAAGTTATCCACCACCGGTAAAATTTCACTAAGGGTGCTGCAGATCAATTGCAGCCGCAAATCTTCCGTTTCCCGTTGCTGCCGCTTACGAAAATTATCGAAATCCGCTGCAATACGCATGTATTGCCCGCGTAACACTTCATTCTCCTGGCGCAGGCTGGCTAGATCAGCTTCAACTGATTCGTTTGCAGCAACAGATTCGTTTGCAACAGTTGCTTCGGCCGCAGGAATCGTTTGTTCCTCCATAGAAATGGGCGTATCAGTGCTTGCCTGCTCAGGAGCGGGGGAAGCGGGGGAATCTTCGTTCATGCGGCAACCCAACAGATTTCATTATTTTGCTGGGGTCCCTACCCCTGAATCAAGGTCGGGAAACCCCGCCATCCTGAAAACAAATACGAGCCATTGCGGTGTGGAGCGGCATGGAAAAATTTGAACTAAGCAACAAATTTGACAATTTTGCAAGCCCAGAAGCACTTGTAGAGCCGCCTCTGGAAGAAAGTGCGGCAAATATCAGTGCATCACCAATGGTGCAACTAGCAGATCGCATTTTGTTAAAGGCTCTCGATAGCAAAGCCAGCGACATTCACATAGAACCCCAAGAGAATGAATTGCGGGTAAGGCTGCGGCTCGATGGGGTGTTGCAAAACGCCTTTGAACCCCTGCCCGCAAAAGTTATTCCTGCTCTCACCAGCCGTTTCAAGATCATGGCCGATCTTGATATCGCTGAGCGGCGCTTAGCCCAAGACGGTCGAATACGCCGGAACTACAAAGGCCGCACGGTGGATTTCCGCTTAAACGTGCTGCCCAGCCGGTTTGGCGAAAAACTGGTTTTACGTTTGCTCGATTCCAGCACCACGCAGCTGGGTTTAGAGCAATTAATCAGTGATCCCTTGGTGCTTGCAGAACTGCGGGAGCTAGGTCGCAGGCCATACGGCATTTTGCTGGTTACAGGCCCCACTGGTTCGGGCAAGAGCACCACTCTTTACGGCTTATTAGCAGAACGCAATCACACGGAACTAAATATTTCCACCGTTGAAGATCCAATCGAATACACCCTGCCGGGTATCACCCAAACCCAGGTAAATAGGGAAAAGGGCTTTGATTTTGCTCAGGCCCTCAGAGCATTTATGCGTCAAGACCCAGATGTGTTGCTGGTGGGGGAAACCCGCGATCTGGAAACCGCCAAAACCGCCCTTGAAGCAGCACTTACCGGCCATCTAGTGCTCACAACCCTGCACTGCAACGATGCCCCAAGCGCTGTTGCCCGTCTTAGCGAAATGGGGGTAGAAACCTTTCTGCTTAGTGCTGCACTTGTGGGTGTGCTGTCGCAAAGGCTTCTGCGGCGACTATGCAGCCATTGCTGCGAGGTGCACCAACCCGAGGAAATTGAACTTGCTCGCCTTGGTTTAAAAGCAAGCGAGGGCAGCAGCATCAACTTCAAACGTGCACCAAAAACAAACTCCTGCGATCAATGCAATGGCCTGGGCTATCGGGGCCGCATCGGTGTATTTGAACTAATGCGCATCAACGATGAATTATCGGCAGCAATCGGCAAAGGGGCCAGTAGCAATGAATTGCGCAGATTGGCGTTAGCTAATGGCATGAAAACACTCCTAGGCAGCGGCATAAGCCTGGCGAAACAGGGTCACACCAGCCTGGATGAAGTGGAGAGGGTGTTGCTAACAGATTCAGGCCTGCAACAGGAAATACGCCAAAAACAAGTTAGTAATGCCACCTGCAAAGGCTGTAATGCCGGCTTGCAAGACGAATGGCTCGACTGCCCATATTGCCTAACTACGAGATAAACAGATAGGGGGGAACACTGCAGCAACAGAGCAATAAAAAGTATGGCTGCAGCAATCGATCCAGAAATGAGTGCCTTGATGTTGGCGCTGCTGGCAGCTGGTGGCAGCGATCTGCATATATCAGCAAATTCAGCTGCGTACGGACGCATTAATGGCGAATTACAACCTCTAACAGACAATAAATTTAGCAGCGGGGAGATTAAACGACTAATTTACTCATTGTTGAGTAGCCAGCAGCAGCAGCAATTAGAGAAGAATTACGAACTAGATTGTGCATATGAGCTTAGAAACGTTTCAAGATTTCGGCTTAATGTGTACAAGGAAAAAAATAACTTGGCCGCCTGCTTGCGATCCCTTGGCAATAAAATACCAAGTTTTAAACAACTCGGCCTGGCACAATCGCTGCTTGAAATCATCGATCGCCCCAATGGCTTGGTGCTGGTTACAGGCCCGACCGGCTCAGGCAAAAGCAGCAGCCTTGCAGCAATACTTGAACATATAAACCAAAATAAAGCGCATCACATAATAACAGTGGAAGATCCGATTGAATTTTTATATCAGCCGGCCAAAAGTTTAATTCATCAAAGGGAGTTAGGTGAGGATACCCACAGTTTTGCCAATGCTCTGAGGGCAGCGCTACGGGAGGATCCAGATGTGATCCTAGTGGGCGAACTAAGGGATCTTGAAACAATTCAGCT
>Ga0247833_1000925_pt1 | contig 51228 bp, 55 predicted proteins | sample LaCruzMarch2015__7_FD_187117 | JGI IMG/M metagenome (GOLD analysis project Ga0247833, IMG submission 187117) | Freshwater microbial communities from meromictic Lake La Cruz, Castile-La Mancha, Spain - LaCruzMarch2015_8m | ecosystem: Environmental > Aquatic > Freshwater > Lake | place: Spain...
GGCCATCCGAGCCCTCCGCTGCTGCGCTACGCTCCGCAGCTCCAGGCTCGGATGGCCGACAGTGCACGGATGGACGGGGTCAAAATTGCACGCCGATAAGGGGTCAATGTTCGACGCCGATTGACACCCAGTGCTCGAAACGCAGGTTCTGCCCAGATGGAAGGGTGATACCTACCGCAATCCCTGTTGCTTTCCTCCACGCTTCATAGAGACGCAGAACTTGCCCGAGATGATAGAGCGGAAGCGAACTCGGATGATCACGAATAAATGCGACAATTGAGGCAACTCCTTCAGGATGGACTGTGGCAAGTGCCTGCAGGAGATCTTGCATCGCTTTAGGCTGCATCGGACTGCCAAGACGGCTCCACAAGTCATCGATCAGCGATTTGGGTGCGCTCGTAAGATGGCGCATATGTACCAGTGCAGGAATGTGATGTTGCCCGCCATACGATTTCGGCAGACTGGAAATCAATTCAGGAAGAATGGAGTTTCCATGCCGAGCAACAAGTACGCGCCAGCCCATGTCATCGTGCCCGGCAGCTATCCATGCGCGTGCTGTTGCATCATCAATTTCCGGCGAAAACGCTTCCGCAAGCTTGTGGTGGTGCTCGCCGCCTGCTTTAGCAAATGCGATCTTTTGGAATTCCGCAATCCAGGGAGCCCCACGTTCAGCGATAGCAAAGCCCAATAACTCTTGCGGGCGCTTCGACATGGTTGCAAAGCGAGAAAGAAGCGAACCGAACACCGCATCATCGCCACATGCGACGATCACTCTGTTGATATCTATCCAGGAGCTTGAGTTTGTCGGGATTACGTTTTCGACGATACGCTCATAATTGTCTGCGACAAGTCTAGCCAAGGCTACGTTCGAGCGCCGTTGAGCAGCAGCCCTTAATTTCCAAGGCTTAGATCTTAGTAGATCATCGAAATGGTGATATCCCCATTTGGGTATCATCGCGCTACATCCAAGGGCAGCTGCTAACGCATCTACGAATGTGAGCTTTCCGGAAAGCGCCATCTGCTCTAACCACGGCACCCAATTGGCATCTCCGCGTTCGGCAATCGCATCGATTACGAATTCCGATCGAGCAGATCCGAGCCAGTCCGCGATGATCGCTCTTTGCGGGTAGAGGATAGCCGGTTGCAACGCCAACGGCCATTCCGGTACATAGATATTCTCAGTTGACAGCTCACTCAAAACATCAAGCGCGCGACGTAGATACTCTGGTCGTCCAAGTTCGAGAGCAGCCAAACCACCTCTATTTCGAACTGCAAGACGCGTATCGCTCAGTGCAACATCAATTCCACTCGCGAGGTTGGAATCACAGCGCTGTCTGCGGCGACTTGTATCCAATGCGGCCGCCAACACAAGGTCGCCCGCAGTCGCTTCCGCAACATCCAAATCATGAGCAGCCACACCTGACTGCAATGCCAACACGAAACTTTGACGGGTGTGAAGTGGCTCAATGGCCTGCAGAATAAGCCTATCAGCAATCAACCCGCAACCTGCCAACCAGCTCCAATAGAGGTCGTGGATTGGCAGAACTTGGCCACCACGCTCAACTAATGTTCCAAGCTGCCGCAAATGCTTCAACGGCTCATTGACGCCCTTAGTGGCTGCTCGACGTTTGAGATCGACGATGAACCGACCATACGAGTGATCATTCGTCAGCGCTGATTCAGCGACGGCACCCGTGAGTACTTCGCTAAAGCCTTCAGGGAGCTCGCGGCTTAAGTGACTGTGAAACTGCCGCAACAGCTCTCCTGTAGCCGCCACATTGGCCCCAGTCAGCACCCGAATCGATAACAACAATGGCAGACGCAACAGGTCAATTGTAGCGTCAGTGATAAGAGGCTCACTTGTCCGTGCTGTTGCAAGGATGCTGGTCACCTGAGCTGGTGTGAACAACTCGATCGACCATTGCTTAAAAACTGCGTCGCCGGCATCTGCAAATTGCGCTGTCGCAATGACATTGGCATCGCGTAGTGCCCTCAATGCCTTTTGCTTTTCCGTTGCGCTCTGGCCGACGGCAAACTCCGACCAGCCATCGATCAGGAAACAAACGCGATTGTCACTAAGCAATGCGTCCAAATGCGCGGCCGGAGCTATGTCCGATATGATCGACCTCACCTCATTCCAGGTTCTACGTCGCGCCACCGGTAAATAAATTGGGGTCACGCCTTCGCCGACGAGGAGATCTTGTCCTGTCTGCCACAGCGCGTGTGACTTACCTGATCCAGGTTGCCCGACGATAAGATGCTTCCATTCTTCTCGGAGCGCGATTTCAAGAATGCTCGCCCTCGCGGGTTGGCGGTCCTTGGGATGTGTTTCAGTTGCCGTACGTTGAATTGCTGAAGCTTCGCTGAATGCCGACCTAGCTGCCGACGATGAATCCGGAAATAGCAAGTCTACGGATGGAGGTCTGCCAACTTCAAGTAACGTGCGCGATAGCTTTCTCAGGTCCTGCAATTCAATCAAGCCGAGTGCAGAATTAACGGATGGTTCTGCAAAGTGGTCCATGACCACTTGCGATGGCATAGCAATGGCCGTCGCTTTCTCCAGGCATGCAATCAGTTGATCGCGATTGAGGCTTCGGGTCGGAGATGTAAGGATGGTTTCGATCACACGCGCAAGAACAGCGTCGTAAGCACGGTGCGCCATATCCGCAGTCGAGCGGAGTTCCTGTCGCAGCGCCATCAGAAGGTTTCGGTTGTTAGCCTCAATCGCCTCCCATCCAGGAGCGCCGCACTCAAAAGTGAGACGAGAAATCAAGCGGAGCCGCAGCTGGTAATCCGTGCTGGTTTCAATAAATTCACGAAGGGCACCCGGTTCGAAGCGATCGAGCAAAGCCGTACGAAGTTCAGTGATGTCGGCACCTTCCGTAACTGCGCTCCAGACATGAAGCCCAGCCTTGCCCGAAGGCAGCGGAATCTTGCGCTCTTTCCCGATCTCTGAGGTCGTCAGAAAAATCAACCCGACATCACGATCAGAATTGGCAGCCTGCAGGCGAAACAGATTCTCGATGGCTGAGAGGACATCGGGAGAGTTTAAGGTCACCGAACCAGATTCCCGCGTATCCTTCAGCTGGGTAGCACGGAGAATTTCGTCAATTTTATCAGGCTCACGGAGGAGCTGCGTATAGTCTTCCGCGATTTCCAGATAAAGCTCATCGCCGTCTTTGATCGTAATCCAAGCAGCGGCGGTCTGGTGAAGTTGGTAGACGTAACCCCGCAGAGGCGAAATAGCCTGGCGTCCCATGTCAGATTCTGGAACCGTCCAAGGCCGGTCTGGATTTCCGAAGTTCTTGATCTTGATATCAGGCAAGATCGTCTTCCTTCGATGCGCTTAACGCGAGATTGCTGGCTTCAAGGTCGATGATGCGCACGATCATGGCACCACGTGGATCGGAAGGCAGATCCTGAAATCCCCAGCGGCGGTAGAATGCGCGAACGCTGTCGTCGATCGGATGTGTGATCACGCCAAAGCTACCTATGTCCCGTGACGCACGTATGGCCGTCTGGAGCGCGAAAAGCAGCAATGAGCGCGCATGTCCCTGCCCTTGATGATCCTTGTGGATAGCAAGCTGGCCAAGAAGCGTGACGGGAACCGGATCGGGTTTGTTGCGCTGTTGGGGCTTGGGCAAGAACGCGCGTTCAATTTGTGCTGCACTCAAGGTCACGTAGCCGACGATATCGCCCGTGGTGACATCGCAGATGATGTTGGTGCGGGAAATGCCGCTCGCATGGTTTGACCAAGCCCGCTGGCGGAGCCAATTATTCAGTGACTCCCGGCCGCAATCAAACCGACTTCGATCGTCGGTTTCGAGCAGCGGCCTCGGCGGCGTTACCGCCGCCATGTGGGATCCTTGGCAGCCAGTTCCTTCAACGCTGGAATTTCCTGCGCGGGCTGACTTGCCCAGGCCTCAAACGCCTCCCAATCCTTGGCAGGGATTGTGATGATGCGCCGATCCAGCATGTCGCTCTCGGCCGCATCGACAGCTTTACGGCGCACGAATTCGCTGAGGCTGGTGTGAGCCTGCTCGCTGGCCGCTTCAAGAATGGCGCGCTCCTCTTGGCTGACACGCACGCTCAGCACGGTAGTGGACATGGCAGGTATTCCTGTGGATTCGCTCATGCGTATGACAATAGCATACAGAAGAGGAAAATTCAACGCCCATGTGTTCAGCCAAGCGGACACAGGGCTCTTGGGAAGCCTTCAGATACCCCGGCGCTGTGGGGACCGGCAATCATGCGAAACGTCGGGTGTTTGGGGCGTGTAACCGACGTTATCTATCATGTGCAAGGATGTGGCGTTGGGCCACCTGGGCCGGACGGAGTTCATAGTCCGTCAAGGCTCCCAACGCCTATGAACGACAACCATGTGCTGAGGAGTACCAAAACCGCCGTCGGTCATTGTGACTGGGCAGCGTGGTGGATGTCCATCTAATAGACTGATCTGGCAGCGGAAATCTTACGCCGAGAACCGGAACTCCGGCGAGTCCGATATAGATGGTTGCGGGGGCCCGCAACAGCTATTGCAGTCATGGCCTCGGATGCGGTTTCGAGCATGAAATTGGCGCTGTTCCGGAAAAAGTTCAAGATAGCCTGCATTTTGAAGCACACAGCTAGCTGTTGGGAAGGGGTAGAGATTGCCGCCTTTTCAGAGACTTAAAGAATGCCGCTTCCACAACAGGCGGAGGGTTCAGGCTTGAGCGGGGCCGGGCGAGCCGGGCTCCCAAATAGCCCATGGCGATGCCCGGCCGTTGGCTGTAACCGAGCTTTGATTGTTCAACCCAGCAGCCTATGATTCTGGCCAGATCAAGAATCTTGTGGGGGCACAATTGGATAATAGAGAGGGTCAGACCAATACACAGCCAGAACGCTTTGACGATGTTATCCGCGAGTACATAGACTTCGTGAACAGCCAAGTCCGCGCCTACATGGATGCCATGGGAGGCTTCGCAGGGCATCGAATTCGCGTTGAGCGTCAGGTGCACCGCGCCAATCGGCCAACCAGCGTTCGAAAAAACGCCAAGGGCGAACAGGTTGTTGTGTGGTCAAGCTACGAAGATCCAAGCAAGCCAGACATTGTTCATCAAAGCATCATGCGAGCTGAAGATTATTTAGCTGCAAACGCTGATGGCGGAGCCAATGAACAGCAGCAATCTAGAGCCGTGATCATATTCCTCCACACTTACTGGGAGGATGAAATACGTCCACGGCTTGCGAAAGCGAAAGCAGTCGATAAGAACAATATTGGATCAGACATTATGGGGGATCTAACTGTTCTGCGGAACGTAATCCTTCATGCAAAAGGAATTGTTCGTCCCGATAAACATAGGCGATTGAAGACACTCAACAGCATGTTTCCAGCCGATCAAGAAGTAAGATTTTCCTATGAGGGAATGCATCAAATATTCGTTCTGATTAAACAAGACCTCTCACGTCTTATGCTCGAGTGGCTGGGTGCTAATGGCGGCACACTCAAACCTGACGATATAAAAGATATTGCGATCCAGCGAATAAATCGATGATGTTAAATCACACTGGACACGTTTCGCTTATCAAGCTAGCGTGTATGCAAGGCAATGATGCCGTCCCTTGCGGGACGGCAATCAAAGGTCTTCCTCACCACAGTTTTCTAGCCTTTGGTGATTAGGACATCGTTTCAAGTGCGGCGTCTCGGAAAAGCCAACGCACAAGAGTGTTTCTACAGCCTCGGCAGATCAGTTGCCGGGGCTTTTATTTTTAGGATTATGGGTTGAATGGTCTCGTGCTTTAAGCCACCATCCGTAACCTCTAACATGCATTAAACCTTTCTTTTTTGAGTAATCGCGCAATCTTCCGCCCATCGTTTTATTTGGGTTTTTCGACGAAAATCTGTGTCCGTGTTTGATCAGCTCATTTACGATAAAGCCAATGGGTACGGGATCTTTGTGGGCGCCAATTATCCTATTTGCCTCGTCTACACTGGCTTCTACAGCACTTGCCGAAACAACGTGACCATTGACTGCTAGCCGTTCTGCACGACGTTGTGCTCTACTGGGCCATTCACTGCGGAATTTTCGAGATTTTGAGAGTGAAGCTGGCTTCAACAGCTTTGCTAATCGCTTTGGATCAGAAATAATCGAATGCGCATTACGCATCCAAGCAAGATGAGCCTCGAATTCCAACAGAAATTGTGGATCGAAAAATAGAGAGGGATCAGATTGTGCCATTGTTCCAGCCTTGCGCAGTTGCGCTATTAAAATGTTGTCAGCGACGGCTAGAAAAATCGCAAACAATTATTTAGCATAACTCCCGAGATATTCAAACAATATTTCGCGAATATACGAGACCTTCGCGAATCTTCGCGCTAGTTTGACATCAGCTTGGGGTTCTGAAGCTTTGCAAGATGCGCCCCGCGACTTTGTTGTCGCCTCAATCGACGATCTTTGTGACGTTTGGCCTCTTCAGCACGCGCCCTGCGACCGATCTCAAGACAAACCTGATCCTCATAGGAAAGCCCAAGCTTTTGATCAACGGAAGTTAACACCTGTTCGGTTCGTCTCGCGACGCTCACTCGCGATTGGCTAACCCTGCGTTCTCGCCGTTTTTGTGAAAGCGGCGCTCCTCTGCTGAGAAGTGGATGGCCCTGTTCTGTACGCGCGGGTGCCTTCTCGCTTCGATACTGTGGTCTTTGCGCTTGAAGTTCCCGAACGTGATCAAATGCAGCACTAAGTCGCTTGTTATCAACGACAGCAGCTTGATTTACGTGTCTCACTTTGTCGAAGATGGAGTAGGCGAGCGGCAGTCTGTTGTAGGTGATGACGATGCGCCCATCAGGATAGTCGTTCACAGTGACTCTCTTGCGGACCAAGCCTCTGGTCACTTCGTTCTGCTCGAGCAAAAAGATCATCTTGTCGTACTGTATCGTCAGACTTGCCGAAACCGTTCGATCTTCGCGGCATACGAATATCTGTTCAATGTATTCGTCGGGAAGGATTGCGCGATGAGCATCATGATCGCTTAGCGGCACCTTCGCAAACTTCGCATTGTGTCGATCGGTGAGTTTTTGCAGAAGCTTATTTCCATCTTCGATGCAACACGCGCCAGCTAAACGTAGCTCTTTAACAAGCCTGTCCTGCAATGTGCGGTTAGCTCGCTCCACTCGACCTTTTGCCTGTGGACTGTTGGCACAAATAATATCGATGTTCAGCTCGTTCAATGCACGGCCGAACTGCGTCATGCTGGTGCCACCGACGGCGTTCTTGTTGGCCACACGGAAAATGCTGTGTTTGTCGCTGTAGAACGCAACAGGTTTGCCGTGCTTGTATATATATTCTTTCGTTGCTGCGAAGTATGAAAATGAGGATTCAGACTGCGCGAACTTCAAATGCATCAGCTTGCTCGATGCGTCATCAATGAAAACTAAGAGGGTACATTCTGGACCACGATCTTCGAACCAGTAGTGCTCCGAACCATCGATCTGAATTAGTTCACCGACGCATGGCCGGCGATGCCGCGGCTGGTAGATCTTGCTGCGTTGCGCTTTGCGATCCTGCCACAGTCCGTCAGAAATCATCCAGCTTCGCATCGTGTCAGCGCTCACACCGATGCCATGAACCTCGAGAACTTTTTCCGCTGCGAACGTGGGACCAAAGTCAGCGTAGTATGACCGGACGAGCGTCAGTACATCTTCTCTGAACCTGGCAGAGTAGGCGCGGTTGCTTGGCTTGCCTCTATGGCGTGATACGATACCGGCTGCACCGAGTAGGCGGTAGCGCAAACGTAGCACACGTAGCTGTCTAGGTTTGATATCAAGTACCCTGGCGGCAATTTTTGGCTTGGTACGGCCTTCAACAAGATCCTGAATTACTCGAAGTCTCGTCAATTCCTTTGGTGTCATACTCACGATCATTATCCGTTTCTACCTCCTGACTGGTTGTGGAAGTCCAGTAGGCGGCATTTTCAAAAGCGGTAAAAGAGGTGATTTCTAACACGGTATTATATAGGCTGCAGCGGAAACATCATGGCACTCTGAGTATAAGCCAGTCGGCGACCCGCCGCCAAAAGGTCAACCGGGGTGCCTGAGCCCGTGCAGAAACCTGAGAAACGACAAGCCTGACGTTAAGGTCGAAACCGAAATGCGAGCGAGACTTTATGGTCGCATTGTTGCGCGGTGCCCGCTGGCCCAATTTTTTCGCTCGCTTGGCGAGCGCTTCGTGTCTTCCTCGCACCGTCATTGACTGCTCCCTTGGTATATCCCTTGAACTGGAAGCAGTGTCGTCGACAACGGCTCGAAAATACATGACAGGACAAACAAGTCTACATGACGCGACACATCGAAAATATTGAGCAAAATCATAGGTAAGTTTATTGGCGCATGACGCGTCATGGTAGGGCACCTGACGTTCACAGCTCCATGAATTCCGCTACAGACACAATCACGACCAGCGGATTGAGGCGATAGCCGCGTCTCGGAACAGACTCGATGATTGCATTGCTGTCGGGACGGACATCGGTTAGCGCAGCGAAACCTTCCAAAATTTCTTGGCGCGCTCGGCTGACCGCTTGAGTTACCGCCCCTTCGTCCGACAAGTCTAGGTCGTCGGCTAGTATTTTTGCTGGCTTGCAGTTGAATTTTTTCGGCGCCAGCAGCGCGGCGCGATCCTCAACTGACATCTCAATCAAATGTTGCAGCAGCGGGAAGATCGTTGTTCCTTTGAGTGCTGCTATGCCGTTCACCCTGATCTGCTTGTGCTCAGCGTCAACCGCAATGATGATCTGATCGGAAGCCCCCTGCGTTATCGGCGTTACTGTCGTGGGCGCAGTTGGGCGGACTGCTTCGGGTTCCCTAACCTCTATTGATCGGTGTTCATTTATGTTCTGTGACGCGAGCACGGCGAGCAATGAGCCGGGCGCAACCGTCTTGTCGACAATGCTGGCCGCGTTGGCTTGGAGGGCCTCCACGGCAATGTCGCGTACAGTACTTCCGTGTCGACGAAACAAATCAACCAATTTCTTGGCGACATCATCACGCTCGGCAGTGGGGTAGGCTTGCGCGACTTGTGAGACTTCAAGTGCGAAGCGCCCCATGAAAGCAAGGTCGGTAATCTTCGTGCAATCTAGCGCAAGTTGAATTGATCCCAATGCCATGACGCGATCACGCGTATCCTCGCGGACACCTGTGAACAAGTCGATTTCGTAGCCCTCGGCTTCATCCAGTTCTCCTGCACCGCCGCCAAGCGTCGAGATGCGGCGCTGGATGCACTGAACGCAGGAACCACAGTGCTTAGCGTACCCTACTGCACTCTTGCGCGAGCGAGTGCAGCTGAAAGAGCGCGTGATCAAATTCCCAAACCCGGAGCCAACAAGTTTGTGAATGACCTCAGCCTTTGTCTGCCAGAGGAAGGGGTTGCCGACTTCGATCTCGTGCGCCGACACCAGCGCGATAAGCCTCTGCAGTTGGTAAAGCGTGCGGGGGTGCGTAGACCGGCTGGCACGGGCACCGACGACCTGAGTGGCGATGGGCAGGTTCACGCTCATCACACCATTTTCGAATAGGCGAATGCGATCAGCCTTTTCGATGTGGGCTGTCACGGCGGCCATAGCGACGAAAAAGAAGCTTCGCGTTCTCTGAGTTTCTTCCCGGTCCTCCAGCTTTCCGGTGAGGCTATTGTCGACCCAAACGTGGGTGACGCGCTTAGGATACGACTTGGCAAGGCTCGATGCGAGATCCTTTTGAAGCGCGCCAACGGTCGGCGTATTGCGATGGCTGACCAAGACAACGTGCCTATTTGACGTTGTCAATTCGTGTGCGGCACCTGCGAGTGAGTCGAGGCCGCCTGAAAAAAGTACGACCGAGGTTCCACCGGCTGCGTCGTCTGGTTCTTCGCGCAGGCCCAGGTAATCCTGCAATGCAATGGGATGTTCGTTCGTGACAAAATCGAAGGCCCACCCATCTTCAGAAGCAAAACCGAGCGCGTCCGCCAAAGCCACTTTGACTTCTAGTTGGTTCCAGAACCCCGGTTCACGAACGGCCACAATCATGTGGAGTTCGCGGCGCCAGTCCTCGCCGTAGTTCTTGAAAATTTCCGTGCCGCGCCTCGTGGTTCTATCCGCAGCAAATACGTAACTGGCGATCTCGATAAGGTCTGTCAACTTGCGTGGCTCGGTGCCAACCAGCTTCTTGCGAAGGTAATCCAAACGCAAGTTCAGGTTACCGGCACCTTCCGCAAGGCTGAGGAACTGGCCGTCTGTATATGCCGTACGCTGCTCGTCGCTCAAGCCGCAAAGGAAGACGTGCTTATGCATCGCCCCCCCTCCGTGCGCGAAGCTCGTCGCGCATCTTTTTGAGAGCGTAGTCGGTAAAGCTTTGGGTGGCCTCGCGGGTCAGCTTGCCGGTAAAGTTCGCCTTCGAGAACCAGCCACCAGCAAACGATTCAACGATGAGCGAGGCTTCTCGACAATGTGTTCCAAGGGCAGCACGGAACCGATCACTTTGTTCGAGTGATGCGAAGCCACGGCCGGGGCCAATATGTTTCGGAAGTTCTCGGCTAATGTAATAATCGAGCGTCTTGTGAGTCAGCCGAGCGAAGAAATCACGCGCGAGCCCAGCAAAGCGATCCTTCGTAGCCAACTTTCCAAGTTCGATGCGAACGTCATCGGCGGATGTCCCAAATAAGGTGGGCATCTGTGCGCCGACCAGCGTCGACAGACTTTCGGCGGCGGCTTGACGTGCCAGTTCACCAAGATCCGTGCGGCCTGTCCTGGTTGTGAGTTGGCTCTCAACAGCAGATGAAAAGCCCGAAACAATATTGACTAGCGACTGTTGGCTTCCTTGGGGGAACCCCAATGCAACGAGCTCAGCAGCAAACCTATCGCTACGGGCTGCAAGCGGTAGCTGGGTCAGTAGCCAGACAGTTCGCGCAAGAACTGGATCCCCACGCGCCGCAATCAATTCATTCTCAGCAGCCTCCGCTACAGCGTCTGCTAGCTGTGTAACGTCGGCGCCCGCCTGCAAAAGCCGAACGACTTCCGCCCATTTCTTTCCAGCAGGCAGCACGCCGAGGCGAACGTGTCCCATGGCTAGCCCTCCGCCGCTGCGTCAGCGTGTTTCACCGCGTAGGTGAGCGTCTTACCAGCTGCAATGACACTGCGGATCAGTGGAATGAGAACGGCAGATTGCTCTATCGATGTGCCAACCCAGGAATTGGTGACCAAGCCGACGAAGTCCGAATTGTTGATGCGTCGGCCGACGTTTTCAAAGGTGATGACGTTGCCACCTTTGGGGCCCTTCAATCTTCCTGCAGCATCAGCGCGTTTCATCAGATCGAGTGGTAAATATATGCCCTTGAAGAGTCCACTGTCATCCGGATTGAAAACTGCGCGGGGGCAGAATTTTAGGAAGAACGGGTCATCTGAAAATCGAAAACCATCTGGATCATTGCTCGGTTGGATGGCTTTGAGCTGAGCCCGCATTGCATCCATCCGAACGATCTCTTCGCAGAATTGATCGCCGACTGTCCAACGGAACTCGTGTTGTTCGGTGCCTCGCTCCATGGCCTTGTACTGCACCATGACAAATGAACGAAACGCCTCGTTGAAGTAGATCAGGTCCGCCCCAGTCTGTTGTTCGAGAGGAAGTCGGTTAGCCATGACAACCGTCATACGCACCTTGGGGTCGTCGATGTTCCTAAATACTTTGGCTCCGACGTGGGAGGCTTCCTTGATCGCCTCGAAGCCTGGAATGCTGGAGAAGTCAGCGATAAGCATTACGTCTTCGCGCACGACAGCTTCTGGCAATCCGTCGAGAAACGATTGTTGACGGCCTTCGACAGGGTCCCACGCTAAGATAGCGTTGCGGGGCAGGCCGCTGAGTTCAAGCGCAACACCAAGCGCGTCCTTCTGTAGGGCTAGATTGGTGCGCGCTCGTGGCTCGTATTTGGCCAAGGCCATTTTTCGTTCGGCGGAATAGCGAGAAAGCCGGTCGCTGATTGATTTGTCGATCTCAAGAATGCGGTCAACAAATGCTCCAAGAGTCCTTGGTGGCAAAAGGCCGCCGTCGGATAGAATCCGGCGAAGGTGACCTCGCAGGCTGGGCGGAACGCCGCTCTCAAGTTCGACGAATGCGATAGGTCGAGCCAGTTTTTGGACTTCGGACATGTTCAATCGAACCAATCCGGTACCGGCGGCCATGCCTTTGCGGCCATCGGCGACATGCGTAATCAGGCCGTCTTCGAAGGATGCAAATATGACCAACGGCGCGCGCGTACTGTGTTGAAAGCGCGGAACGGGTTCACCTAGACGCCGCTCGCCAATCCATTCGATACTATTGATAAGAAGTTCTCGTCGACCCTGCGGGACGACTAAGATGTAGCCTCCCGCTGTGACTGTCATTCAGCCGCCTCGCGCTGTTTAGCGGCGGTCGTTACAAGCGCATCGGCCAGTAGGGCGTCGAGTAGGTGGCGAAGAGTGGCGGCGCTATCGGTCAGACTGGCTTCAAGCCCGTCGCAGAGCGCCATCAATTGATCAACCTTGGCGACAATGCGGTGCTGCTCGGCAAGGGGTGGAAGGGGAAGCGGCATTGTTGCTACAGATTTTGTATTGAAGTGCGTGAGCGCGACACCGACCGCCCCCGCCGAAATGTGCAAAGCAGCTAGCGAGTTCAAGTAGAAGCATAGAAACGCTGGGACAACGCATGCGGGCCGTTGGACCACTACAAGGTCAGAGCAGTTCGCTTCCGTGATTGTTTCCGGAATGACGCAAGCGGTTCCCACATTGCCCGACCTCACCACGACCACATCGCCTGCGTTCAAGACCGACTTGATGATGGTTTGATGAAATTTTGGCGAAATGAAAATCATGCCTTCTTCGCGAAATTTGTTTGCACGAACATTCTGACTCCGAAGGAAGGGAATCCCAGCGTCGACGTACTGATCCTTCATTGTGCCGACGTATCCAACAGTCACGCGCGCGCACGCATCGGCAATTCGCGTCCAAGCCCAGCCAGCGGGAGGGTCAAACATCGGGTCGTTTGCCTCGGACATGCCCGCTGTCCAGTTGCGTCCGATCCCGGCCTTAGACTTTTGGACGAAATGCCTCGCCAGCAACTTCGATGCCGGTTCATCCTTCGTGTCCTGCGGCACCAGCTTACCGCGAACGGCGAGGTTGAGGATGGTCTGGCGGAGGTGCTTGATCTGATCGAGGCGGGTGGTCAGGGTATGGAGGTTGCCGAGCGCGAAGCGTGCGTGACCGGCGAAGACCTTTGCATCGCCATCGGGTGTATTGAGGCGGGTGAGTGTCGCGCTGGACAGGCGGTCGCGGTTGGCTTCACGTTCGTTGCGTGCCGTCTCCAGGCGGTCGCACAACGCCATCAGTTCGTCCACCTTCGCCACGATGCGTCGCTGTTCTGCGAGGGGTGGGAGTGGGACGACGAATTGCGTCACATCTGTCAGGCGAAAGCTATTCTTGATACCGCGCTGTGGCTCATTGAATTGTGCTTGGGCAAATGGTGAACGAAACAATTCCGCAAGGTAGCGGCCCTTCATTTCTGGAACTGGCCGAACCATCGCAGTGTGTTGGTTGATGTACGCTTCGCCAAACCCTTCCGGAATGAGACCCAACATTCCGACGTCACCAGTAATGGATATCAGTATGTCTCCGGCTTCCAGGCGAGTTCGCGTTCCTTCGCCTGAGTCTGGTGCATTCACCCGTTGAATATGCTCAAGTCGGAGGCGGTAGTGATCCTTCGACAGATTTCCCATTCGGACAAAAATCGCGCCTTCACTTGAGTAGTGTTGGGCCCAATCGCGCGAACCACTTGTAACGAGCTGGCACACATCTCCAAGGCGAACCCAAATCCAACTGCGCGGTACTTTAAACGACTGGTCGCTGCCCGATATGGGTGTCAGTACATTGCCTTTGCGAATTGCCCGCGCATTCAACAACCTCTTCTTGTCCGTAAGAATGCGCAAAAGTAATTCCGACGCAGGTTCGTCGCTCGGATCCTGCGGCAGTAGCTTGCCGCGAACCGCCAGATCGAGCACAAATCGCCGCAGCCGCGCGACCGCATCTGGCGCGTCGGCAATCCGCTCATAGTGCTGCAAGAGTTGCGCTGCGTTCATCTGGTCAGCGCCTCAGCCAGAATTGATTTCAGCTCGTCGCGTAGTCGTGCCGTCTCCACCTCTGATGCGTTGAGCGCCGCCAGCAAGTCTTCCGGATCACCGTGATCATCGGCGACGGTGTTCGGGTTTTTGAAATCGAGATTGTAGCCGCGCGCTTTGATGTCGGCAGCGCTGACCTTCCAAGCCTGCTCGATTTCCTTTCGCCCCTTGCGTGTCGGTCCGCCCCACCAAGCAACGCACCCGGCGAAGTGATCAACCTGGATCGGCTTGGTCATAGAATAGGCCTTCTGCGCGGTCGGCACGCGGTGTTCGTAAAACCAAACCGTCTTGGTTGGTCCGCCTTTCTCGAAGAACAGTAGGTTGGTGCCGATCGACGCATAGGGCTTGAATACTGAGTTTGGCAACCGCACGATGGTGTGAAGGTTGCACTCCTCCAGCAGGTGTTCCTTGAGCCGCGTTTTCACGCCCTCGCCAAACAGCGAGCCATCCGGCAGCACCACGGCGGCGCGACCATTCGGACGTAACAAACGGATGATGAGAGCAAGGAACAGATCGGCGGTTTCCTTGGTGCGGAAGTGCTGCGGGAAGTTGCTTTCGATGCCATCCTCTTCGCGTCCGCCGAATGGCGGGTTGGTCAGCACCACGTCGACCCGTTCGCTCTGGTCCCAGCTGATGTAGGGCCGCGCCAGTGTGTTGTCGTGACGAACGAAGCTTGCGTCCTCGATGCCGTGCAACAGCATGTTGGTGACGGCAAGCATGTGCGGTAACGGCTTTTTTTCGACGGCGGCGAGCGCTGCCTGCATCGCCTTTTCCTGCTCCGGCTTCTTCACGTAGCGCTCGCGCATGTGCCTGATCGCACAGGTGAGAAATCCGCCCGTGCCACAGGCTGGATCGAATAGGGCCTCGCCCGGTTTCGGGTCAATGCGGTCGACCATGAACGCTGTGACGGCGCGCGGCGTATAGTATTCGCCAGCGTTTCCGGCCGATTGCAGGTCATTGAGGATCTGTTCATAGATGTCGCCGAAGTGCTGACGGTCAGCCAAGCTGTTGAAGTCGACCGCATTGATCTTGTTGACCACCTGCCGGATTAACTGGCCGGACTTCATATAGTTGAAGGCGTCTTCGAACACGCTACGCACGACACGGCGGCGTTCGCTGGCTTTGCCAGTCAACGTCAATTCCTTGAGCGCCGGGAACAGCTCGTTGTTGACGAAGTCGCGCAACTTGTCGCCGGTCAGTCCTTCTGGGTCAGCCGCCCATGTGCGCCACTGGAAGCGCGGCGGGATTGGCGAGGTGTATTTGCCGTTCAATGCCTCCAGCTCTTGATCCTGGTCATCGATGATCTTGAGAAAAAACATCCAGCAGAGTTGGCTGATGCGCTGTGCATCGCCATCCACGCCGGAATCCTGGCGCATGATGTCCTGGATGGACTTGACGGTCGTACGGACGGACATGCTCAAACTTCCTGGTAGAGTTCTGCTTGCATTTCACGGACGGCGCGGTCAAAGCCCTCTTTGCCGCCAAAGGCCTTGATCAATTCGAAGCGGGTGCCAAGCGTGTTGAATGGCGCCAGCGCCAGCACATTGGCATCGTCGAGGTTCAAGACGCCTTCATCGGCATACTTCACCAGTAACGCCTCGAGCACCGCACGCGCCTGCGGGCCATACTTGGCGAACACGTCGCGCTTCTTGACGTTTTCTGCGCGCTCCCGCCGTGTCAGCGGCTTGCGATCGAACGCGACATGCAGAATGAGGTCGAATGCGTCGAGGTCTTTGCCCAATTCATCACGGATGGAATCCAGCGGCAGACCTTGGGCTTCGATCTCGTCGACGATGGCCTGTTTGCGCTCCGCCGATTTCCATTTGAGCAGGAACTCTTCGAGCGTCGTGAAACGGCGCTTCAAGGCGGCTTTCGTGAAGTCGCGTAGTGTTTCGGTGACCAGTTTGCCTTCGTCATCCAGATACTCGACGCGTTCAGCCACGATCCTGGCGCCGACGCCGTCGACGTACACTTTGCGGATGCCCCCGCCGCCAGCAGGTGGCGTGCCCGGTTCATCAATGACAGTTTCGCCGCCGCCATCATCATCGCCGTCACTACCGCCTGGATCACCTGATGGCGGATCATCCGGCGGCGTGATCGGGTCATCATCTCCTGGCTGATAGATCTGCACCGGTTCGCCGTCGAAGTCCGGGTCGGCGAAATGGCTGGTCGCGCCACGGAAGTCCATGAGGGTGAAATAATATTTCTTGCTATCTTCGTGGACGCGCGTGCCACGGCCGACGATCTGTTTGAATTCCGTCATGGAGCCGACCTCGCGGTCGAGCACAATCAGGCGGCAGGTCTGTGCATCAACGCCGGTCGACAACAAGCGGGACGTGGTGACTATGACCGGATACTTTGATTCCGGATCAATAAAATTGCCGAGCTGGTCCTGGCCTTCCTTGTCGCTGCCTGTAATGCGCATCACGTACTTATTGTTCTGCCCGTAGAGGTCTTTGTTTTCGTTGACCAAGGCTTGACGCATGCGGCTCGCGTGTTCTTCGTCGACGCAGAACACGATGGTCTTCTGGAAGCGGTCGCCACTCGCCTTGAGAAATTCGGTCACCTTGCGAGCGACGACTTTGGTCCGGTCATCGATGACCAGGACGCGGTCGAAGTCCTTGGCATTGTAAATGCGGTCTTCGATTTCTTCGCCGTCACGATCACGTTGCCCCTTCTCGGGGCGGTAGCCTTCGACGTCGCGATCGATGTGAACCTTGACCACTTTGTAGGGCGCGAGGAACCCATCGGCGATGCCTTGCTTCAGCGAGTAGCTGTAAACCGGCTTGCCGAAGTAAGCGATGTTGGAGACGTACTCGGTTTCTTTGGGCGTTGCGGTGAGGCCGATCTGCGTGGCGGCAGCGAAGTGTTCCAGAATTTCGCGCCATGCGGCATCGTCCGCCGCGCTGCCCCGATGGCATTCGTCGATGACAATCAGGTCGAAGAACCCCGGCGAGAACTCCTTGAACAGCTTCTGCCGCTCCTCGGAGCCAGTGATCGCCTGATAGAGGCCGAGATAAACTTCGTAGGATGTATCGATGCGCCGTTGCCTATCGACGGCAACGGGGAGGTCGACCTTACTGCCGTCAGCGCGCTCGATGACCTTGGAGTGGGTCGACAGCTTCGCCATGGCGGGGCCGAACGGTTTGAAGTCATTGACCATGGTCTGGTCGACGAGGATGTTGCGGTCGGCGAGGAACAGGATGCGCTTCTTGTAACCCGACTTCCAAAGTCGCCAGATTATTTGGAACGCGGTGTAGGTCTTGCCGGTGCCGGTCGCCATGACAAGCAGCACGCGATCCTGGCCCTTAGCGATGGCCTCGATGGTGGCGTTGACGGCACTGACTTGGTAGTAGCGGGGTTCCTTCTTGCTGCCGTCGTCGTAGTAGTCCTGGAGGACGATCTTTTCAGCCTCTGCCGGCAATCCCTTCCAGGCGCGATAGATTGCCCAGAGGTCTGCAGGCGGTGGAAACTTACCGAGTGCCAGCGTCGCTTCCATCGGATCTCTGGTACCAGTGCCATCGTTGAAGACGAAAGCATCACCATTCGAAGAGAATGCGAAGGGGACTTGCAGGGTTTCGGCATATTCGAGGGCTTGCTGCATACCGGCACCGACGGCGTAGGTATTGTCCTTCGCTTCGATGACGCCGATCTGGATGTTGGGCTTGATGGACAGGACGTAGTCCGCCCGTTTCGGCTGGCCGCGCGAGACGACTTTGCCTCGCACGATGATCCGACCCTTGGTGAAGGTCACCTCGCGGCGGATCTGCAGCATCTCATCCCAGCCTGCGCTGATCACGGCTGGTGTGATAAACTTGGCGCAAATATCTGCTTCGCTGAGTGATTTCTTGTCCAAGCCCTTGCTCATGCTGCAATCCCGCCACTCCAGATTGCAGGTCTAACCTGTTCGTTCGGGTCTGCCCAGCCTTCGCCATCCGCAAGAGGATGATTTCCTGAGCTCTATGCGACTAACGGAGTATCTTCGGGCACTGGAGTAGCGGTGCCGAAATGGGTATGCGATTAGCTTCGGGGCGCCGACGACCGCAAGCTGATCGCTCCCATCAGCGCTGCCATGAAATCCCTTCTTTCATCTGCCGGCCGGGTCAGCTTCAGCGGTGCGGCGATGACTGCTTCGCCCTTGAGGCTCAAGCGCTGCAAGCCTGCAAGGTTGCGGTTCAGGAACAGGTGGCAGGTGTGGGGCTCGTCCGGCGGGAAGCAGGGAACCAAACTGAGATGTTGAAGAAGGTCTCGAAAGCCAACAGCGTGCGATGCTCGTAGGCATCGATGATCAACGTATCCCGATAGACGCGCTTGGCCTATACATCGATGGTGATGGTGCTGTTGGACGAGATGCCGACCCAAAACAAGCGATCAGCTTGCGGCGCGTGTCAATCGAAACCAGTTGATTGTTCCATCCACTTAGAAATCTCTAGCTGAATTATTTCTCAACAGAAACGGTAACTGTCTGAATTCGATCATAGCCACTAGAAGATAGTAACCGCAACTTTTCAATTCATAAAAATGAGCGAAGCGCACCCATATTTATAAGCGCATTTGCGCGTAAGGGGATTTTTTGGGCGGGGTCGTTCTTTCGGCTAGGATGGCAACGTTAGCCCCATCGGCTTTGGATTGAGAGCCGTTCAGATTGACTGCTCTGTGTGTCAGGTGGTTTTTAGGGTCGTCATGATTATAATTCAAATTTTGTGTATTGCCCATACCTTCGGCTTTAGCTTCAGCTTCAGCCTTTTTTGAGATTCCGGCAGCAAACTCATTGAGCTGTTCTTTTGTTATTTTTTGTTCAGGTTTTATCCCTTCGGCAGCTTTCTTGACGACGTCTGATCCGGCATATGGTTGATAGGGATTCGTTGGTGATGAGTCCGGTTTTGGTTCTGATTCCGGTTTTGGCTGTTGTGGTTGTGCGGATGTTACCGCAGTACTTGCGTTGGCCTGTGGTTCTGTTGTTTGCGTCCCACCCAGAGCATAAGCCGCCCAGTTCCAAGCTTTATCCAGAACAGTTGCACCAGCAGAAACGGCGTAAGCTCCAGCTGCTGTGGCTAAAGCTAAGCCCGCCACGACCTCAGCTGCAGCAGCGACAGGAAGCCCAACGACAGAGGCGGCAGCAGGCGCAGCAACGAGCTGAGCGCCGCCAGCTGTTAACAAAGCGCCATTGCCAAAGGTGGCTGACCAGCTGGCCACACTTTTAAGAAATCCACCTGTTGGCGCACCAGGCGCGTCTGGAATGATGCTAGTGACAATCGCAGCAATACCTGCTTTACCGACTGGACCGATCTTTTGCACTCCACTGCTTTGTGTTTTCTGTGGCAGTGCGGAATTTGTTGTTTGGGGTTTGTTGGTCGGTATCACCTGCCGTGAACCGGGTCGCTCAGTGCCGAAAGGCTGTCTTGGGGGTATTTGTTCCCCAGACATTGCGCCTGGACTTGCTTTGTAATATTTGCCAGTTTCGGTGTCTTGGAAAACACCAGGAACTTTATAAAGGTGAGCCGTTCCCAAGTCTTTCTGGCTGTATTGTTTCTTGTCAAGGGCTGGGTTGTCTTTACGAATATGGCCGCTCGCCCGTCCAATCACCTTTCCTCCCAAGCCTTTGGGAGGCTCGTTGATGTTTGTTTGCTTTGCGGCCTGGTTATCTACTAAATCCATATTGAACCCCAGCTATAAATTCACAAAATATGAATCAGATAATCGTACAATAGTCATAATAAACACTGAATATTGCATTGGATTTGATCTAAGTAGATTTATCGCCTGTATTTTTGTTTGGGCGCGTTCAATATCCTTAATTGGCAGTACAAACATTTCGCCGTAATCAGCCCCCCGCCAAATCAGATGAATTTACCCAGGCCAACAACGTAAGGCGAATTCGCTTTCTGCGTTTAATTCTGTTTTCAATCCGAATTCTATGGTTCCACTTGTACTCGCGAGGTTGTTCGTCCTGGAAAGTCTCTACTTCGCGGGGTGTTGTCCGTCTTGAACCGGTCCCGTTTTGCGCTTCACCGCAGACTGATCGCGCCCATGAGTGCCGCCATGAAATCCCGCCGCTCATCGGCTGGCCTCGTCATTTTCAGCGGCACGGCGATGACGCTCTCGCCCTTCAGGCTCAAACGCGCCAAGCCCGCCAGGTTGCGGTTCAGGAACAGGTGGCAGGTGTGTGGCTCGTCCGGCGGGAAACAGGCGAACCAAACTGAGATGTTGAAGAAGGTTTCGAAGGCCAGCAGCGAGCGGTGCTCGTAGGCATCGATGATCAGAGCGTCCCGATAAACGCGCTTGGCCTTCACGTCGACGGCGATGGTGCCAATCGATGGGATGCCGACCAGAAAGTCCGGCCGCTTGATCTCGCCACGCAGCGGTTCGGGTATCGTGAACGGCGATTGCTCGACGTAGATATGGGGCAGACAGCACCGGTCCAGCCAGCTGCGAAATCGGTCCTCGGCTGCCTGTCCCTGCGCCTTGCGCTGTACGCGTGACAGGATCATGCGGGATCGCGGTCCGGCTTGTGCCGCCGTGACGGCTTGCCGCCTTGGCGCAAGTTTTGTGGGGCCAGTTCCGGACGCTTCGGTTTTGGAGACCGCTTGCGCTTGCTGACTTCGCCATTTGCATCCGCCCAACTGAACAGATCGCCTTGCGCCCCCGGCTCGGAGGCCGGGGCAAGCTTGACGGCGGCTGACTTGGTCCAGGCCTTACCCTTGGCTGCCTGTTCGATCCAGGCGGTGACGAATGTGACCGGACCGCCGGCATTGATGAGGTCGAGTGCGGGGATGAAGTGCGAGCGATAGCCGGTTTCGGTGATCGGTAGCGGCGAACGCTTTGGCTTGATGCTCTCGATTTCGAGGTGATCGCTGCCGCTCGACAGGTACTCGCGGGCATGGGTGATGCGAATGCGTACCCGCGCGTTGCTGGCCGGATTCAACCACTCGATTTCATAACGGGACTTGTGGGGCGAGTTGCCGCCAATCGGATCGGCCTCGCCGCTGCGGACTTCGCCCGGTTTGCGTGCCAGTTCGTCCGCAACTTTTTTCCGTGCTTCGGTCACGTTTCGTGCGCGCACGGTGATTTCTTCGCGGCCATCGGGTGTGGTGGCGATGAACACATCGGGGCCTGCGCCCCAGTAGGCATCCGAACTATCATAGCCTTGGTTGTTGACGCGGATGCGCTGGAATTCCAATCGGTGAGCCGTCATGAACTGCTCCCCGGTTTGGGGTTCGGCAGCGGCGCAGCCACAGAACCGGCATCGCCGGGCCGCTCAGGCGCAGAACCATCGGCATCCCCCGTAATTCTTGGATGAGCTGCCGCGAAGGCAGCCACGCGATCGGCAACAATGCCGGGCGACAACCGGATATCATCCGACAACACGAAATAGCGGTCGCCGAGCCGGGCGTAGATGTCGGTGAGACTGCCCCAGATGCGTTCGGAAATGCGGAAACTTTCGACGCCCTGGCGGGTGGTCCAGCCAACTGGCGGCAACACATTGAGCGCATCCATGAAGCGCTCCTGCGTGACCTCGCTGACGTCCTTGCGATATTGCGCCATGCCGGCGGCATCGGCTGCTGCCCACGCCTCGTCACAACTCATGCGCTGTGCCGCCGGATACCGCCCACAAATCTGCGCGGCGTCTTCGGCAAAGTGCAGGGTCAGGCCGTCATCGGGGTGGATGACATCAACGATGTGGGTTTCGCCGGGCACGTACCAGCATTCGGTGTAGGCGTCATAGGGCAGGCGGCGGCGGTCGTTGGGGTTGCCGGTCATGAGCGGGGACCTCCGGCAGCCAAGCCGTCGTGACGGCAGGCCGTTCACCGTCAGGCCGCATTGGTACGCCCTCACCGCAAGATGGTCGTTCCTTGGGTGCCGGTTCGGATGCAGGCTGCAAGCCATAGAGATAGTCGACGGCACGCGTTGCCATTGACGCTGCGGTGAAGATCGCGCGGGTGTCGCCTTTGAGCACAGCGAGCCAGTTTGAAATGTACTGGGCGTGATCAGGGCGCGGCGTATTGGTGATTTCTAGACCGGCGCAAAGATATGCAGCCGACAATTCGGCGACCAGTTCTTCGAAGGCGTATTTGTTGTCGCCGAAGCGATCGCCGAACTCGCGGTTCAACCGGTGCTCAGCGCCGGTCCAGTGGCCGAGTTCGTGCAGCCTGGTTGATTCATAACTTTCGGTCGGTGTGGAGGTGGTGGTGCCGGTGAACAGGGCGCGGTCCGGCATCTGGATGAAATCACCCTCACCGTTCAAGCTGCGATGCCGATAGAAGGCGCGTTGGCCGCCTTCGCGAAATTCTGCGCCGGTGGCGGCGATGAAGGCATCGACATGATCGAGGCGCTGCGTCAGATCGGGGCGCGGCACGGCAGGCGGGATGTCATAGCCATCGACCTGTTGGGCGTTGAAGACGTAGGCGGCCTTGGCGAACAAGCGCTTGCCACCATCCTCATCCTCCTTGCCGGAGGTCTCAGGCTTGGAATCGCCACCGTTGCCAGCTTGGGCATCCTTGGGCACCCATTCACCGTACTTGACGATCAGCGAGCCCTTCTCGCCCTTGCGGACTTGGGCGCCGAGTTCCTGCCATTGCTTGAAGGTAGCCCAGACCTGGTGCTCGAATTTCTTGTCGTCGGCATCGATCCACAGCGAGAGGATATTGGAGCCGCGATACTGCTTGTCGGTTAGCGCGTTCTTGGGGATGGAGAAGGAAACACCAGGCCGATGCCAGGGCATCTGGAATTCACCGGCGCCGGTCTCGATGGCGGCCACGATCTTGGCGGTGATGGCCTCGTGCACATCCAGCTTCGGCTTTAGTGCATCGTAGGTCCGGGGTGGTTTGGTCTTGGTTGATTTTGCCATTGGGGGCTCCTTTTGCGGCGAGGGGTTTGCCCAAACGGGCCCCTCGCCACGAAAGGAGACGCGCGGCTTTGAGTGCCGAACGTCCCTCTCCCAAAAGCGCGTGTGTTAGACGTCGGCGGATGGTGCCTTGTCGCGGCCCTTGCGTGCGCGTGTGCTCGCATTGGCGCGCGCCGATGCAGCATCAGGTGTTGCCACTTCTGTACGTGCCTTGCGTTCGGCTTCGATGGTTTCGGCCGATTTCCAGGCGAGCACATTGCCGCCAAAGCGGAGCCCGCTTTTGCCAGCGAGATCGCGAGCCAGCACGGTGTAGCGGCCACGGGCATTCCAGAACGAACCGATGTCGGTGTAGCTGGGCTTGCCGGTCTGGGCGTTGACCTTGCCGGGGCGATTTCGGAGCGTGACGTAGAGCGGGATGTCCTTGGACTCTGGCGCAAACAATGCGGCCGGACGTTCGCCGGACTTCTTGAACTCGGCTTGCATGATCGCGTCTTTGGCAGCGAGATCACGATCGCGGGCCGTCGCATAGCCGCCCCAGATAGTGGAAACCGTGCCGTCGCGCGGATCGGTCACTTCGCGCGGTTCCATTTTCCGGATGTCGTAGATGTCGCCATCGGGGGTGGTGAACCAGCCCGAGAGCGTTCCGTTGTTGATGAAGAAGCCGTTGCTGGCTTGCTCTTGAGTGCCGGCATCTTGCGCCGCAGGTGTCGTGGTGGTGGTCATGTGGTTCTCCGTTTGAAAATGTCTAAAGCAACGGGCCAGAGGCTAGCGCAGTCGTTCCGCCCACAGATAGAGCCAATGATCACGTTGCCGAACTTCGTCTGTCCCGTTGGTCCAGTGCGGCTGGCCCTTTTGTCGAATGGCCCCAACAGCGCTCTGCCTCGTGCTTGCGTGCCTGCGGGTTTCGGGGCTGTTTTCTCGGAGCCGGCCATCGCGTGCCTTCACAGAACCGGGCGCGCGTGGACGGCGCAGAGACAGTCCCGGGGCTGTTTTCTTGGTGAGGTTTGAGCGGCCTATACATGTGCCGTGAATTAGCCGTGGCCATGGGGCGGCAAGGCATCGAGCAGTATTCGTCGAAGTTCGCCGACATCGAACGTGCGGTTTGATTTGAGCGGCGAAGACGCGATGAAGAGTTGGACAACCGCTTCGAACCTTGCGCGATCCCCGGTGTCGCCAACGCAACCCAACCGACGGATCGAAGGCCAACGGGGATCGGCGAACATACCTGCGGTCGCTCGGACGCGCGTGGCGAGCGCAATGGCTGTGATCTGGTCGTAGTTCAGCCGCTCGGCGAACGCCATGACGGTGGTTTCAACCAGCTGCGGTTCCGGCCGGCATACGTTGATGAAGTCGATGGCGGCGGTGAGCAATCCAGTTGGCACGGGAGCGACGAGTGAACGATGGGATGGAATGAGCATGGCGTGAACCTCCTTGATGGTGACGACGAGGTTCAACGTCACGATCGGGCCTGCTAGCTGAAAGCAAACAAGGTGCTATCGCGATGTTTTAGCGGCAGGCGTCATTGATGGACCCGCGTGAGGGATCGTCACCCGAATGGGCGGAGACCCAGGCCCGCATTCATCGCAGTCGTCCTGGGGCTCCGGCCGGGCCGCCTTCCGGACCGGCTAGAGCCAGACCCCGTGCCCGGCACGGGGCACGCCCGCCTGCCCAGCAAATTCAGAGGAGTATCCGAAAGCATCGCCCGACGATTTTACTCAGCCGTTGCTTCACTGCGTTTCACATGGACTTTGCTACTTTTCTTCATAGCGTAGTGCGCGCGCGTGCCCTTCGGCCGCCCCTTGCGCTTGTCCGGCATCAAATCAGAAGACTCGACATGGATGCCCAGCGACGGCAGAGCCTTGAGCACCAGATGACGCAGCGAGCATCCCTCGCGAACGGCCATGGCTCGCAATTGAATGAGGACGTAGTTTGGAATGGCAATCCCGAATTGCGGTTGCTTCGGATTTGGCGTTTGCGGTCTAGCCATAATGTGCGAGTAAATTGTAATGCATATTAACAAGATATTAATAACCGAAACACTAAAGTCAATGCGTGCATATTTCATTGTTATTCATTTTGCTTGGCTTGTTCATCCCCGCCATTGGTGGTGCCACATGCTCGCCCTCATGCGGTATTGATAGGCCAACAGCAAATAGAGCCAGGGTAGACGGCCGCTATACCCAGCCGGACGGCACGCGCACGGTCATTCCGAAATTCAAAGGCGCGATGAAGGGTGCGAAGCCCAAGCTCTATCAACCACGTCATCCCAAGCATCCGTCCTTTGCGGCTCCCCTTACATCGCCTGTGCATCCATGACGAGTTCTAACCGCCTCGCATTGTTTTTGCTCGCAACCGCTTTGGTGACGCTGCCGTCGAAGCTCTACGCCGCATGTACCAGCCCGGCGGGTATTGAAGGCGAGCAGGTCTACAATACCGATTACGCCACCATGCAGTTCTGCGACAACACGAACTGGATCAGCATGGCGGCATCGGGCGCATTGCCGGAACTCGACCCCAAGGTCGGCGCGATGACGGCCAGCCATTGGTGTCACGCAAATGCAGGGGCAACAGCGATCGTGTGTGACGCCTCCGCGATCAACCTGGCATCCCAAGTCACAGGCAACCTCCCCGTCACCAACCTCAACAGCGGTACCGGCGCATCAGCTAGCACGTTCTGGCGGGGCGATGGCACATGGGCCGCTCCAAGCACTAGCCAATGGCTCAATGGCTCGTCCGGCGCGATCTACTACAGCGGCGGCAATGTCGGGATTGGGACGAGCGCGCCATCGACAGGTCTGCACGTCAATACCACTCAGATAGCACTAACGGGTCTTACCACTCAGGCTAGCAACCAAAACGGTCTCATCCTGTTCGGCGGCACGAACGGTGGCACCGTTTTCGCACGCGGCGACGTTACAGGCAGTGATGACAATCTTCTTTTAAAGGCCTTCACAGACATTGAACTTCATACTTTCCCAAGCGGTGTCGATACCACGCGCGTTATCATCAAGAACAATGGCAATGTCGGGATTGGGACGAACGCTCCAGAGTATCCTTTGGATGTGGTAGCAACATCATCGACAGGTAAGGGTATGTTGAGCATTTCCAATACATCAACTACCAACGGCAGTGCTGGGCTAATTATGAAAGGCCAGTATGGAAACATAACAAACTATTACGGTTTACTCGTACTTCAGAATTACGATCCTTCTGGTTATATATCCATCAGACCGAGTGCCAGCACGGAAACGATGCGCATTACGAGCACTGGCAACGTCGGCATCGGCACCACAGTACCTGCCCAAAAACTTGACGTAGTCGGTGGCGCGGTGTTCGGGCAATCATCTCTGGGAAACAATACGAGCATTGATAACGGCGGCGCGGTGACTATTTCCACCTCAACGGGGAGCGACGTTCTCCAGGTTATGAATGGAGCCAGTGCTGGGCTAAAAGTCTCACCGAACCTCGGGCGCTTGATTTTTTCCGGCAATGCTGGAGGTGACTACTCCGCTTTGACCCTTCAGCCAGCCGTCGCCGATGGAGGAAGTGCTGTCGCCTACAAGTTCAATACGCAGACCCCGCTGAGTAACGCAACCGCTAAACTTTTTGCTATCCAGAACTATTCAGTCGAGAAATTTACGGTACTTGCCTCCGGCAACGTCGGCATCGGCACAACTGCCCCAGCTGCTACTGCTCTTCTAGACATCGCGTCCACAAACAAGGGTTTTTTGCCGCCGCGCATGACGACGGCGCAGCGCGATGCCATCACCACACCCGCTACGGGCTTGCAGGTCTTCAACACAACAACAAGCGCCGTGAACATCTACAACGGCACCAGTTGGTCTGCCCTTGCCACGGCTGGCGCTGCCACACAATGGACCGATGGCACGTCCGGCGCGATCTACTACAGCGGCGGCAACGTCGGCGTTGGGACCGCGACACCTGTTTCTCGTCTGTCAGTAACAGACTCAACACCAGGTTTTGTGATGAATATCAAAAACACGCTTGACACTGGAAACGCGACCGGCGATGGCGGAATAAATATCAACACCTACGACGGATCAACAAATTATGCGCTTCGCGTTGGTTCTAATATATCAGATACGCTCGCAGCATACATTGGTGGCAATGGCAATTTTTTTGGAAAAGGTGTCGCGCAATTCAATTCATCTGTTGCAACAAATAGGTATAAATTCTACTCGTCAGGCACATACGATACAGATGGCTTCATAGACAGCAACGCGGATGGCGTTATTCGCTTCGCAACAGATAACACAGAACGCGTTCGGATAAAATCAAGCAGCGGATCCTTCGCTGGTGTCGGAATTAATAAACCAGGAATCGATCCTGGCGCCGCTTTGCACATCAAAGGTTTCGGAGCAACAGCAGCAACAGTTCCGTTTAGAGTTGATAATGGTAGTGACGTCGCGCTGTTGTTTGTTAATGACGCAGGCAACGTCGGTATTGGGACAGCAACGCCATCGACCCCGCTACACATAGCAGCAGGTGGATCTGCTACTAACCTGACTATCGAAAGCACTGGAACCGGCTCCGCTACAAGCGCAGGGATTTTATTTCAGAATGATTCGACTGGTGCGTCGTCAACTCCAGGCTCAATTGTTAGTTCGTGGGGCGGAGCAGGTATGACATTTACCTCACCCCGTGACTTGACGGGTCAGAGCGGATTTCATTTTGCAAGCAATAGCGGATCGGAGCGCCTAACCATCGACACAGGTTCCGGCAATGTTGGGATCGGGACGACAGCGCCCGCTAATCCGCTTGATATCTATGGAACTGGCGGCCTTCGCGTCGGCAACGGCGGCGGCCGTCCTGTAGCTATCGACTATGTTAATGGTGTTGATAAACCGCGCATTTACGCAAGTGGTGGCCTTGCCTGGCTCTCTATTGAGACCGCTGCAAACGGCATCCTCCTCAGGCCTGCCAATAGTCTGGTGACGGTGAACTCTGCTCTACAGATTGGAACTTTAAGTTCAGTGTACGGCACCTACAATACAGCCGGACAGGGTCTGAAGTTGAACACGGCTGCCACGATGGCTTTTGAATCAACATCAAATGACCCCAACACTGATGTGTTTTCCTTCAATCACACGGCCGCACTCTCACGCTACTTGTTTAACATCATCGATAACGGTACTAGCCGTTTGCTGATCAGCAATAACGGCAACGTCGGCATCGGCACGACGGCACCTGCTGCTACAGCTCTTCTCGACATCGCGTCCACCACCAAGGGCTTCCTCCCGCCGCGCATGACGACGACGCAGCGCGATGCCATCACCACACCCGCTGCGGGTTTGACGGTTTACAACACCACAACGAACGCCCTCAACGTCTACAACGGCACGGCGTGGGGCGCGGCGGCCAGCGGCAGCGTTTCGGCTGATAGCCTTGACTTTACCGACTTCGCTGCCAGCATGACATTGGATGCAAGCACGAGCATCGCAGGAACCGGCACGAACGCGCTTAGCATCTCGCAAAGCGGCAGCGTCTCCGCCCTTTCCATCTTCAACACCGGCACAGGCAATAGCTTCGAAGTTTGGGATCAAGCGCTCGATTCCACACCCTTTGTCATCGACACCAGCGGCAATGTCGGGATTGGGACGGCAACGCCTAGCTCGATCCTCGACATCAACGGCGCTCAGACGTTCAGAGGGATGGCAGCACCCGCTTTGTCATCTGCAGGTCAAGGCCGCATTTATTTCGATACCACTGCGAGCAAGTTCAGAGCCTCACAAAACGGCAGCGCCTACACCGATCTGCTTGGCGGCTCCAGCCAGTGGACTGACGGCACCTCCGGCGCGATCTACTACAACGGCGGCAATATTGGTATTGGTACGGCAGCGCCGGGCTATCTCCTCGACATCAAAGGTTCCGACGGCATAAGCACCGTCGCTGTCCGTAACACGAGCGGTCAGTTGATGATGATGGTGACACCCACAGCTAGCGCGGGCGGTGTGCTTGGGCTATTCAATGCCGGAACCGCGAAGGTCCAGATAGCATCGAACGGATCACCGACTTATTTCAACGATGGAAACGTAGGTATCGGCACGGCCACACCAAATTACAAATTGGATGTTGCAGGTAACATCAGTATCCAGAATGCTGACCCATACCTTATCTGGAATGAAACAGACCAAGGCACGGATGCTAAACGCTGGGATATGTTCTCCAGCGGCGGTGTGATGTATTTGCGCACGGTAAACGATGCATACACTGCAGCCGTAAGTGCGATGGAAATCACACGCAGCGCCAATACAGTTTCCAAGGTGACATTCCCGAACGGGAATGTGGGGATTGGCAGCACTGCGCCAAGTTCAATTTTGGATATCAATGGTGCGTTGACGGTTCGCGGTATGGCTGCGCCAGCATTATCATCAGCAGGCGAGGGTCGCATTTATTACGACACCACGGCGAACGTGTTCAAAGTTTCGCAAAATGGCGGCGCTTATACCGATTTGGTTAGCGGTGGCGGCGGTGTACCTGCTGGTGCAAATACACAATTGCAGTTCAATAATGCGGGCGCGTTCGGTGCTGATGCTGCGCTTGCTTGGGACAATACCAACAAGCGCTTGGGTATCGGCACGGCAACGCCATCAACGGCGCTTACTGTGCAGGGGGGAGAAATTACGGCGAGGTCTTCGAGCACCATTAATCCTACCATTACTGCCATAAATATTGCGAATACCGGAAGTGCCGTTTATGGCGCGATGACATCCTCGGTTGGATCGACGGTTACGGGATCATTCTTTAATTCAAGCGCAAGCGGCACTGCTGTGGCTGGTTCAGCGACATCGACCAGCGGTACAACCTATGGCGGCTTTTTTAGCAACGCCAGTAGCGCGGGGGCCGCAGTAGTGGGGCAGGCAACATCTTCATCTGGTTCCGCTACGGGTGGTGATTTTAGTACTGCTGCGTCAACGGGGGCTGCTGTCTATGCGATTGCGACCCGCGCCAGCGGCGCGAATTACGGTGTGCGCGGTATCAGTTCAAGCAGTGGCGGTATCGGTGTCTATGGCCAAAACACCTATTCCGGCATTGGCGGATATTTTACGTCAGTCCTCGGTCATGCCCTGATTACCGGAACCGGAAACGTCGGCATCGGGACAGCATCGCCAGGGCAGAAACTTACTGTCGCGGGGACTATCGAAAGCACATCCGGCGGCATCAAGTTTCCGGATGGCAGCACGCAGACAACGGCAGCGACAGGTGGCGGTGGTTCAAACTTTCAATCCTTCATCGCTAGCGGCACATGGACCAAGCCGGGCAGCGGAAATGTTGCAATAGTCGAATGCTGGGGCGGCGGCGGCGGCGGTGCCCGGTATTCTAATAACGCAGGTGGTGGCGGTGGCGGCGGTTACAGCACGCGAACTATTCCAGTGTCTATTTTGCCTGCAACTGTCGCTGTGGGAATCGGCGCTGGAGGGGCTGGATCAGTAACCAATGGTCTCGGCGGATCGAATGGTGCAAATACGACATTTGGATCGTACTTAACTGCTTACGGCGGAACAGCAGGCAACATTAATGCAGGCGGTGCAGGCGGCGGTTATACTGCTGGCATTGGATCATGGTGGGATGGTGATGGATACCATCCTGGAACCGATGGATATTTCGGCGGTGGTGGCGGTGGTGGAGCTGGTAACCAAGCAGGCACTAGATCGGCCTTTGGCGGAGCTGGAGGCGGGGGCATTGGATATTATGGCGATGTTTGGGCAGGCGGAACTCCACTAAACAGTGCCGCAGGTGGTGCTGGTGGTGCTGGTAGCAATGGTGTCGGGATTGCCGGAAGTCAGCCCGGCGGCGGCGGCGGCGGCGGAAAAACTGGCGGCGGTGCTGGTGGTTCCGGAAAATGCAACGTAGTCGTTTACTAGCATTCGTTGCGTAAAGTCAGTCCTTCGATCTAGTGCCATACTTATCAATAAGCAGTGGCGGCGTGAGACTGCCCCTGTCCCACAGCAACGAGAACAGCATTCGCATATGCAGGGCCAGTGGCCGCGCCTCGATGATAATCGTGCGGCGGCGGAGCGAGCCGCAGTGGACGGCAATGCGATCACCGTAGATATAGATCGGAGCAACGCGCGTGAAATACTGGCGCGGCAACCAGCGATATCCTTCCGGAGCGTTCAAGATCCGCGTGTCGCCTTCACAGATCAGGATGCGTTGGCGAATACCGGCCTTGATCAACCGCTCACCGTGGCTTGCCAGCAAGGATGCACCATCGGTTTCAACCGTGAAGGTTTCATCAAGACCAATGACGCAGACTTCGCGTTCTGGTGCGGCTTGTGCATGGGCGTAGATGCTGTCGAGCAATGCGTTTGTTGCCTGCTTGCCGTCATGAACGGCAACCACCTCATTTTTTAAGCGCACACCGGTACCCGGCAAGAATTCAATGCCATTGAGGTCGAAGGCATCCTGGATGAGGGCAAAGGTTTCTTTTCGCGCCGATGAGCTCTCGCTTTCGATGTTCTTGATCGAGCTGGTTGCCATGTCGGACGCGCGTGCAAGATCAGCCTGGCTCCAATTGAGCAGGGCACGCGCGGCACGGATCTGGCGAAAATCAATCATTCCGGCAGCATGACGATGACCCAATATTCTGGTCAACGGGGGCTTTTACTTTCACGGCGGGACGCAAGCACCTTATCTCGCAATGCAGCAAGACTTGCTCTGCCGGGTCTTTAGGATTTTACGGTCGCATCACTACGTAAGGTTGGGGTTGGCCGATGCTGGGGCGTTACCTGCCGTGCTGAAACCGCCCGCAAATTGAGCTGCAATCGGAGCGCGCCGGTATAGGCCATCGTGAGATCGATCAGGGTGTTGGGGAGACCTGCGGCGGGCCCTGCTTCAAACGCCGCCCACAGTGCCTCGCGCAGCTTTCTGAGTTTCTCAGCTTCGGCTTCAAAATCGCTGGCGGCAACTTGCTTGGCTTCCGCACTTCCGCCGTCAGTTCCGCGCAACGACGAATACGCGGCGGGGCCATTTGGCCACTCTGGGGGCTTGCGCGGTTGCGAGGGTTGGGCGGTCATGAAGTCTTCTGAATAAGCGACTGCAAAAGGCTGTATTCTGACGGGGTAGCCGTCCAAGTCAAGGCGATCACCCCTCCCATTGGGCGCGTGAGACCAGCTAAAAAGTCTGCCGATTAAAGCGCCTGGCTAGGCCGAATTTGGCGGCCTGCGCCATCGCGCAGCAGCTCGTGTCCGAAGCACAGGCACACGCCGCGCTGGACGCGGCATACGTGCCCGCAGGGTCTGAAGTCGAACCGCCATTCCCATGCGTTGGTGGCGCTGGCATTGGCGCAAGCTGCGGCGTGCTGCTCGGTGAATGCTGGCAAGCGAAGACGCAACCGCTTGCTTGAGACGGCGCTTTTCGGCGGCGTGCGCGACCGCCAGAGACGCCAATTCCGCTGTCTCTTCGATCGCACATCGACCGGCCGCCGCAGCGCGCGCATCTGGATTGGTGAGTTGTAACAATGCCGCCCTCCGATCAGCAAAGCGGGCAATGACTGCCGCTGTTGCGCTCGCGAGTTGGGCCGATAAGTTGCCGTCGATGGCACACATCGCGCGAAGGCGTTCATCGCGCTGTGCAGCAACCAGCATTTGCATTTCGGCGGCCAACACTGATCCATGAGCGCGTTTGGCAGCATGCACGATGTCGCGTTGCGATCTTTGGGTATCGGTGGCCTTCCGGTTTTCTGGGGCTCCTTGGCTCGGCCTTTCCAAGGGTCCCGTTACTGGTCCCGTTCCCAGCCTTTGCCCCGGTCCCGCTCCTCCCAGTAGGTTCGATCCTCACGCTGCTGGCGTTCTTCATCCACCACACGCATCGCGGCCTCGATCTGGCGGGCGTATGGGTTCGTCTTTTCCTCGGGCGCTGGCTTTTCAGCTTCGCGCTTGGCATCGGCCTTGGCTTGCGCCTCCCGCACTTCAGGCGGGGTGGGCGCGAAGAACTCGCCCAGCTGATCGGCCAGATAACTCGCCACGCTGCCAACAGCACCGATGGCCTGTGCGGCGGCCTTGTGAACCGGCACACCGCGCTCATCGGGTTCAGCAAACAAGGGCGAAGTGTCGATGTGGCCGCCCTCCTGCGAAGCGGCCGCTTCGCCGGTGCTCGTGGCAATTGCTGGCAACAACGGGTTCTGTTCTTGCGCAATTTCCGGCGCAAGTAACGCAGTGTCTGGCTTGCGCTCTGGTATTGCGGCTGCCGGGACCTCGACGGTGCGGTTTTCGTTGGCCGCGTTGTCGCGCAAACCGGTGTGAACTGGCTGCGGCCCGCCTCCGATGCCCGCCGCCTCAAGCGTTGCACCGGCCTTGAATGCAGCGCGTTCGTCGCGCTGGCGCTGCAGCAATTCCTGATACTGGACGTCACGAACGTCGCGCAGCACATCGCAGGCTTCGGTCTGGCGCTCGCGCTGATCCTGGGTTTGGCGCTCCTTGAGATCGGCCTTGCGCTCGGCAATGTCCTTGGTGACGGCATCGCGTACGCTGTCGCGATCGTCGAATGCGGCACGCGCTTCGTCCCACTTGCCGTCCTTGGCAAAGTAGATCGAGCGGGTTACCGAACTGCGCGACCACTCCTCTGCAGATTTCCGGGCGACATCGGCATCCTTGTAGAACTGCTGCCACTCCGGCTTGTACTCTTTTCGCACCTCGTCATAGACCGCGTGGCGGGTTGCCTTAAACAGCTTGGCACCGTCTTTGAAGAAGGCCTCGCGTTCGGCGCGCTGCTCGGCCTTCAACGTTTCGCGGTCCTGCACTTGCAAAGCCGCCTGGCGAATTTGCTCGTCGGCTTCGTATTGTTGCTCCAGGGGCCGCGTTAGCATGATGACGTTGTGCGGCAGGTGATCGTTGGCCGGCTTCAGGTCGGCAACGCGTGGCTCGGCCTGCTTTTCGGTCTGTGCACTGACCTGATGCTGTTCGATTTCCGGGGCGCGGCGTTCGCGTTTGGCGGCACGCAGTTCGCGCTCTTCGCAGCGCAACTGTTCATGCTCCTTTTCGTAGGCGAGCGCCCATACCTGCGAGCGCTTCTGATCCTTGTAATCATCAAGCGTGCGGCCGGTATCGGGATTGACGCGATTGAGAATGATGTGGATGTGACGATGCTCAGTGTCGTTGTGCCCAACATAGAGCGCCTGATGACCGTCCCAGCCCATATGCTTGAGGTAGGCGTCTGCACTTTCGATCATGTGCTCGGGCGTGGGCTTGTCATCCTTGTGCCATGACAGCGAAAGCGTCTTGACCGGATCTTCGCACACCCGGCCGCCACGCTTCACGCCGGCCTGCATTTTCAGATAGGCTTGGTCTTCAGCTGTGCGCCACATTTCATCGAGCGCGCGCTGCGGATCGGTGTTCAGTGTGTTGCGCGTATCGGTAAACCACACGCGCTCGTCGCCCTGATCCTTGAGTGCAATGCGTTCGCCATCCTGCAATTTGTCATGCAGATAGTATTTTCCGGCGCCACGGAACGATCCGCCCGAAGCCTGGATGCGCACGATCATGATTTCACCAGGCGATCCCACAAGGCGCGAAGGATCGTTGCGAGTTCCGTCACTTCGCGCGGCGGCGGAATCTGGTGCCGGTTGCAGTGATGCGCGATCTGGTTGAGGTTCACGCCTTGCTTGCGCAGTTCATGCATCAGCATGCGTGTGTCTGAACCGAAGATTTCCGCTGGCGATGTTGACTGCTTCTTCGAACGCGCGATGCCGCGCATGGCGCGCGAACGCGCGTACTCACCGGCGCTCATGCCGGAGCGTTCCGCTTTGTCGAGAAGTAGGAAATGTTCTTCCGCCGTCACCCGGAAACTGACCCAGTGATCCTTGACGCGCGCAGACCTCGGTCTGCCGAGCGACGACTTCGTCTTCCCGCCGTCTTCTGTGTTGTTCGGTTTTGTCATGGCACTCCTCCAGCAGAGCGCAGCGTCCGGGGGCTTGGGGCGCGAGGACCTTTAGGTCCGTAGCCCCAACAAGATGAGCGATTTTCAATCGCGAGTTTTCGTGCAACGAAAACCCATCTTGCTACCCTGGCCGTCTGCTGGAGTATAAATGCAATTGCTGAAACTAATTCGCACGAAAACAGGTTGATAGCATCTATTCGCAAAACATGCCTTTAACGAAGATTACCGCGCTTGAATAGACCGCAGCCGATTTGAACAACTGAACGGGTCATGCTTCGAGGTGTTCGTTGTGATTCCTGCGTGGGGCATCGATCGCAAAGCAACTCAGGCCAGAGGCTTGAGACGCTTTAGCGATGGCGGGTGGCTCTACGTCCTGAGCCGATGGCCGCTTTGGGCGGGTGCAAGAACAAGCGGCTATCATCTAGTTTGCAATTGGCTTGCAAGATGCTGTGAACTACGCAGCAAGTTGCGTGCTGCCATTTCGCGCAATGGAATGCGCAGGATTCAAGAAAGCAGCATCAAGCTATCATCTGGACAGCAGGCAAGTTGCATGAAGGGAGCAACAAGATAGCAGGCAGATTTATCAATTGATTCAATGGCGGTTCTGGCGAGCCGTGGAGCATTGCGCAATCAACAAGCGAGCGGGCAGTTGCCCGCGCACTGTCGTAAGTTTTGCGCAGTGTTTCGCGAAGCCTCCGCCGTTACAGCGGGGCAATTTCGTCGAGCAAGCGCACGTTACTGTTTTGCCGTTTGGGGGAGGGCAAGGACACGCGGCGGCAAACGTGCATGATGGCCGCCCATTGCTTCGGATAGGCCTCGCCGTAGCGGTGATAAGCATGACGGCAAGCCGTCGCCGTGTTCGGGGCTTTCACGTCGATGACCGCGCTATCGAAGAAGGTAACGATGTAGGTGAAGGAGCGTTTCGTCGTCATTGTCGCCCCCTCAAACTTGAGCCTGAGGGCTGCGGCGATTGTCGCGCCGCATAACGTATTCGCCGCCATTCGTGGGGGCTTCATTGAACTTGAATTTCACATTGAAGCCGCTGCCGTCTTTGTGCGGCCAACACGCCGCAACTTCCGTCCATTTGTCTTTGTCGAGATTGCCGCGTCCTCTAACGACGCGATAGAGCTTGTGGGTTGGCGGGCTGCCTTTGGCCTTGCGCTGTGGGTTTGGCGGCAAGTTGGTTTTTGGAATGGTGTTGGACATGTCGGGTTCTCCATCATGGGGTTTGTGCGAGTAAGCGAAGCGCGCCTCGCATAAATTCCATGGTGGAACTGTCACGCCGCGCAAACGGCGGCAGTCAACGCCCCTTGGCCTCCGGCTGAGCGGGCGCAGCACCTTGGTGCGCGCTTGCTCAGGGCTTGACGGCAGACGTGCGTGGCGTACCCGCGATATGTATGTGGTTAGGTCTGTGCGGAGATAATATCTGTCGCCGCGAAGTCATTGCCCTTGAAGAGCAGCGGCGCATTCATGCCCTTGGCGAGGGCATAGGCTGCACAATCGCCGAGATTGAGGCGTGCCTGTGAGTGGATGCCTTTGCCGTAGGTCTGGAACGCTTGCTGTGCGAGACGCCGATGTGCGTCGTCGAAAGGGATGATTTCGAGTTCTGTGTCATTCACTAGCTCGTCGAGCGCGGCCACGCCGGCGTGCCCCCGGCGGGAAAAGGCCACCATGTTGGCCTCGAATAGGGACACAGCTGAAACTACCCGGCGTTCAGAGCGCGCGATGCTGGCGGCGAAAGCTGCACGCTCTGGCTCATTCTGAAGCATGGCAATGAGCGCCGAAGTATCGACGACGATCAATTCCATACACCGTGCTCATTGTAGCCCAGGATTTCATCATCGCTACGTGTATCAAGCAAAGGCATGGCGGCGACACGCTCTGCTATTTCCTTGACCTTTCGTTCGATCTCTTCGGCCGAACGGTGCTTGCGTGTCACGGCAACGCCAGCGGCGAGAGCCTGCGCTTCCACGGCCTCCTTCACCACGGCATCGGGCGTCTTGCCGGTCTTGATAGCGACGAGACGGGCCAGCTGTTCGACTTCGTTCGGAATATGCAGCGTCATGATTTTCTCCTTGGCCGGAATCTTAGCATATCCGGCCTAAAATCGGTAGCACCTTGATATGGCATTGAAATCCTTGATAGCTGCCCGTCAGTCATAGCGGTAGTCCGGCTGAACCTGATCGCCGTCGGTCCACGCTATCGCACAGCGGATATAGGCGAAGCGATTGACGAAACGAAATCCGGGCGAGACATAGAGCCGCCCGTCACAATCCAGAACGGTCCACCAGAAGCGGCAATCGGCACCCTCGGGCACTGTGCCGATGTCCCAGAGAAAATCGTGCGACGGTGCAGGCATCGGCTGGAAGCGGCGCTCAAAGGTTCGCCAGCTGCCGCAGCGGATACGCTGTCGGACGGGCGGCGATTGCGTCTGGGTTACGTCGCTCATGAGACCACCTTATCGGACTTCACGAACTCCGCAGCGTTGGCTTCGAATCCGCAACCAAGGCATGTGCAGCAGGATGAACGGTCCCAATAGTAGTCGCCTTCGACGGTCGGACCGCTGGCATCGACATAAGCGGTCGCCGTCACATCAATGTGGAAATCGCTGCGATGTCCACACTGCGGGCAGCCAAGATCCTGGAATAGAGGTCTGGTCATGACGCGCCTCCATCGGTGATCTGGATGATCACGGCGGGTGCCGTATCCATGCAATGCGCGCCGCGCCGTTCGAGGGCCCAGCACCCCATGGCGCGGGCGGCACAATCGACGAAGTCGATGGCGTGGCGGTCGGCGTAATGGCCAAGATCGGCGATGAGGTCATGAATGGTCTCGTCATCGTCTTCGAGGCCGGTGGCGATGGCGTAGGCATGCAGCGCCTGTTTGGCACTGCGGACGCGGTCGCCTTGATGGGCGGTGCGCTTCATGACTGCACCTCTTGCGCCATCACAGCGACTGCCACATCCGCTACGCGAAAATTCCCGACAAGGCCGTTGTGACCGCATTCGTCGCAGAAGCACGACGAGGTGTCGTCCCAGTAGTGGTCACCATGCACTTCGGTTCCGTCGGTGCTGAGGATGGCAGTGCAGCTGATCTCAATGGAAAGCGTTTCCGCATACCCACATTCCGGACAGGCGAGGTTGTACTCCGAGCGCAAATCTCCCGTGGACTTCGATGTGTCATCACTCATTCGGCACCTCCCTTTGCTGAGGCGGTCTTGCCCTCGCGATGCAGCAGGATGATGGTGCGGTAGAGCGCGTCGCATTCGGGCAGAAGCGAGCCAAGATCCAGAAGATAGCCGATGGCTAAATTCTGATGCTGCGCCGCCACGGCGATGATGGCGCCGCCAACGGCTTCCTCGGTCGCCTGAAGGCGTGCATGCAGTGCCATGAGCCCGACAGCGATCAGGTCGTTGCGGGTGGCTGGTGGTGTTGTGGTCATGATGGTCTCCGTTTCTTGTTGGTGTTGTGAGACGACGGCCGCTGGCGGAATTCCGCTGACGACAGCCACCAGAAGGCCGAAGGGCCTTGATGGTTCGGTGTCCAGACCGCCCAGAAATAGCGGTGCTTGGTGAAATGGTTTGGCGCAGGGCCGTAGCGATGCTCGGGCCAGCAGACGATGTCATCGATGGCGTAGAGCCGTGCCGGCGGATGCTCCTGCCACCAGCGCGTTCGCGTGCGATGGGCGAGCGAAGCGAGGTTCAGCAGCATGGCGACGGTGCCGCGCGTTTGCGCGGTGAAGTCGAGTGCTTTGGTGATGAACGCATCGGCTAGGCCGGACCCGTAGGGTGGATTGGTGACGATGTGCTTGGCGCGAGGTCGCAATTCTTTGAGAAAATCCGTCGCAGCAATGCCGTAGCCGTAATCCACCAGATCGGTTGCCACCACCTTGTGGCCAGCCTCCGTCAACACACTCGCGATAGCTCCCTCTCCGCACGCCGGTTCCCAAATCGAACCATCGAACGCCTCAACCGATAGCAATGCGCGTGTTGCCTCGGGTGGTGTGGGATAGAACTCATTGGGCAAGCGCCGTGGAACGGCGCGTGGTGGCGACAAGGCAGGAGCTGCAAACCGGCGCGGTGCTGCGCCGATGATAATGCCGGAAGTCATCATGGCATCACCTCCAGCTCGGAAGGAAACGCCTCGTCGAGCAGCTTGATGATACGCTTGGGCAGATAATCGCGCGGATCGTCATAACCGTAGTTGATGCCATCGGGGATGAGCACTTTGCCCTTCTTCGTCAGTATCGACCTGATCGTGACATTGTGCATGCCCCACGGTTCGGTTGTGACGGTGTAGCCGGATTTGCGCAGTGCCTCGGCGACGTGCTCGGTCATGACGATGCCATCACCATCACCGAAGCCGAATTTGTCGAAAGCTTCTTCCCAACTCCAGGAATGGGATTCGCCGCAGGTCGGACAAGTGGTGATGCTCATGATCGCACCTCCTCGGCACCAACGATGCCGTCATCGTAGTGGACGCGTTCACTGCCAGGGAGTTCGTCATTGGCATCGTCAAGCCGCCTGCGCACTATGCGTTCGGCGTTCGCCGCCGAACAGGCCCTCACGGAAATTGTGAAGCCCTGTTCCAGGTAGTAGCCGACATCGTACGTCTTGAGCTTTGTTCGGGGTTTTCTGATTTTTGTCATGACTGCGCCTCCTCGGAGTTGCTTTCGCGACGAACGCCATCCACCTCGACATGAATTAGTTCATGGTCATCCATTTCGAACGGATGAGGGCATTCCTCCTTCCAGGCGCGGTAACTTTCTTCGATCGCGTGCTCTTCGGACGTTGCCTGTACCTCGCCGCTGAAATAGCCGCGAGTGACAAAAAGAACGGAATAGGTTTTGACAGTGCTCATGAGTGCACCTCGCGTTCCGCGCGATAGCCGTCGGCGATGGCTTGATCGATGGTGTGCGCGACCGAGTAGTGGTCGTGCGGCGGACAATCGAAGCGGCGGCCGGTTCGCAGTAGCGCATAACGTGCCAGCTTCAGGGCCTCGATCAGCGCCGCGTAGCGGCGCCTTTCGATGGTGATCAACGGGGCGTTACTCATGCGGCACCTCCCATCCGGTAGGCATCGAAATCGAAGCCGCGATTGGAGCGCGGATCGCCGTCGCAGATGACGGTCAGCAGTTCGGTCGCATCCTCGTCGGTGTCATCGACGAGGAGGTAGCGATCATCAGCAAAGCGGGTTTGTGGTGCGGAACTTCCCATTAGAAGCCTCCTTCGATTGGAGCGGTGTTGGTTTCGTCGGAGGTTGCGGTTTCGGCGGCTTCGGGTACGCGCAAAACCAATTCAGCGCCGTTGAGCGGGAGATAATCGAGCTTCAGATTGAAGCCCTTGCCGTCTTTGTGGGACCAGGCTGCGCCGATTTCTTGCCAGCGGCTTTTCTCGCCGCGTTTGGTGACAGCGTAAGCACGGTGCGTTGGTTTATTGGATGGTGTCGTCATGATGTGACCTTCTTGGTTGTTGAGTGAGGGCCGGAATTGGCGACCTCGTTGCCGCCTGTCACTCACAGCGATCGCATCGGGGTCACACGAGAAAATTGTGGGGGGACCGCGAGTTTGTGCTTGAGGGCGGCGGTTTGCTCCGCCGCTCGGCGCGGGGTCCCCACGGCTCGCCCGTGGGGTGCGCAAGCGCAAAGTCGTGGTGGGGCCTGCCATTTTGTCGTTGAAGGGTGCGCCGCCCTTGGCCGCGTCAGCGGGCGGCGCTGCCCGTCCCCATAGATGCGGCGTTGTGAGATAAGAGCGGCAAACTACGGGGTCGCAAAAAACGGAATGAAGGAAACGGCGAAGAAGGGCGTGAACAGCATAGACAGCCATCTGCCATTTGCATCGCGAAGTCATCGAGACGCGCAGAAGTGTCCTGGCTTGATCGGAATGCCTCACACTTATGATGGCTCGGGCAGTTGTCATCGAGCTGCAATAGAACGGAGCAAATTACACGCTAGCATCAAGATGGCGGGCATGATGGGCGCCGCTAACGGCAGTGTGTTCCGACAGCGCATAGCCGGACGTGGCAGCGCAGTATTGACGGGGAGCGCGAGATGAATGCCTTCGAAAATGAGTTGCAGACAGCGCTGCGCCGGGGTGTTCCTGGACAGTTGGGCGGCGTTGTCGATGCCATGTGGCTTGAGCCTGAACGGTTGCACGGCCCGGAATGGAGCTATCGGACTGCCGATGGCAAGGTTGGTGGGCTCATACTCGGCTACCGCAATAGCCGGGGCATCGGCAGCGTGGACAACCGGCATGTGCTAACGGTGGCAGGGTCGCGCGGCGGAAAGGGTGTATCGCTGATCGTGCCAAATCTGCTGATGTATGAAGGCTCCGTCCTGGCAATCGATCCCAAGGGGGAACTTGCACGGATCACCTCTCGCGCGCGTCGCGACAAGGGGCAGAAGGTCGTCGTGCTCGACCCATTCGGGGAGAGCGGGCTTGCCTCGGGTTCCTTCAATCCGCTGGATGAACTAGACCCTGCCGGAAAACACGTAAAGGACGATGCTGCGCTTATCGCGGACGCGCTGATCATCGGCAATGAACGCGAGCCGCACTGGACGGACAGCGCGCGCATCTTGATCAAAGCGCTTATCCTGTTCACGCTGACCTTGGAGGAGGAGCGGGATCGCAACCTCATCACCGTGTGGCGGCTGCTGACTGGAACACATCCGTCGGTCCTTCATGTCGCCAAGGGTAAGGAAATCAGCAAGCGGGCTGCTCTGTTCGCTCTGTTGCAGGGCTGCAAGGGCGTGTTCGACGACACTGTGGCGGCGGCCGGTTCGAACTTCGCGCAGATGGCTGAGCGCGAATTGGCCAGCGTGTTTTCGACGGCGCTGACGCAGCTGGAATTCCTGGACAGCAACGCCATGGCTGGGGTGCTGGAACAGAGTGATCTCAATCTCTCGGAGCTGAAATCTGAGAAGGCGACCCTCTACCTATGCCTACCCGCTACGCGCATGGGAACGCACTCCCGCTGGCTGCGCGTCATCATCAATCTGGCGCTGGTGGCGTTCGAACGCACCAAGGTCAAAGTCGATATTCCGGTGCTGCTAGTGCTCGATGAGTTCCCCGTACTCGGCCACATGAAATCAGTCGAGACGGCTGCCGGGTTGATGGCTGGCTTCGGCGTGAAGCTGTGGGTCGTCCTGCAGGATCTCACGCAGATCAAACGTCTCTACCGCGAGAGCTGGGAAACGTTCATCGGCAATGCGGGTGTGATGACGTTCTGGTCGAATTCTGACAAGACGACGCTCGACTACATCTCTGACAAACTTGGCCAGACCGGCGTGCGGCTCGAACACCGCAACGACACCACGATGCATCAACGGATGAGCGGTGCGTCAGGCGCCCGCGACGAGCTACGCGTACAGCGCCTTGCGGCGGCGCACGAACTTGAAGAAATGCTGGAGCGCGGCAAGCGGCGCATTCTGGTCAAGGCAGCCGGGCAATCCCCCATCATCCTGCAGCGCATCCACTATTACGAAGATGCGCCCTTCGCCGGGCTATGGGACAAGGTCCCAGAGCAGGGATGAATGCTACGCGAACAGCACGTCGGGCTGCTCGTCTGTTGCTGGAGGTGCTGCGGACGTGAACCTGGCTTAGTATTGCAGGAGGGGCACAGGCGCGAATGACCCAAACCGGACTCAGTGCCGGTGTTCAACACTTGTGTTGCACAATTGCAGAGAAGCACCCCGGCTGGCTTGTGCGCTGCAACAATCTCGCATTTGATAAGTTTCAGCGGCGATGGCAGCTTGCTACCCGAGGCCTCCTTATTTCTCATCTTCCAGGTGGGCAAATTGCCGACTAACGCAGCCTGATCCGTGAAGCGTCGCGAAACTTGGCGTTGGCGCTCCTTCTGAGAACGTTCCGACCGTACATCCCACCAGTTTAGCCGTGAACGACGACAGGCCATCGAGAAACATCGGCGTCCGATCCAACATCGCCGCGTCGCCGGGTGGGACGAAGAAGTGCGACTTGCTGTTGTCCGCCACCCGAATGACAAACGTACTTTACTTCAGCTTGAACCGAATAGGGATCGCCATTTCAAAGGTGTCGCCGGGGACGTCGGAGGGCGGAACCGGCAAGGGGGCTGCGCGAAGCAGCATGGCGACGGCTTCTTCGTCGAGGGCGGCGTTACCCGATCCTTGCAGAAGCTTGCGCGAGACGACGGCGCCCGAACGGTCGGTGGCGAAGGAGATCAGGACCTCGCCCGTGCCGGAGTGTGACCGCGCGGCTTCGGGATACTGCTTGAAGCCGTCAATGTGAACCGCCAGCCGCTTCTGCCACGTCGCCTTGGACTTTCGCGCCGACGGTGACAGACCGAGCGACGTGGTCTTGGCTTCGGCGACCTTGGGTGCCGCGATCGAGGGCATCGACGCTTGCTCTTGGGCAGCGGCGGCCGCCGTCATCTGCGGCTGGGGCGGCGTTGGCGGACTGTCCTGCTCGGCTTCCGACTTGTCTAGATTATCGGTCTTAGCCGGCGCGGCCATTACGACTTCGCTCTTCGACAAAGACTTCTGTTCTATATCGACGACGTTCTTTTCCGCTTGCGCGGGCGGCGTCACCGGGGTCTCGGTGGGGCTTGCCAGTTGCGGCGCGACTTCAGGCTGGGCCTGACCGGTCTTGGTCGCAATGTCATCGGGGGCTGCGGCGATCATCTCGATGTCGAGGGGGGCGGCAATGCCCGCAGCCTGGTCCTCGGACGCAAGCTCCACCGGGGACCACAGAGTGAATGCGATGGGGCTGGCGTGCAACAGCACCGCTGTCAACAAGGCGAGTATCCAGCCACGCCACGACAGCACGGAAGCATCCATGTCCGGCTGATGCGTACCGCTGGTGGCAGCACTCATGGCTTGGCCGGACCGGGTGATGGCGGTTCGACCGCGCCCGTCCCTTCCAGGCCGACAAGCGCAACCTTCAGATAGCCGCCGATCCGCAGCTTGTTGAGGATGGTCATAAGTTCGCCGTAGGGGACCGCTTTGTCCGCGCGCACAAAGATGCGGGTGTCGCGCTTGAGGACGGTTGCCACGTCGATGGCCTGGACGAGACCTTCGCGCGTGATGGGGTCGTTGCCGATTGCGAGTGTCAGGTCGGGCTTGATGGTGACGAACAAAGGTTTGTCAGGGCGTTTTTCGGGCCTTGCCTCAGAGACTGGGAGATCGACCGGCACGTCGACGGTCGATAGGGGGGCTGCGACCATAAAAATGATGAGCAACACCAGCATCACGTCAATGAACGGAGTGATGTTGATCTCCGACAGTTCGGCGTCATCATCGTCATGCTCGCGGGTCTGCATTGCCATGATCTGTCACTCCGCTGCGCGAACGGGACGAACGTTGTGGGGAGCATTTCCAGCCCGGTCGAGATCGCGCGAGACGAGGCGGGCGATCTCGCCGGAAGCGTCGTGGACTTCGGCGCGATAGCTGGCGATGGCGCGGGTCAGCTGGTTGAACATGAGGACCGCCGGAATCGCTGCCACGAGGCCGAGAGCGGTCGCCAGCAGCGCTTCGGCGATCCCCGGGGCGACGACGGCGAGGTTGGTCGTCTGCGAGCGCGAGATGCCGATGAAGCTGTTCATGATGCCCCATACGGTGCCGAACAATCCAATGAAGGGGGACGTCGCGCCGACGCTCGCCAACACACCGGTGCCCCGCTTCATCAGCCGCTGTGCTAAGGCCTCTCCGGTAGACAGCCGTGACTCCACGCGCTCCTTGATGCCCTCGCGCGACGTAATGTCGGAGGAAAGCTTGAGTTCGGTGAGGGCGTTTGCGATCAGCCCGGCAACAACGCCGCTCTTCGATTGGAACCGGGCCGCTGCAGCAGACAGCGAACGCTCCTCGGCGAGCGCCGCACGGTCGCGCCGAACCCGGCGGATGGCGGCAGATAGCTCAAACGTCTTGGCGATCCAGATGGTCCAGGTCGCCAGCGAAGCCAGAGCGAGCAACGACATAACGGCCTTCACGACGATGTCGGCCGACAGGAACATGCCCCACGGCGATAGCTCATGGGGGAGCGATCCGGGCGATTTGGCTGGCAGTGCCAGGGTCGGCGCAACTGGAGCCGCGACGACCGCTGGTGTCGTGGAAGGCTGAGCCGCGACGTCGACCGGTGCCGCAGCGGCAGCTATCGCGGCCACCTTTGCCGCTGCCTCCTTAGCCCGCTCTTGGAGCACATCGGCGGGAGACTCGTCGGCGCGGGCCGTCGTCGCAGCACATGCGGCGAAGGCAAGTATCGCGATGAGACTCAAGCGTCGAGCGACGTTTAAACAGGCTTTCATGAGCGGGGACTTTCGAGTGAGCGTCACGCTTCGGCGCAGCGGCGGATGAGGTTGTGATAGATGCCGGTCAGACGCACGACGTGCTCGTCACCGATCCCGCTTTGAAGCGTCATCTCTTGAATAACCTGATCGAGATCGAACAGCAGCGCGCGCTCGGCTTCGAGTTTCACCATGCTCTGCATCCAGAAGAACGAGACCACGCGCTGGCCGTTGGTGATTGGCGCGACACGGTGCAGGCTGGTCGATGGGTAGAGCACGGCGTCGCCAGCGGCGAGTTTCACCTCGTGTGCGCCGTAGTTGGTTTCGATGGCGAGTTCGCCGCCCTCGTATTCTTCGGGCTCAGACAAGAAGAGCGTGCACGACAGATCGGTGCGGATGCGGATCGGCGCACCGGGGATGCCGCGAATGGCGTTGTCGACGTGGATGCCAAAGCTCTGACCTTCACCGTAGCGGCTGAACAGCGGCGGGATGATCCGTAACGGCACGGCGGCGGAGAGAAAAAGCGCATTGCGGGACAGGGCTTCAAGGATTTCGTTGCCGAGATCGCGAGCAACCGGGCAGTTGGGGGCCAGTTGCTCGTTGTTCTTGACGGATGCCGATTGCGCGCCAGCCGTCCCCCGACCGTCGATCCATTCGGCTTCGGTCATGCGGGCGCGGAAACTGGCGACCTGTTCCTTGGTGAGGACTTCAGGAATACAGATCAACATAGGGGCCTCCGCGCGCGTTGGTTAGAACTTTGCTTCGAGTGTCACGTATCCGGCACGTCCCGGAGCCACGTAAACGAAGGGTGTCCCGCTCCGGTAAAGAGCGTCGTAGTAGAGTTCGTCAGTCAGGTTGATGCCCTGGAGCCGAAGTGCGAAGTTCTTGCTCAGTTGGAACTCCGCGCTGGCGTCAAAACGCCAGAACTCGTTGACGTGATTTGTTAATGCGGCGAGCGTGCCGCCGTTGATCTGGCCGCGATAGGTCACCTGGCCGCCAACCGACATCCAATCCGTCACCTTGTACTTGGCCAACAGATTGAAGCTCTCGTGGGCGATGTTGGCGAAGCGTTTGCCGACATCGGTTGCGACGCGCGACTCCAAGGCTTCGGAGTCCATCCAGACCGCACCACCATACAGGCTGAAGGCGTCAGTGATGTTGCCGCCAAGACCGACTTCGATTCCCTGCACCCGATATTTGCCGGTTGAGTAGACCAACTGACCGGCGGCTTCGCGCGCATTCGACTTCTCGGTCTGGAACGCTGATGCTGTCGCCAGGATATGGCGATTGAACAGCTCCCACTTGGTGCCGAACTCGAGGCTGGTATTTTCTTCCGGGTCGAGCAATTGGCTGCCGGCTGAGATCCCGCCGTAGCCCTGGCCGCTGCCGTCGACTTCGTTGCCGACCGGATTGCTCGACGTCCCGTAAGCGGCATAGATGCTGCCGTTCGGAAGCGGCTTGTAGGTGATGCCGGCGTTGTAGTTGAGCATCAAGTCCGAGCGAGATAAATTCGTCGAGGTCGTTCCGTTGTCACCGAGCTGGTTGAAGTCGAGATTGTAGTTGTCGAGCCGGAGACCCGCCGTGATGATCCATTGCGGATTGAGTTTGATCGTATCGAGCGCGTAAACGCTTTGCGTATTGACAGTCAGCTTGGCCGCATTCAGCGAGCGGATGGGCGTTCCCGCATAGCCGATTGAATTGTCGGGGTTAAGCAGCGATAGGGTGATTGCTCCGCTTGAGCTGACCGGGGTACCGACAAGTTCAGAGACCAGACCTGTGTAAGTGGTGCGATCAATCCCTTCACGCGAAAACTCAAACCCAGTGACCAGCGTGTGGCGCGCACCAAGGAACATGAACTTCGACGTCAGATCGGTCTGATTGGCGACGGTTTCGTTTTCCTGAAAGCGGCTTTTGGGGTTTCCCGTCACCGTCCAGGTGGACGGATCGGATCCAACGCGCGTCAACCGTTCTGGAGCCGATGCGATGTAGTCGATCACCGTGCTGCCGAAACGCATCTTGGACGAAAACGTCTGGAGTGCGTTGAGCTTGGCTTCCATGCCAATCGTCACCTGGTCCTGCTCGCCCTTCTGGAAATCTCGCGCGGGATAGCCGTAGAAATTGGTGCGGTTTACACCCAAACCCGACTCCGTGATCGGGCGGGCCAACACCGTATCCCAGGGCACACCCCAATCGGGCATCTGATCGAGGCTCAGGTGCGAATAGTCGAAGTTCAGCTTGAAGGCCTGAGTGGGTCGCCACGCGATGGCAACAGCGCCGCCCCAGCGGTTATCAAACACCGCTTCGTCGCGGCCAGCGACTCCTGCCTCCTGCCACATGCCGTTGACGCGCGCGGAGAGTTCCTTGCTGTAGACCTTGTTGGCGTCGATGGACCCACGAACGGTACTATCGGTGCCGAGCGTCGCGGTTGCCTTCGTATAGTCCTGGTCGCCCGGCTGCTTGGTTACGACGTTGACGGCGCCACCTGATGTTCCGCGACCGCCGATGGTGGCGCTTGGACCTTTCAGGATTTCGACCTGCTCGATGTTGAAGTTTTCGCGCAGCGGAGCGCCGGGGTCGCGAATGCCGTTGATGTAGGCGTCGTTGCGAGCATCAAAGCCACGGATAAACAAGCGGTCGCCGAACGGGTTGCCACCTTCGCCCGTGCCGAGCGTGACGCCCGGCGTCGTGCGCGCCAAGTCACGGATCGACGTCGTGCCCTTGTCCTCGATCACTTCCTTGCTGATCGTCGTGATGGTGCGCGGTGTGTCGAGGATCGGCTCGGTCAGCTTTGTCTGTGCCGAGCGGTCCACTTTATATGCAGCCGCCGGATCGCCATAGGGGTTGCCACCGGGCGCGACACCGGCGGCGTTCGCTGATCCTGTTGCCGCTGCTGCCGGGGCTTGAGCGGGTGCCGCTTTTACCGGGGCTGGCGACGGCTTGGCGACCGCTGTCTTGGGAGTAGAAACCGGCCTCTTCTGTGCTGGAGCTTCGACGGTCACCGCTGGCAGCTTATCGGGTCCCGATGGGGCGGAGGCTGGCGAAGCGGGTGCTGCCGTTGACGGTGTTGCCGAAGTCGCCGGAGCAGCTGTTGATTGGGCAAACGCGGGAGCATGTCCTGCGGCAACGATCAATGCCGCCGTCAACAATCCGGTGTGTGAGGCGTCCGTGCGGCGATTGCGAAGCGCCGATGGCAACGGCCCGCGCAACGAGGCGGGTGCCTTCAAATAACTCATGATGTGAACTTTCCCCAAGCGCGGACGATGTCAGCTTGTCCCTGCAATTCAGATGATGCGCTTGAGTGGCTGGGTAGCTCTTGGGGCGGCCTGGCTGCCTATCGCCCCATCATGTTTGCAAACTATACGATGGATGTCAACAAATGGTCAGGCACCAGTTGTCGCAATCATTTGGTGAGGATTAGTTTGCCCTTGGATGTGATCCGCAAGTGATAATCGTGACCATCATGCTCGATCACGGCTTCGCGCGCCGATCCGAGCAGGTCGGCTAATTTCCATCGACGCCGCTGCCCCTCATACGCCGGTACTGCTTCGCCTTCAGGTGGGTGCTCGTTGGGTTTCATGGTCATGATGCTCTGGTCCTGATTGAGGCGACCGGTACAAATAACCTGACGATCACTTTCCAGTTTTCATCAATAGCTGGGCAACTTGAAACTGATTGTCAACAAATATCCGTCTGTGCGATAAGGTCGTGCGTAAAGCAACCGACACCGGGATGGAACGAAACCATATGCGATTGACCAAGCAGACCAGTCACGCGATCAGGATTCTCATCGATTGCGCCCGCCAGTCAGACCGTCCGGTCAAAATTGGTGAAATCGCAGCCCGATTGGACATCACGCAACAAAACGCGTTTAAGATTGTCCATGTTTTGACTCACGGCGGGTTCCTGATTGCAACGCGAGGACGGCACGGTGGCGTGCGCCTCGCAAGACCGGCCGACGACATACGCATCGGCGATGTCGTCCGGGCGACCGAAGTGACCCATATCGAAGTGGACGGCGAGCAGCCAGCATCCAGTCGGCGCAAGAGCAAAGTTCAACCGATCAATTCCCTGCTCGATAGCGCCCTCGTCGCGTTCGTCGCGGTCCTTGATCAACATACGCTCGCCGACATGGCGCGCACGTCTACGGCGACTGCCGCCGGTCGGCTGGACATTGCCGGTGACAAGCCTGCGTCGCGTGGCCGCGTCGCTCGTCGCAAGACGGCTCCAAGTGCCGCCAAGGCTTTGCGTCTGTAAGCATTTTTAGCAGTTCCTCACGAACTTGCATGCTTGTTTAGAATTCTTCTAACATATTGATTGTGCAGAAGTTATCTTGACACCTTGCCTGCAAATACCGTTTCCTGACGACCGATGTAGAGAATTCGATCCATGCGGGGGCTTTGAACCCCCGACAGAGGAACAGAACATGACGAACCAAAATAATATGTCCCGCAAAAGCGGGTTGCCCACTCTTGAACATCGGCGTCCAGAACGTCTTGTGGGTATCGGCTTTCGTTGCTGGCTCGACGGTTTCAGCTCAGGAAATATCGAAGGCTGGGAGACCGCTTGGAACCTCTACGCTCACGAGTTGGGAGCCTGCCGTGCGCGGGTTGCCGTCCAGGAATTGGGCCTATGGGTTGGCAAGATCAAAGATGTCTCAGGTCGAGAAATCACGACGCTTCCTCATCATTGCCCAGGATTTTGTCGCGACGAATGCGTTGCCATTTCGATGGTCGCCGCCAGCCAGCATAAGGTTTGCCCCGCCATGCGGGCATGTGCCTTCGCCTTGATCGGCTGCAGCGACATGGAGGGTTTGCTGTCATCCACTGACCGGTTCGCGGTCATGCTGCATGCACTCGATCAGCGCCTGTCGCCGAATTCGATCTGCGTTGTGCCCGACCTCGCTTGTGCAGCTGGCGCTGCGATGCACTGAGGGAACTGCGCTATGATCATCTGCTCATGCAGCCAAGTCACAGACCGCCATATAGAAACCGCCCTCATTGAGATTCTATCCCAGCCCGATGCACTGATGCCGACACTGGGCGTTGAACGACCCGATGTAGCCATTCTCCCAAGGTGAGCCCGGCGCGATCTAGGCGGTCTTGGCCCCAACGGCTGCGTCACGCCAATCGCGTGCACCGCGTCGGCAATCGATTTACCTTGCGAAACCAGAACATCGACGAGGTGCAGCTTGCAACAACTTCTTCTGGTTTGTGTCTTTTCGTCGGCATCTTCCGTCCTCCAAGGGTCTAAAACTATAACATCGGTTCGGACCAATTCGAGGAGGGAAGACCAATCGAAACATTCCCAGATTGTCAGATCGGCTCCGCCTATGTAGTCGTCTTTCATTCGCTTAAAGAGATGCCGGTTGCTTGATTGCCGTCAGCCCGTCCGGCGCAACCCACGATCAAGCCGCTGGCGATTGTCTGGCCGGTAACCGGAGGAATGCTTCAACGCGTTGGAAAGCTTGAATTCACCGACAGAACTCACAAGGCCAGCAATTTCGTATTGCAGTTCGCCGGTTGCGGCTGTGGTCTCTTCGACCATGGCCGCATTCCTCTGAGTGTTTTGGTCAATCTGAGAGATTGCCGTGCTGATCTCGTTGAGGCTCGTAGATTGCTCCTTGGAACTGCCTGCAATCTCGTCGACGACGTCGCTGATCTCCTTGACTTGCCCTGCAATTCGTTCGAGCGCGTTGACGGTGTCGTTGACGAAGCCGACACCTTGGCTCACTTCTGCTGATGAGTTTGCGACCAGCGACTTGATCTCCCGAGCAGCTTCAGCCGATCGCTGAGCAAGCGTGCGGACTTCGGATGCCACGACAGCAAAGCCACGCCCGGCTTCGCCGGCACGCGCCGCCTCTACGGCCGCGTTGAGCGCGAGAATATTGGTTTGAAAAGCGATTTCGTCGATCACGCCGATCGTGAGGCCGATGCTTTGCGATGACTTCTCGATACAAGAAATTGTCAATCGGCGTCGAACATTGACCCCTTATCGGCGTGCAATTTTGACCCCGTCCATCCGTGCACTGTCGGCCATCCGAGCCTGGAGCTGCGGAGCGTAGCGCAGCAGCGGAGGGCTCGGATGGCC
>Ga0247833_1000930_pt1 | contig 51047 bp, 48 predicted proteins | sample LaCruzMarch2015__7_FD_187117 | JGI IMG/M metagenome (GOLD analysis project Ga0247833, IMG submission 187117) | Freshwater microbial communities from meromictic Lake La Cruz, Castile-La Mancha, Spain - LaCruzMarch2015_8m | ecosystem: Environmental > Aquatic > Freshwater > Lake | place: Spain...
TTTGAGGAACTACTTAAAATCTGGTGGGTTGTGAGGGACTCGAACCCCCGACCCGGTGATTAAGAGTCACCTGCTCTACCAACTGAGCTAACAACCCGGTCTTTTGTACTGGCCGACCCTATCAGCGAATGTAGATGAGGTGAAACATAGATCGTGCGTGGATTTGCCTATAACCAGTTGGATTTTTTGAACTTATAAAAGAGAAATCCACTCAGCAATCCAATTACAGAGATCGTGAGCGGATAACCAAATTGCCACTTTAATTCAGGCATATTCTCAAAGTTCATTCCATATACTCCAGCGATCATTGTTGGTCCTGCAGCCAGCGCAACCCACGCAGAGATTCGGCGAACATCCTCATTTTGTCTTACCTGCACATGCGCTAAATCTGCTTGCAGCACAGTCGTTAAAAGTGAGTCCATGCCAGATGCATGCTCGCATGCATGTTGCAGGTGATCGATTGTGTCACGAAAGAAGGGCTTTATTGCTTCTGGTGCAGTATCAAAATTTTCAGTAATTATTTTTTGCAACGGAATTACCAATGGCTCGATTGCATGCCGGTACTCGATAACCTCACGCTTTAAAAAGTAGATCTCCTGGCTGTAAGTTTTGCGATTTCCTCCGAATACTTTTGATTCAATATTTATTACATCATTTTCTAATTCAGTTGCGATTGCGGTGTAACCATCGATCACGCGGTCAACTACGGCGTGCAGAACTGCAAAAGGTCCGAGTTTTAATTGTTCTGGATGCTGTTCTATGTCATGGCGAACTGATGTAAGGGGCGAGCCTTCACCATGTCTGACAATCACAATAAAGTGTTTATCAACAAAGCACATTAATTCACCGGTGGTAATTTCAGATTTTGCTTCATCATAGAAAACTGTTTTTATAACAAAGAAAGTTAATCCTTCATAGGCTTCAATCTTTGGGCGTTGCTTGGCAGATACTGCATCCTCAACTGCAAGTGGATGAAAGTTAAGTTCACCAACAATATGATCAAACTCTGATTGAGTTGGCTCAGCTAATCCAACCCAGACAAAACCACCCTCTTTGCGAGCAGTGTCTACTTGATCTGAAATATCAGATGGTCCATTTACGCGTAGACCACCTTTATACAGTGCAACATCTACGATCATGGTTTAAGTATTCAGCACCATTTACCAATAACTTGATATTTCACTTGATTTTTACCATTAATTAATGCGGGGTTTAGTCAAAAAAGTAGATTTAACCTAGATTGGGCACATGGCAACGCAGTCACCACATTCAGCCTTTGCCGAAGTAAATCAACGCGTTGCCCAAGCTGGTGAAATTTTGAATTTAGAAAAAGGTTTAATCGATGCAATCTCTGCCTGTGAACGAGAGGTCGTCATTTCAATCCCATTGCATCGCGAAGAAGGTATTGATGTTTTAACCGGATATCGCGTGCAGCACTCAAGTGCTCGAGGTCCACGAAAAGGTGGAATTAGATTTCACCAAGATGTTGATCTAGATGAAGTTCGTGCACTGGCATCACTTATGACTTGGAAGACTGCATTAATTGATGTGCCATTTGGTGGCGGCAAAGGTGGCGTGACTGTTGATCCATCCAAGTTGACCTCACTACAAAAAGAGGAGGTAATACGTCGTTGGACTAGAACATTAATTAATGTGCTTGGTCCTAATCGAGATATTCCGGCCCCTGATATGGGAACAGATGCGCAAACTATGGCCTGGCTAATGGATGAGTTTCATCGGATAGAAGGTTTCCAACCTGCATGTGTTACCGGCAAACCAGTTTCATTGTTTGGCGCACCAGGAAGAGAAGAAGCAACTGGTCGCGGCGTTGCACAAATTGCTGCCGCTACTTTGAAAGAGAGCGGTAAAAAGGTAAAGGGTGCAACTGTTGCTATTCAGGGCTTTGGAAATGTTGGTCGATACGCGGCATTAGTTTGCGAAGAGTTGGGCATGACGGTTATTGCTGTATCTGATGTAACTGGTGGAATTTACGATAAAAAGGGATTAGATATTAAATCTATCTTTGATGTTAAGAACCTTTCTGAAATTAAATCTGATAATCGAATTGGTGCATCTGAGGTGCTAGAAATTGAGTGTGATGTGTTAATTCCTGCGGCGTTAGGTGGAGTCATTAACTCAGATAATGCCGATAAGATAAAGGCAGATTTCATTATTGAAGGCGCAAATCAACCAATTACAACTTCAGCTGATACAAAGTTGCGCGAGCGAGGAGTTATGATCGTGCCAGATATTTTGGCAAATAGCGGAGGCGTGATGGGTTCTTATTTTGAGTGGACCCAAAATATCCAGCAGTTCTCCTGGCCAATTGAGAAGTTCCGTAAAGAGTTAGATGAGCGTATGGAGAAGGCTTTTGTAAATGTTCATAAGGTATCTAAGAAGTACAAGGCAGATCTTAGAACTGCAGCCTTTATTGTTTCAGTTGGCCGAGTTTCAAATGCATTTACTCAGCGAGGCTCACTGGTTTAGAGAGTTTTAGTGCTTTTTAAATCGAGCATAAGAGTTATTAATCTCAGCCTCGGCGGCGGCATGGTTTACCCAATCTCCACCGTGCACTGATTTATTTGGTTCGAGAGATTTGTAGACCTCAAAGAAGTGTCTAATCTCCTCTAATTCAAATTTTGGCAGATCTGAAATATCAGTCAGGTAATCCTTGCGAATATCACCAGCTGCTACACATAACAACTTATCATCGCCACCCTTTTCATCAGTCATGCGAAGCATGCCAATGGTGCGACAGGAAACAATGCAGCCAGGAAAGGTTGGTTCATCCAACATGACAAGAGCGTCAAGTGGATCGCCATCTAGGGAAAGCGTGTTTTCAACAAAGCCGTAATCATATGGATAGCGGGTAGATGTAAATAACATTCGATCAAGTCGAATCTGGCCGGTGCTGTGATCGATCTCGTACTTATTTCTAGAGCCAGCTGGAATTTCAATTACAACATCAAAGATCATCGGTTTCATTTAACTCTCCTAGATTCTAAAATGTTGCTTTGTTTGATTGAAATAGTGGGGTGAGCGACGGGGCTCGAACCCGCGACATCCCGGACCACAACCGGGTGCTCTACCAGCTGAGCTACGCCCACCATGTTTGTTACAGGGCAATACTACTTCACGATTGAATGAAGATATTATTGCGGTAGTACTCAAGCTCCTCGATTGAATCCCGAATATCGCCTAATGCGCGGTGGTTGCCAACCTTTGCCGGGGCGGCAAAGTAAACCTTTGGATACCAGCGGCGGGCTAACTCTTTAATCGATGAGACATCAATTGTTCGGTAGTGCAGATACTTATTTAATAGGGGTAGATCTCGAGCGATAAATCCACGATCAACATAAACGCTATTTCCAGCAAGTGGGGATTTTCCTTCACCAGGTGCATACTTACTTAGATAGGCGATGATGGCGGCATCGGCCTCTTCAAGTGAGACGCCATTTGGGATCTCATTGATCAGACCAGATTCGGTGTGCATATTTCTAACAAACTCATCCATCGCCGCCAACTTCTCTGGCGAGGTTTTTATAACTAGATCGACACCCTCTCCTAGGATATTTAACTGGGCATCGGTAACTAGGACTGCGATTTCCACCAATGCCTCTTTATTTAGATCTAATCCAGTCATCTCGCAATCGACCCAGATCAGGTTTGGCAGATCATTTCCCATACGCCCAACCCTAGGGCAGGCGTGGCGCTCTGATCTAATTCACCTTCCGTTCATCTGGGCGTTATTCCGATTAAACCTTTAAATGTGCACTCTTTAGCATGATTTGCCCATGACAATCGTAGCTCCAGATAAGAAGGTAACTCCGGCACCAAGGGTTATCACAACGGAGCCACGCATTACCGACAAAGTTTTTCGCGCAGTTGTAACTGGTGGCGGAATGATCTCCCTTGTATTACTAGGTTTAATTGCTTACTTCCTAATCTTCAACGGCTTTGAGGCAATTCGAAATGCAGGCTTGGGTTTCTTAACCGGCTTTGAATGGGAGGATGCAATTCCAGAGATTGGCCAAGATGCTCGTTACGGCATTGGCGCAATGTTATTTGGAACTATAGTCACTGGAATTATTGCCATGCTATTTGCTGTGCCAATTTCTGTCGGGACTGCTTTATTTTTATCTTATTACGCGCCAGAGTGGTTGAAGAAACCAATGGTTATCGTTGTAGATGTAATGGCTGCGATCCCATCAATTGTTTACGGCTTGTGGGGCTATTTCGTATTTATGCCTCATGCCGAGTACTGGGCAAAATTAATTCACAAGTACTTGGGCTTTATTCCGATCTTTGATATGCCAGCTCCAGTATTTACTCGATCACCATTTGTCGCTGGTCTAGTTTTGGCGATCATGATTACGCCAATCATTACCGCAATCTCACGTGAAGTCTTTGCGCAAACTCCACCAGAGCGAATTCAAGCAGCATACGCACTTGGTGCAACCAAGTGGGCGATGGTCAAAGCTGTTGTATTCCCTTATGGCCGCGGTGGCGTTGTTGGTGGTGCAATGTTGGGTCTTGGTCGAGCCATGGGTGAAACTGTCGCTGTTTACACCGTTTTAAATCTTGTTTATGACATCCGAATCGAAGTTCTACTTAGCGCTGGTGGCAATGTGGCTTCGATGATTGTTAACAAGTTTGGTGAGGCAGATTTCGTAGAGTTACAAGCATTAATGGCTGCTGGCTTTGTACTGTTCCTCGTAACATTAATTGTAAATTTCATCGCTAACTTTATTATCAACAAGACAGCGAGAGAGTAATTATGAGCCAAACTCAATTCGCTGTTAAGCCCGCCCGGCCATGGAAGTTGAGTATCAGAAGTTTAATCCCTGACATACTAGGCGCGTTCTTTACTGTCTTTGGCAGTTTAGCAATTGTTGCGATCACCCCACTTAAGGGAAAATTAGGTTTTGCACTCGTTTTAATTACTTTAGCAATCATCACAGCGACAACTGTAAGTTGGTTACGCAAAGATCGTAAAGCTGCGATGAACTCGAGAACTACAGTTTTAGTTTATATTGCTGCCGCTTTTGTGATTATTCCACTCACCTCCATTCTCTACGAGGTTGTCAGATTGGGAACCGCTGGATTTTCACTACGCATATTCACCGAGGATATGTCAGTTACTGCCTCAGATACAGACTTAAGTGAAGGCGGTCTATTGCACGCAGTCATTGGAACTGCATACGTCGTATTTTTTGCAACCATACTTTCGACTCCAATCGGAGTTTTAACGGCGCTTTACATTGTTGAAGTAAAAGGACGATTTGCTGGCCTAGTAAGATTCTTTGTCCAGGCGATGAGCGGCGTGCCATCGATTGTGGCTGGTTTATTTATATTTGCATTCTGGATGATTCAAATGGGTAATGCCTACAGTGGTGTTGCTGGAGCATTTGCCTTAACAGTTCTAATGATCCCAACAGTTGCTCGAACCTCTGAAGAGGTTTTGAAATTGATTCCGCAAGATCTGCGCGAGGCCGGACTTGCCTTAGGTGCTACCCAATGGCGAACAGTTGCAACAGTGGTGATTCCCGCAGCAAAAAGTGGTTTGGTGACCGCGATAATTTTAGGAATTGCTCGGGTAGTTGGTGAGACAGCGCCATTATTGGTGACAATCGGTGGTGCAGATGCAGTTAATTTAAATCCGCTGGATGGAAATATGTCAGCCTTCCCTATGTATGTTTGGAAAAATCTTTTAATTGGTAGCCCAAATGCGGTTAGCAGAGCCTGGCTTGGCCTCTTTGTTTTAATGGTTTCAGTTTTAATCTTTTTTGCTATGGCCCGTTACTTTAGCTCGGCAAGAAGGAGATCTGCATGAGTAATCAAGATAATCCAGCAACAACCAATGATCGAGAGGAAAGTATGAGTCAGGTAACCGGAAGTCAGGCCAGCAATACCAGGGATAGAAATGCCAACAACAGGTCGGTCTCTTCTCACTCACTGGCTGATGTTGCTAATGCTCGGCTAACCAAGGTAGGAACCCCAACCATCTCGGGATCTGGTCTTGAAGCTCGAGGAATTCACGCCTGGTTTGGCAGCAAGCATGTACTTGAAGATATCTCATTAGATTTCTTTACTGGAACTGTAACTGCATTGATTGGACCATCTGGTTGCGGTAAATCTACCTTTATCAGAATTTTAAATCGAATGCATGAGTTTATTCCAACCGCAGCGCTAGCTGGTCAGGTAATTTTAGATGGTAAGGATGTTTACGACTCTGGTGTTGATGTAACAAAGATTAGATTAAAGGTCGGAATGGTTTTTCAGAAACCAAATCCATTCCCATCGATGACAATTAAGGAAAATGTTCTCTCTGGCTTAAAGTTATCTCAATTAAAGATTGAGAATGCAGATGAGTTGTTAGAGAGCTGCCTGCGTCGTGCCGGTTTGTGGGATGAGGTTAAGGATCGCCTAAATGAGTATGGCGGTGCTCTATCTGGTGGACAACAACAACGTCTATGTATTGCCCGTTCCCTCGCGGTAAATCCACAAGTTTTATTAATGGATGAGCCATGTTCAGCACTTGACCCAGGTTCAACACTTCGTATTGAGGAGACAATCAGAGAGTTATCAGACTCCATGAGCATTGTTATCGTGACTCACAATATGCAACAGGCGGCGCGAGTTTCGGATTACACCGGATTTTTCCTATCAGATGGTGGACCAGGTCGCTTAATTGAAAGTGGCACAACCAACGATATCTTCACTAATCCAAGGGAAAAGCGAACCGAGGATTATGTATCAGGAAGATTCGGCTAAATCTCGATCCCTCATCGCTTTGCCACAATCTGTGTACGAATCTGTGCATAAATCTGTATACCTGTTGTTAACTTAAGGGCCATGTTAAATTTCCCTAATTCGCATTGTTTGTTTGCCAAATCTCGCTAACTTTCAACTCCACGGACAACTTACGGAGGGTTTATGAAATTACGCAAGAGAGTGGCAATTGCTTCAATCGCAGCTGCTGCATTAATACTTTCATCTGGACCAGCATTTGCCGGTCAGATTAACGGCAGTGGTGCTTCATTTCCTCAACCACTTATCGATAAATGTAAGGTTGATTTTACAAAAGACACTGGACACACAGTGAACTACGGAGCTGGTGGATCAGGTAGGGGTCGTACAGATTTCGCAAATAACCTAGTTGATTTTGCAGCATCTGATTCTGCTTATACCTCAGGCTTCCCGCAGCATCTTGAATACGCACCTGTTTATGCAGCTGCGATTGCAATCGGATACAACCTACCTTCAGTCAAAACACCGGTGTACTTAACTCCTCAAGTTATTGCACAAATCTTCTCAGGTGAAATTCAAAACTGGAACGATGTTCGCATCAGAACTGTTAATGATGGTCAAGTTAAGGTTCCAGTATTTGCAACAAAGAGAATTACAGTAAAGGTTGCCGGAAAGAATGTTACGCGCACAGTTCCTGTATTAGATGCAAAAGGTAACCCAAAAATTACTAGGTACAACACAGTTGAAGCCAACGCAAAGCTACCTAACCTGCCAATCACTGTTTTCTACCGTAGCGATTCCTCTGGTACTTCAGAGCAGTTTGGTAAGTTCTTGCAAGGCGCTAATGCTGGTGCGAACAGTGCGCTTTGGCCAAAAATTGCATCAGGTACCTTTGCAAACAGCACACCAAACCCACTTTCAAATTACTTCAACTTCCAATCTGCCAACGGTTCTGCGTTGGTTGCAGCCGGCGTGAAGGATAAAGTTGGAGGAATTGGTTATGCAGAGAGTGCATGGTTTACCCAAAACAAACTCGGAGTAGCACTAGTCCAAAATTGGGCAGGCGAGTTTGTTGAGGCAAATGCGGCAGGAACATCTGCATTCTTAGTTGGCGGCACCGTTAACGAGAATGGAAGCCTTGATACGCCATACCAAAAGGCAATTAAGGGTGGATACCCAATTGCAACAGCCTCATACGGTTTGGTATACCCAGCAGCAGCTGGAAAAAATGCTGAAACACAAAAGATTGTGGCGCAATGGCACACATATCTATTAGATGAATGTCCTAAGAAGTACCCAGAATTGGGATACATTTCAATTTCTGGAAAGCTATACGACAAAGCAAAGCAGCAAATAGCGAAGATCAAGTAACTCAATAGGAATTACCCCACACGACCTAGCGTGTGGGGTAATTCTATGCCTGGGTATATAGTTAGAAGATGGCAAAGGTTATTGAGCAAGGCAACAGATTAATTTTAAAGTTAAATTGGTTAGAGAAAATTGGCGCCCTCCACGGCAATCTAGTTGTAGGTAAATCAAAATTGAAAAGTAAAAAGAGCTATGCAAAACCTTGGTCGCGTGAGGTATTAAAGGGAGTTAGGGCGCCCGGCACTGGATTTCCATACTTGATCCTGCTTGGCACGATGCGATACAAAGGTAGCAAGGATTTCACTGCGATCTATAAGAAGCGACCAGTTACTGTTTACGAGTTCACCGATTACAGCTTTAAACGATGGATCGTTACCGAGTAAAGCTTTTAAGCAATTAAAAGTCGGTAACCATTAATCGCAATAATTGCAATGGCAACCAGAATTGCTAATTGTTTGCGCGGTAACTTTGTAACAATTTTGGCTGCAATAGGAGCCATCAGAGTGCCGCCGATAGCAAGGCCTGCAACGACATTCCAATCCATCTCAATTCTGTTGATATTTATCAAGAATCCAATCGATGCAGATACCGCAACAATGAACTCGGCTGCACTAACAGTGCCGATAATTTTTCTTGGCTCTAGCGAAGTTGTGGTCATCATTGTTGGTGTAACTATTGGACCCCAACCGCCACCACCTGAAGCATCGACAAATCCTCCAGTAAAGCCTAAGTAAGAGAAGTATCTTGGGTTTTTAATCTCAACAATATTTGAGCTCATTGAGGCGAAGAGATTTCGGTATAAAAGAAGGAAACCAAGAAAAAGCAAAATAGTTGAGATAAATACCTTGCCAGTGGACAGATCAATAAATGAAAGGAACATCGCGCCTAAGAAGGCACCAATTCCACCGGGAATCGCAAGTTGCAATAAAACTTTTTTATCTATGTTCTCTGCATGCCAATGAGAGGCGCCAGAGGCGAGGGTGGTAAAGATTTCAGCCATGTGAACTGCGGTTGATGAAAGTGCAGCAGAGGCACCAAGGGTCAGAAGCAAGGTTGAGCTGAGTAATCCAAATCCCATACCAAGTGCGCCATCAACTAATTGTGCAATTGAACCAGCCAGTGCAAATAGTAAAAGACTCACGCTTGCCTACTTTCTTATGGAGTAATGAAGTACTCTTATTCCGATTCTACTTGCACTACCAAAGAATTTTATGATTTATATGATAAATTGGAGATAGTGGCGCTGGATGAAATTAAGGAAAAGGATAATTTAAGTGCGGTCGATGATGAAGCGATTGATCTACATCATAGTTTTTATCCTTCCTTTGTGTCTCACTTTCCAAACCGCTTCTGCCAATGAACTGCTTATATGGGATCAATTGCAAGGAAAAGCGCCAAAGGGTTATGTACTTTTGTTTCGTCACAGCTTGGCGCCAGGTGTAGGTGATCCAGCTAATTTCAAATTAAATGATTGCTCTACTCAGCGAAACCTCTCAGCGGAGGGGCGAGAAGATGCCAAGGAGATTGGCCAGTGGTTGCAGCGCCGTGGAGTAAAGATTGCACGAGTTGAATCAAGCAGGTGGTGCCGGGCAAAGGAGACTGCTCAATTACTAAATCTGGGCAAGGTTAGATTAAATCGAAACCTTGATTCATTGTTTCAAGAGGCAGATGCAACAAAACATCCACAGACTTCAAAGGTTCGGCAGCAAATAATTAATCATCGCAACAAAACCGGCTTGTTGGTATTAGTTGGCCATTATGTGAATATTGCAGCGCTTACTGGGGTAGGAGTTGATTCTGGTGAGGGTATTCTGGTTCGAGCAGATAACAAGGGAGTAATTAAGGTTGTTGGTGCAACCCCTGATTTAGGAGATTAATTAGAGAAGTAAAGTTAATTAAACAATAGCTCTGGACTAGAAGGCTCGAATTGGACGAACGTAATAAGCAGTCGTCTTTAGAGCACCTGATGCAGTACCGAGAGGAGCAGAGGCAACGTGTACGTACTTTCCGTTTTCATTATTGTTCGAAGAGGAGCTCCAATAATGGATACCCCCACCGGAAAATTGGATTGCAACAGCGACTCTCTGACTGTAAAGACTTAACAATTCATCTTCGGAAGGCAAGAACCAGTCGTTGACGTTTACGCCTTCAACTGTCGCGGAATAAGATCGGGCAAATGCAGCAGCGGAAGAAGCAACGTTTGTGTTTCCCTGATCAATAATTGCTTTCGTATTCTGAGATCCGTATCCAAGCAATGTACTTAGATTTAATCTGTTCTCTGGTAAGTTGGAGGAGAATGGGGCTTGTGCCCAAGTTACCGCTGAGTCCGCGCCACCATTCCAACCATTTGGCGCAACTTCCAAGTATTTACAAGTTGCTGCTCTTGTTGGCCCACAACTAAATCCAGCAGCTGAGTAGTAGAAAATTCTTCCGCCACCTGGACCAACATCCCCTAGGTCTCCAGTAACTCGTAATCTCAAAGTATTACTGGCAGATCCAGTTGCATTTGTTGCAGTAATCGTATACGTAATTGCTGTTTTAGTTTCAGTTGGAATTCCCGAAATTAAACCAGTTGAACTGCTAAAGGTTAGTCCTGCAGGAAGTGCTGGGGTAATTGTGTAACTGTCAATTGTGCCTCCCGATGGGGTTATCGAATAACCTGCATTGGTAATCCCTACCGTCCTTGTTTCCGCATTTCTTGAAAGGGTAAAGGCAGGAGCTGCAAGGGTTGATCCACCGGAAGATGATGCTGGTGCAACTCTGATGATTTTGTTTGCCAAAGTAGTAACAGGTAGTGAAGGTTTTGATTCAACTGAGGTGCCATTGATGTTATGAGCGGTAATGGTGAAGGTGTAGGTGGTTGATTTGGTTAGGCCACTTATCGTGATTGAGCCAGATCCTTGTTGAAGCGTGGTGCCAGTTGCACCCCCTGGAGTTGCAACTGCGGTGTAGTAGAGAACTGGGGTTTGGCCATCATTGGCAGGTGCATCAAAGTAAACAACTGCCTCATCGGAATCGGTTTCAAAGGCTCTAGTAATTACTGGAGTAGTTGGCTTAATGGAGCGGGTGTAAAAATTGAAATCTGCTGAGTTGATGACCCGATTATTGGTAGTCCTAATACTTACTCTAAATTTGTAATCAGTTCCTGGTGTTAAGGCTGTGACTCTTTGCAGGACATATCCACTAACTTTTCGTGTGAAGGTTTTGGAGTATGAGGCGGCATTTGGCGTATTTGGTGTTGCAGTAATTGAGTAGGAGCGAACAGCTGCGCGGGCAATCTTTGAGTTAAAGGTTAGGCGAACCTCACCAGAGTTGCTATCTGTAATAGCTTGGATCTCTAAGTTTGTATTAAGTGAGTTTGCTACTGGTGAAATAGAAAAAAGGCCAAGTAGAAGTGAGGTGATGGTTAGAAAGGAGAGGCGCGTGCGCATGTGTTGTGCTTACCCCTCTCCGATTACCATTGAAAATAGTACTAGAGGATATTTGATAGCTTTGTATGAATTAGATAATTGTCATGAAGTTATTGAAAGAAATAAGCAGGAGTAGATGCTTTCCTGAGAAATTCTGCAAAATTAATTGGCACCCAAGTTCAAACAGTGCCTGGCAACAATCTAGCTAAATTTATTGTTAAAAATCTTGGGTTCAGAAGGACACTTCTCAGCCAACTTGGTTAATTGCCTTAGATCTTAAACTATCGTTTAACTGCAATCTTTTTTGTAGTCTCGATTTCAAATCCAGACTCCGTAGCAAATTTGATGCTCAAAACACAGGAGCCTGACTTTAGAGTTTTAATTGCTCCGTCAACAATCGCACAAATCTTTGGTGTAGAGCTGGAGAACTCCTCAGATAGGGATTTTGAGAGAGGAATCTTCAAATTACTTGATCCTTGCGTGCCTTTTATATTGTTTAGGCTCTGTGCATAGGCAGCTAAGGATTTTTTATCGCTGGCAGTTAGGGACGATGCATCAAGAGTAGCTTTTATATCCTTGGAGCTAAGTGATTTGCTTCTTAGCAAGGCGGTCAGAATCACTTGAGCGTTTTCGTCCAGCACGGGCCGAGTTCGAATCGACTGTATGTACTCCAACTCGCGCGCTGCATTTATAGCGGCATTTTCTGCCGCTGCCTTAGCAGTGGCTGCATCAATACAACTTTGCAAAAATCTGTTGGTGGATCTAGCACAATCATTTGCAGCTAATTTGGCATCCGCTAATTTAATTGCAGCCTTTTCAGCTTCATCTCTTTCAAGGTTTTCCTTAACAGCTTTCGCAACCGCCGCATCAACACAACGTTGCAATAATTTGTTAGTAGATCTTGCGCAATCATCTGGAGCCAAAGCGTTATCTGCGGCTGTAGTCGCTGCTATTTCAGCTTTATTTCTTGCTTCGTTCTCAAGCCTTGCCTTTTCAACTGCAATATCGATACAACTCTGTAAGAAACGATTAGTTGAGCGTGCACAATCATCTGGAGCCAAAGCGTTATCTGCGGCTGCAGTTGCTGCGCGCTCTGCTTCATCTCTTGCGGCATTATCTCTTGCAGCTTGTTCTGCTTGTTGTTGCGCTCTAATCTGTTCGGCAGCGGCAGCCTCTTGTCTTAACCTTTCAATCGCTAGATTTTCAGCAACACAAGCAGGAGTAATCGACTCCGGATAATCCTGGCATCCTGCATTTGCAGCAGGTGCAGAAATGAAATTAATTGAGGATAGTAAAAGCGCAAAGGCAATTGCATTGACTGTGCTGCGCATGATTCCCCCAATTTTTAGAAAGTATATGGTGCGCCTGGCAGGAATCGAACCTGCGACCTAATGCTTAGAAGGCATTCGCTCTATCCGACTGAGCTACAAGCGCATTTACCTGCGTAAGTCTACCGATCGCAACAGGTAAGGTTTCTCCCTATGGCTGAGTTTATTTATACGATGAAAAAGGCGCGTAAGGCGCATGGGGACAAAGTAATTCTCGATGATGTCACCCTGATGTTTTTGCCTGGCGCCAAGATCGGTGTGCTTGGACCCAACGGTGCCGGTAAGTCGACGGTACTTCAGATAATGGCCGGCCTGCAACAGCCCTCCAATGGTGAGGCTTACTTAACTCCTGGTTACTCAGTCGGAATCTTGTTACAAGAGCCACCACTAAATGAAGATAAAAATGTGCTCGAGAATGTGCAAGAGGGTGTTGCTGAAACTATTGGATTACTAAATCGATTTAATGCAATCTCGGAGGAGATGGCAAACCCAGATGCTGATTACGACAAGTTGTTAGCTGAGATGGGCACATTGCAAGAGCAATTAGATCATCGCAACGCTTGGGATTTAGATTCACAGTTAGAGCAAGCGATGGATGCACTTCGTTGTCCAGCACCAGATTCAGATGTAAAGGTGTTATCAGGTGGTGAGCGTCGTCGAGTTGCCCTTTGTAAATTGTTATTACAGAAGCCAGATTTATTGTTACTTGATGAGCCAACTAACCATTTAGATGCTGAATCTGTTTTATGGCTAGAGCAACATCTAAGTAAGTATGAAGGAACAGTTGTTGCAATTACCCACGATCGTTACTTCCTAGACAATGTTGCGCAATGGATTCTTGAATTAGATCGAGGTCGTGCCTATCCATATGAAGGAAATTACACAACATATTTAGAGACCAAAGAAGCTCGTATGAAGGTGGAAGGTCAGAAGGATGCCAAACGTTCAAAGCGTTTGAAGGAAGAGCTCGAGTGGGTGCGCATGAATGCAAAGGGGCGCCAGGTAAAATCAAAGGCACGTCTTGCACGTTATGAAGAGATGGCAGCCGAGGCAGACAAGACTCGTAAGTTAGATTTTGAAGAGATTCAAATTCCACCTGGCCCACGGTTAGGAGATGTTGTCGTTGAGGTTGATCATCTAGTTAAAGGCTTTGATGATCGCATCTTGATCGATGATCTATCTTTCACATTGCCACGAAATGGAATTGTTGGAATTATCGGACCAAATGGTGCAGGTAAGACAACACTATTTAAAACAATTTTAGGTATGGAAAAACCTGATTCTGGAAATGTGAAGGTGGGCGATACGGTAAAGATTTCATATGTTGATCAATCACGGGGTGGTATTGATCCGAAGAAATCATTGTGGGAGGTTGTCTCAGATGGTCTTGATTTCATAAAGGTGGGCAATGTTGAGATGCCAAGCCGGGCGTATGTTTCAGCATTTGGTTTTAAAGGACCAGATCAACAAAAGCCTGCTGGTGTTTTATCTGGTGGAGAGCGCAACCGGTTAAATCTGGCGTTAACACTTAAGCAGGGTGGAAATTTACTTCTGCTTGATGAGCCAACAAATGATTTAGATGTAGAAACACTTGGATCATTAGAGAATGCATTACTTGAGTTTCCAGGTTGTGCCGTTGTGATCTCTCACGATCGCTGGTTCCTAGACCGAATTGCAACCCACATCTTGGCTTATGAGGGTGAATCAAAGTGGTTCTGGTTTGAAGGAAACTTTGAAAGTTATGAAGAGAATAAGATCGCCAGATTAGGTATTGATGCAGCGCGGCCACATCGTGCAACATATCGAAAGTTAACCCGATGAAGTACACCCACAAAGCATTTGTTCGCTGGGATGATTTAGATGCATTTGGTCATGTAAATAATGCAAAGTATTTAACCTATGCCCAAGAGGCACGATTTGATTGGGGCTGGTTTAGCTTTTCTGAGAAGAGTGAGAAGCCAGTATTAATGGAGATGGTGGTCGGTCGCGCCGAGGTTGATTACTTAATTCCCATGACTGAGGGTGGCTGTTTTTATGATGTTAATTTATGGGTGGAAAAGATTGGCAATTCATCCTTTGTAAATGGCTACGATGTCACAAAAAATGGCGTAGTTTACGCAAAGATGAAGACGGTTCAAGTAGCAATTGATTTAACAACTCGTAAATCTCGCCCACTAAATGATGAGGAACGAGCCTTCTTAAATAAGTTTTTAGAGAATAATTAGTGTCCCAAGAAAGCTTTTATGAACGCGCCGGCGGTGAGCGCACATTTAATGATTTAGTCTCACACTTCTACGCATTAGTTGCAGTTAATCCAATCCTTCGCCCGATGTATCCAGATAATGATTTGCATGGTGCCGGTCGCCGGTTGCAATTGTTTTTAGAACAATACTGGGGCGGTCCATCCACCTACAGCGAGGAGCGCGGTCATCCAAGACTTCGCATGCGTCACGCCGAGTTTCATATTGATAGCGCAGCACGTGACGCCTGGTTGCTGTGCATGAAGGATGCAGTAAATGGACTAGAGATCGCCGATGATTTAAAGGCCGAGCTTTGGCAGTACCTAGAGCTTGCGGCAAACTCAATGGTGAATCAAGTAGATTAAATTTTAGGCTGGGACTTATTACCAATCTTTAGGATTTCACCATTGCGTAGGTACCAAATAGTTCCTTCGTTATCTCGCACAGTTGTAATTCGCAGGCCTACTGTTTCAACAACTCCAGTTATATCTAGAACATTTACCTGATCACCAACGCCATATTGATCCTCAACCAACATAAAAATTCCAGATAAAATATCGCGAACCAGTGTCTGCGCACCGAGACCAAGTGCCACACCAATTACACCGGCGGATGCAATTAGCGGTCCAAGATTGAAACCAAACTCTGACAAGATCATAAAGATTGCAATCAGCCAGATACTTCCATTTAAGGTTGATTTCAAAACTGTGCCAGTTGTCTTTGCGCGCTCTTTCTGTCGAGCTCCCGCACGTTTTGGTCCTGGAATTAAATCAGCATCAGCAATTCGCAGCATCGCTCTGGTGATTGCCCGGCCACCAAATACTTGGATTGAAAGGGCAAGCAGAGTGATAACGGTTATATTCAGAGGGGCGCCGGTAAACCAGTCGAAGGCGCTCTGCAGATTCTCATTAAATTTCATAATATGAGAAAACCTTAACCTAAATGTTAAGGGGATTTGGCAGACAAATACTGTTTTTTTGCCCTATCTCGGGCAAGATGTACCCACCAGCGCGAGCCACGCGTTGATCTAAAAGGAGAAGCTTTCAGTGTCACAAACTTTGGTACTGAACGCCACCTACGAGCCACTAGGTGTCGTCTCAGAGCGACGAGCGTTGATCCTCGTCTTAAATCAACGTGCCATTTCCGTTGAGGATTCAAATCGAATTTTGACCTACGCCCGTGGCTCAATAACTCTGCCCGCCGTTATTAAATTAAATAAATTTGTTCGTATTCCGTATCGCCACGCAGTTCCGCTTTCACGTCGAGCAATCTTTGCACGTGATAACAATCGTTGTGTTTACTGTGGAGTTACCGCAACCTCAATCGACCATGTAATTCCAAGATCACGTGGTGGCGGACATAATTGGGAGAATGTGGTTTCGGCTTGCCATAAGTGCAATCATGTAAAAGCTGATAAAACTTTAAAAGATTTAGGTTGGCGCTTGCGCAATATTCCGCGCGAACCAGTGGGCGCTGCTTGGCGAATTTTAGGAACTGGTAAACCTGACTTAAGTTGGATTCCTTACTTAAAACCCTTTGGTGTCGAAGCGATGGGAGCAGCAAGCGCATGAATGAAGATGGAGCAATGCCAGGTGAGGGCTTAACCGCACTGGAAACTTCGCTCTACTTTTTTGCCGCGCCTCTTGGATTATTTCTTTTAATCTCAGTAATAGTTTGGGCAGCGACCGCTGACCGTAAAGGCAGTAAGGCAAAGAGCAGGGGCTCTCTTACTCAGATCGAGTAATTACTTATCTCTTGCTTGCGCCTTAAGTGCACGATCTAACGCATCCCTACCCTCTGAAACTAACCGGCGAAGTCCGGCCTGACCATCCTTGCCAGTTGTATCAAGCCAATTGATTGTTTTATCAAGAGTCTCTTGAGTTGTAATAAATACTGGGTATAAAGCGGTCGCAAATTTGCTAGCAACCTCATATGACTTCTTACCCCAAGTCTCTAGAAGTAGATCAAAGTAAGGATCAACATATGCAGCAAGTAGAGGCCGGTGCAGCGCTCGTTGGAAGCCGGCAATCTGTGCTTCACGAACAGAGGTTGAGATCTCTACAGTTGTAAGCGAGCTCCAAGTTTGCGCCTTAGCATCTGGTGTTGGCATTGCCGCAAGGCAGGTGGCGTGTGCAAGTTGGCCAGTTAATGTGTTGTCCTTTAATAACTCAGCAGATAATGCAGCCTTATCCATTAAGCCACGTTCAGTTAATGCAGTTACAAATGTCCAGCGAAGATCTGCATCAACCTTTAGGCCAGCTAACTTTCCATCTAATAACTCTTTGATTAAATCATTGTGTTCAGCACTTGCTGCAAATGAGGTGAAGTTACGAGCAAATTGAAGTTGGTGATCGCTGCCAGCTTTTGCACTGCACACCATTGCTTCATAAGCATTACCAACCTTTAATCTGGCAGAGTCACGCTTTTTTGGATGCGAGTAAAGTTCAACCGCTGTAACTAATTGATTGGCAATGATTGTTACCGTTGCAATGTCATCCTCACCTGGCAGGCCAGCTAATGCGATATCAATAAAGTCAGCTGCGCTAATTTCAGCATCTCGCAACATATCCCAAGCGGCCGACCAGCAAAGTGCGCGGGTTAGTGAATCATCAATCTTTCCAATGTGCGCCTTTAAGGTTGCAATCGAGCGATCATCAAATCGCACCTTGCCATATGAAAGATCGCGATCATTTATTAAAAGCAGATCAGCAACTTTCTGACCTGCTAGCTCATTAACAACTGTCTTGGCACCAGCTACATCTAATTCCACTGATTTACGAAGTGCAACCTTGTTACCAAGTAGATCATATAAACCAATCGCCATTCGATGTGGTCGAAGTTGATTTGATCCGGCTGGCATCGTTGGTGGCTCTTGAATGATTGCAACAGATTTGTAAGTATCGCCATCAATTTCAAGGGCTGGGCGTAATGTATTAACACCTGCTGTTTGTAACCAGGTTGAAACCCAAGGCTTTAGATCCCGGCCACTAGTTGTAGTTAACTCATCTAATAAATCATCAAGTGTGGTGTTTTTAAAGGCGTGCTTAGCAAAGTACTTTTGTAGGCCAGCGATAAAGTTTTCACGACCAACATGTGCTACTAATTGTTGAAGTACAGAGGCACCTTTTGCATATGAAATACCATCAAAGTTTCCAGCAACGGTATCAATATCAACCATGTCAGTGACGATTGGGTGGGTTGATGAGAGTTGATCTTGGCGATAAGCCCAATTCTTTCGCTCTTGATTAAAGCCGGTCCAAGAGTTTTTAAATCTTGTTCCTTCCACCATTGCTAAGTAGGAGGACCACTCGGCAAATGATTCATTGAGCCAAAGATCATCCCACCACTTCATGGTGACCATATTGCCAAACCACATGTGAGCCATTTCGTGCAAAATTGTGTTAGCCCGCGCGTTATACATGCGCTCTGTTACCTTGGATCTAAATACTAGTAAGCGCTCTAAGAAGGTTACGGCGCCAGCATTTTCCATCGCACCCCAGTTGAAATCAACAACTGCAATTTGATCATACTTTTCAAATGGATACTCAAGGCCAAATACCTTTTCAAAGTAGGCAAAGCCTTGCTTGGTAATTAAGAAAATATCCTCGGGATCTAAATGTTCAGCCAATGATTTACGGCAGTAAATTCCAAGTGGCACAGTTTTTTTTCCAACATAAGTATCTTTAACTGAGTAGTAAGGACCAGCGACTAAGGCGGTGATGTAGGTAGAAATTCTTGGTGTTGGTGTAAATGACCACTGCACCCGGTTATTACCTAAATCAACCTTCTCCTTTACTGGATTGTTAGCAACGACCTCCCAATGCGATGGCACGATTGCAGTTAATGTAAATATCGCCTTCAAATCTGGTTGATCAAAACATGGATACATCTTTCGAATAAAAGCGGTCTCACCCTGTGAGTAGAGGTAAACCTCTTTATCAACTGGATCTACCGATCGTTGTAATCCCTCACCGGTATTTGAATAAAGTGCTTCTAGTTCTAGCACTAACTCATTTTCAGCAGCTAGATCCTTTAAGTAAATTGTTTCACCATCATAATTTGAGGTATCTACTGGCTTGCCATTTAAGGTGGCTGAAATTACTCGTTTGGCCACTGCGTCGATAAAGGTGTCATAGCCAACCTTGTTACATGAGAAGGTGGCAATTGTTTTCGACAAGAAGCTTTCCTCACCAGTTGTCACATCTAATGTGACCTCATAGCCATGCATTTGAATATGAGCAGATCGCTCACGAGCCTCAGCACGGGTGGAGTTTAAACCTGGCACATTTACTCCTTATTATTAACTCTTCATTGCTCGTATACAGGTATCCAATCAGAGATTGCAGGTTAAACCAAGATGGAACGGCCATCCAATCGAAGTTACGCCCTTCGGGGTAATCGACCAACAAGAGCACAAGGTTTAGCGATGCAAACGCAGTGGGCCAACTTTAGTTTGCAGGTTGAAAGCGAATTAAAACTAAATGATTTGTTTCCAGATTTTAAAGAGGTGATTTTAGAGATTGGCTCTGGTATGGGCGAGGCAACTGCGCAGATTGCGAAGCACTTTCCAAATACGGGATTTCTTGCAGTTGAAATGCATTACCCAGGTTTGGGTGCGCTGTTGATGTTAGCGGCTGATAAAAAGTTACAAAATATTAAGTTAATTCGGGAGGATGCTACCCATTTACTAAATAACTTTATTCCCGATAACTCAATTGATGCAGTGCATCTATTTTTTCCAGATCCATGGCCGAAGAATCGTCAACATAAGCGACGAATTGTGCAGGATGAATTCGTCGAGTTAATTGCTAGCAAATTAAAGCCAGCTGGCTATATTCACATCGCCACAGATTGGCAGCCATATGCTGATTGGATAAAGGTGCGATTTGATAGCAACCAGAGATTTAGCGGGGGAGTAATTGAACGCCCAGATTGGCGGCCAATCTCTAAGTTTGAAGGCCAGGGATTAAAGAAGGGTCACGCAGTTACTGATTTTAGGTATAAAAAGATTAAATAGTTCCAGTTGTTTCGAACTTACCGATCTGATTAATTCTGCGAACATGCCGCTCATCATTGGTAAATGGTGTTGCTAAAAAGGTATCTACAAGTTGTAAACAAAAGGCCTCATCATGCATGCGGCCACCAATTGAAATCACATTTGCATTGTTGTGCTCACGGGCAAGCTTTGCAGTTTCAACCGACCAAACTAAGGCTGCTCGAACACCCTTTACTTTATTAGCTGCCATTTGCTCGCCATTGCCAGAGCCGCCTAAAACAATTCCGATAGAGGCTGGATCATTGGCCGTTGCTTGTGCCGCTGGAATACAAAAAACTGGGTAATCATCTAGTGCGTCATATTGGTGCGGTCCGTGATCAGTTACATCATGGCCAGCTTTTTTCAGGTGCTCGATTATCTTTGCTTTAAATTCAAGCCCGGCATGATCGCTGCCAATATGGATCTTCATGTTTGTAGTTTGGCAGAAAACAGTTTCGGCCCGCTCATTTTCATGAGCAAGGCCGAAAGTGTCTAGGGGAAGTGCGTACTTCCGAGGTGGTTACGCCCTAAGTGTTAAGCGCGGTAACCGCTCTTGAAACCCCTATAACCTTTGTGCTTAACGTTATTTACCATCTTGGTTACTCGGTCTGTAGTTTTCGCCTTTTGGGCTGCAGCCTGCGTTGCACTTACCTTTCCGGCAGCAACTGCTGAATCAATCTGCTTATTAACCTCAGCTGACAAAGCGGTAATCAATGCATCCTTTTTCTCACCAGCGATTTGAGCAAGTGATTCGCCAGCTTTCATTCTGGCTTTAACCGTATCTAATGTGATTCCGAGAGTTGAGGTAATAACAGCATCGAGTGATGCTCGGTTTGCCTCCTTCATCGCCTTTGCTGCACCACGAAGATCTGTTGCGGCTTTAGCGATCGCATCTGCTTGCGATTGAGTAATTGTTCCATTGTTTACCAAAGTAGATAGGAGTGAGTTAATTCCCTTTCCTTCTCTACCGCCCATGCGATCATCTGCTGATGCAAAGCTTGCACCAGAAACCGATAGTGCAACTGCGGTTGAAACAACTGCGGCAATTAATTTCTTATTCATTGGTCCTCATTTCAATTTACAACTTCAAGCACATCTGTACTCGATGTGTTTATGTAACAGCCCATAACTGGGGAAATTATCCGACACATCTGAGAAGGAGGTCAGAGTTTAGAGCCACCCCCATGAGTGCTAGCACTCACTGCCCAAAGGATATCGCAGTTGAATGAGTGCCAGCATTCTTGATCACACAGAGTAACCGAGCGCAAAATATTTCTTACCTAGTCAAAGCGGCAAGGTAAGAATCCTTGAGCACAAGGAGATAGCGCACGATAATGAGAGTGGATTCAAGTAGATTAATTAAGGTTTTGATTGCTTCAGTATTAATTACCTCCATAAACTCAACAAACTTATATGCAGCGGGAAGAAATACATCACTTCCTGCAAATACCGTTTTAAGTGGCAGCGGTGTTCCATCAGCCAAGGTTGGAATTGATGGCGACTTTTATATCGATACTAAATCATTAAATATTTATGGCCCAAAAACCAAAAACAAATGGCCACTTCCTGTTTCATTAAAAGGTCCGGCTGGGCCAATTGGACCTGCAGGTGTTGATGGAAAAAATGGTGCACCTGGTTCATCATCTGTAAGTAGTGGCGGTGTTGGACCTGCAGGACCCGCAGGCCCAGCCGGACCAGTTGGACCAGCGGGACCAACAGGTGCAACTGGACCAGCAGGAAGTGGAAGCGGAAGTGTTGGACCAACTGGTGCAACTGGACCTGCCGGACCAACTGGGCCGAAGGGAGAGACTGGAACTGCTGGTGCAGTTGGACCATCTAATGTTCAAATGATTTCAATAAACTCTTGGACAATTTCTACAAATACTCCCAATGGAATTTCTGAATCAACAGCCTTCGGCAATCTTGAGGCCGGTAAAAAATACTTTTACTCAATTATCGTAAAAGGAATTGCAGCCAGCACTGTTTCAAGATTCAGAGCTGGGCTGGAATTAAAGAGTTCTGACGCTTCATCGACGCCGGATTATGAGTACAGCTATGCATTCGCATCTACTCACGCTTCTGGAGCAAATAACTCGAGGCTTTCATTTGTTGTGAGCGGAACAATTTCTGTTACAAATAATTGCCAGTTTTCTATAGCAATTTCAGATGGTGAAGGTTCAGGCAATTCAGTTTCCCTATCAGGTAAAGCATTCATTCAACTGGTGGGAGCAATAAATTAAAAGATATGGAGCGGGTGACCGGGATTGAACCGGCACAGCTAGCTTGGAAGGCTAGAACTCTACCATTGAGCTACACCCGCAATTTGGTTGCGTGATCTGCTACTGCATTAACAAGTTTAACTTGTTTAGCGGTAGCAAGGTCATACCTTATTACCTCGGTTAGTAGAAGGGAAAATTACCCTTTAGACTATGCGCCTTACGCCGACGGGGCGTAGCGTAGTGGCTAGCGCGCCTGCTTTGGGAGCAGGAGATCGTGGGTTCGAATCCCTCCGCCCCGACCAAAATCTTTTTCATTAACAATTACAGGGAGAGCCAATTGAAGAGCGCTGTTGAACAATTATCACCAACACGTGTGAAGCTTTCAGTTGATGTTACCTTTGAAGAGTTAAAGCCACATATCTCAGCTGCTTACCAAACATTAAGTGAGCGGATAAATATTCCGGGATTCCGTAAGGGCAAAGTTCCGGCGGCGATGATTGATCAACGCGTAGGTCGTGGCGCTGTATTGGATGAGGCGATCAACGCCGCACTGCCAACCTTTTACTCACAAGCCGCTAAAGAAAATAATGTATTGGTAATTGGTCGCCCAACTGTAGATATCAAAGAGCTAAAAGATAATGAGTCACTCTCATTCACAGTTGAAGTGGATGTTCGTCCAGATTTAAAGCTGCCCAACTTCTCCACACTTGAAATTACTGTAGATGATGTTGCTGTCTCTGATAAAGATCTAGATGAGCAGATCGATGCATTGCGCGCTCGCTTTGGCACCTTAAGCACAGTTGAGAAAAAGGTAGAGGATAAGGATTTTGTCACCATCGATTTAGTTGCAACCGCAGATGGCAAAGAGCTAGATGGTGGAACTGCAAATGACATCTCATACGAGGTTGGATCTGCTCGAATGATTGATGGCCTAGATGAGGCGCTAATTGGTTTATCCGCAAATGAGAGCAAAGAGTTCTCAACTCAATTAGTTGGCATGGATGAGGGCGAAAGTGGAAATGTAAAGGTAACGGTCAAAGCGGTTAAGCATCGCGACCTGCCACCAGTAGATGATGCATTTGCCAAGATGGCATCTGAGTTTGAAACCATCGCTGAGTTAAAAGCTGATTTAAAGAGTCGATTAACAAAGTTAAAAGAGATGGAACAGGGTGCACAAGCACGTGACCTACTCGTCGAGAAGTTAATTGGCATGATTGAGATTCCACTGCCACAAGAGATTATTGAGGCAGAGGTAAATGAGCATCTAGAAAAAGAGGGTCGCCTCGAGGATGAAAAACACCGTGCTGAAGTAAATATCGAAGTCAGCCAAACAATTCAACGCGAGTTCTTACTTGATTCAATTGTGAAGGCAGAGTCAGTTTCAGTTAATGAGTCTGAGTTAACTGAGTACCTTGTTCGTGCATCACAACGTTATGGCATGACGCCTGATCAATTTATTAAAGAGGTATCAGAGGCGGGGCAGATCACAACTATGGTGGCCGAGGTTGCCAGAGCAAAGGCGCTTGCCGGAGTTTTGGGTCGTGTAAAAGTTATCGATAAATCTGGGAAAAAGGTTGATCTAGAAGCACTTCGCCCAAAGGAAGCCGAGACAACACCGGCTGAAGCGAAATAATCGCTCACGGCGAACAACTCTCAGGCTCAATTGCGGAAGCAATTTACGCAAAATATTGTTAAGGTCAATACATATATTTCAAGGAAAATCTTTATAGAGGAGAGCTAAGTGGATTTAACAACAGCACCACGCAATGCTGCATCAGGCATGGGTGGACTTGATGATCAGGTTTACCAACGCTTATTAAAAGAGCGAATTATTTTCCTAGGCTCTGTTGTTGAAGATTCAATGGCAAATGCAATCTGCGCACAGATGTTATTACTTGCTGCAGAGGATCCAGATAAGGATATTTACCTTTACATCAACTCACCTGGTGGATCTATCTCCGCTGGCATGGCAATTTACGACACTATGCAATACATCAAAAATGATGTTGCAACAGTTGCAATGGGTCTTGCTGCTTCAATGGGTCAATTTTTATTATGTGCCGGAGCAGATGGCAAGCGATACGCGCTGCCACACGCTCGCATCATGATGCACCAACCATCAGGTGGAATTGGCGGAACTGCATCAGATATCAAGATTCAAGCAGAGCAGATGTCATTTACTAAGAAGAAGATGGCTGAATTAATCGCCTTCCACACCGGTCAAAAGGCAGAACAGATCGAGGAAGATTCAGATCGTGATCGTTGGTTCAATGCCGAGGATGCGAAGAAGTATGGCTTTGTTGATCATGTTGTTAAATCAGCTGGACAAGTATCTGGAAGTGGCGGAACCTCACGATGAATCAAGGCATGAATATCAACAAGGTAAATGAAATAAGCTCACGTTATGTTCTTCCAACAATTGAAGAGCGCACTAGCTATGGTTACAAGCGTCTTGATCCATACACAAAGTTATTTGAAGAGCGCATTATTTTCCTAGGTCAACCAATTGATGACACTGTGGCAAATGATGTAATGGCTCAGCTATTAACCCTGGAATCAATGGATCCAGATCGCGACATCATGATGTACATCAACTCTCCAGGTGGATCATTCACTGCATTAACTGCAATTTATGACACCATGCAATTTGTTCGACCAGATGTAATGACAATCTGTTTGGGACAAGCAGCCTCTGCAGCAGCGATCTTGCTTGCTGGTGGTGCTGCCGGAAAACGTTATGCACTAGAGCATGCTCGAATTTTGATTCACCAACCGTACTCCGAGGGTGGCGGACAAGGATCTGATATCGAGATTCAAGCAAGAGAAATCCTGCGCATGCGCACCTTGCTAGAAGAGATGTTGGCGAAGCACTCAAAGAAATCTAAAGAGGAGATTGCAAAAGATATCGAGCGCGACAAGATTCTTACTGCAGCTGAATCAGTTGAGTATGGACTTATCGATCAGGTTCTCGCATCTCGTAAGGCGAAAGCAAAAGCTTAAATCTCCACTCTTTTTGCAATTCGTCTATAAGCGAACAGGTTTACCCACACTTTTGCCGCGCCATTAAGCGTGCTCGATCTACCCTTATCACCTTCCCTCAATGAACTAGGAGATTACAAAAGTGAGCGCAAAGATTGGCGAAGGCAGTGATCTGCTTAAGTGTTCCTTCTGTGGCAAAACTCAAAAACAGGTAAAGAAGTTAATTGCCGGACCTGGTGTTTATATTTGTGATGAGTGTATTGATCTATGTAATGAAATTATTATTGATGAATTAAATGAGACCAGCACCCTTGGCTTGCAAGAGTTGCCAAAGCCACAAGAGATCTACGAGTTTTTAGATCAGTATGTAATTGGCCAAGATCGCGCAAAGAAATCATTATCAGTTGCGGTATATAACCACTACAAGCGTGTGCAATCAGGTGGCGGCAAGCGCGAGGATTCAGTTGAATTATCAAAATCAAATATCTTGATTTTAGGACCAACTGGTTGCGGAAAAACTCTATTGGCTCAAACCTTAGCCAGAATGCTCAATGTGCCATTTGCGATAGCGGATGCAACCGCATTAACCGAGGCTGGTTATGTGGGCGAGGATGTTGAAAACATCTTGTTAAAGTTAATTCAAGCTGCAGATTTTGATGTGAAAAAAGCTGAGACCGGCATTATCTATATTGATGAAATCGATAAGGTTGCTCGCAAAGCTGAGAACCCATCAATTACTCGCGATGTATCGGGTGAAGGTGTCCAGCAAGCATTACTTAAGATTCTTGAAGGAACAACTGCGTCAGTGCCACCACAAGGTGGTCGCAAGCACCCACATCAAGAGTTCCTACAAATTGATACTACTAATGTTTTGTTTATTGTGGGTGGAGCTTTTGCTGGACTTGAGAAAATTATTGAAGGTCGAAAGGGTAAAGCTGGGGTTGGCTTTAATGCCAAGTTACAAACAATTGATGATGCAGTAGTAACTGATATTTTTGGTGATGTTATGCCAGAGGATCTATTGAAGTTTGGCATGATCCCAGAGTTCATTGGTCGTCTGCCAATTTTGACCTCAGTTGAAAATCTTGATCAAAAAGCGTTGATGCAAATTTTAGTTGAGCCAAAAAATGCATTGGTAAAGCAGTATCAAAAGTTGTTTGAGCTAGATGATGTTGAATTAGATTTCTCAAATGAGGCGCTCGAGGTTGTAGCTGATCTTACAATTAAACGCGGAACTGGTGCGCGTGGACTTCGTGCAATTATGGAGGAGACCTTGCTTGCAGTTATGTATGAAGTACCAAGCCGCAAAGATGTCGAAAAGGTAGTTATTACGCCAGCAGTTGTTCGTAAAGAGGAGGAGCCAACTTATGTTCCTCGTTCAATTGGAAGCGCAAAGCGAAACAAGGGCGAGAAGAGTGATAAAAACGCCGAGGAAAAAACAGCGTAATTCGATCCTCTAGACTTGCACTCTGATGAGCGGTGAAAATAAGAAAGAACTTGCAGCAGCCTTTGTGCCGGCAGATATCGAAGCACCGCTTTACAAAAAATGGTTAGCTGCTGGTTACTTCAAAGCGGATGAGAACTCAACAAAACCGCCATTTACAATTGTAATTCCTCCACCAAATGTCACCGGCTCACTGCATATTGGTCACGCGCTAGATCACACAATTCAAGATCTATTAATTCGCATGAAACGGATGAAGGGCTTTGAAGCGCTTTGGTTACCTGGAATGGATCACGCCGGAATTGCTACGCAAAATGTTGTAGAAAAAAAGTTAGCGGCAGAAGGAAAATCCCGTCATGATCTAGGACGAGAAGAGTTTGTGGCAAAGGTTTGGCAGTGGAAAGAGGAGTCGGGCGGGGCAATTTTAGATCAGATGAAGCGGCTGGGCGATAGCGTTGATTGGGATCGCGAGGCGTTCACGATGGATGCTCAATTATCTAAAGCGGTTTTAACAGTATTTAAGCGTTTATATGATGCCGAATTAATATATCGAGCAGAGCGAATTATTAATTGGTGTCCACGTTGTTTAACTGCATTGTCAGATATTGAGGTTGAACACCAAGATGATGCTGGCGAGTTTGTCTCAATTAAGTATGGTGATGATGAAATAAATATTACGGTCGCAACTACTCGGGCCGAAACGATGCTTGGTGATGGCGCAGTTGCCGTAAATCCAAATGATGATCGCTATAAACACATGATCGGCAAGAAGGTACTTCTGCCATTAGTTGATCGTTATATTCCAATTATCGCTGATGAGTTAGTTGATCCAGAGTTTGGAACAGGTGCGGTTAAGGTAACTGCAGCTCATGATCCAAATGACTTTGAAATGGCGATGCGTCACAATGTAGAAATCGTTGTGATTATGAATGAACATGGTGTGATGGCTGGCACCGGTACAAAGTTTGATGGCATGGATCGATTTGATGCTCGTAAAGCGGTTGTTGAAGAGTTAAAGAAGCAAGGCCGCGTAGTTGCCGAGAAGCGCCCTTATGTTCATGCAGTTGGACATTGCCAACGATGTGAGACAACTGTTGAACCGAGACTTTCCAAGCAATGGTTTGTGAAGGTGGCACCACTCGCAAACGCAGCTGGTGATGCTGTGCGAAGTGGCAAGGTAAAGATTGAACCAGCGGAGATGTCACCAAGATACTTCGAGTGGGTAGATAACATGCATGATTGGTGTATCTCCAGGCAACTTTGGTGGGGACATCGAATTCCAGTTTTCTATGGACCAAATGGTGAAGTTGTTGTTTGTGGACCAGATGAGCAACCACCTGCTGGTTATGAACAAGATCCAGATGTATTAGATACCTGGTTCTCATCTGCACTTTGGCCATTTTCAACCTTAGGTTGGCCAGAGCAAACCCAATCCTTAAAGAAGTTTTATCCAACCTCGGTACTTGTTACTGGTTATGACATCTTATTTTTCTGGGTAGCGCGCATGATGTTAATGGGATTGTTTGCCATGGATGGCAAGCAACCATTTGATGTAATTGCACTGCATGGATTAGTACGTGATCAATTTGGCAAAAAGATGAGCAAGAGCCGTGGCAATACCGTTGATCCAATTGAGTTTATGGATAAGTATGGATCAGATGCACTTCGCTTTACCTTGGCAAAGGGTGCAAATCCAGGTACCGATCAAGCACTTGCCGAAGATTGGATTGCTGGATCTCGAAACTTTGCTACCAAGTTATGGAATGCCAGTCGCTTTGCCATGATGAATGGCGCCAATGTTGCAGGAGATCTACCTGATCGATCAGATTTAACTGCGATTGATAATTGGATACTAAGTAGATTAGATCAAACCATTTCACAGGTTGATGATCTCTTTGAAAGGTATGAGTTTGCTAAAGCATGTGAGTTGATCTATCACTTTGCTTGGGATGATCTATGTGATTGGTATCTCGAGTTATCAAAATCCACATTTTCTGCTGGCGGCAAACAAGCTGAGAATAGCCAGCGAGTACTTGGTGAGGTTCTAGATCAACTTATGCGTTTGATGCATCCAGTGATGCCATTTATAACTGAGCAGCTTTGGTGTTCATTAACTGGTGGTGAATCGTTGGTAATTGCACAATGGCCAGGTAGCGATGAAACAACCCAGGACTTAAAATCAATTGAGTTAGTTGAGAAATTACAGGAGATTGTCACTGAGATTCGCAGATTCAGAGCGGATCAAGGGATTAAAACCACCGCCAAGATTGTCGCAAAATTTACTGGTCTAGAAAAAGCAGGCTTAGCAGATTATGAAGCTGCCCTGCGCTTTATCGTTAAGTGCGAAATGGGTGAGGGTAATTTCACCGCCAAGGTCGAGGTTGCAAATGTAGTGATCGAGTTTGATTTAACTGGCGCGATTGATCTAGTAGCTGAACGCGCCAGATTAAGTAAGGATTTAATTACTGCGCAAAAGGATCGCGACACTGCAAAGATTAAATTAGATAATGAGGGCTTTATGGCGAAGGCACCGATGGAGGTTGTAACTGAGATCAGAGCGCGATTGCAAGAGACCACCGCTGATATTGAGCGCTTAACTGCATTGTTAGAAAAACTTCCAAAATAGTGAGCAGCGCCTATAATTTAGAAACTCTCGCAGCAATTGAGCAAGGATTAATGGCTAGATGGCCCGAGAGCATAATTGAACCAACCCTTGATCGAATTAGCGCATTAACCGATCTACTGGGTTCACCACAACTGTCATATCCAACAATTCATTTAGCTGGAACCAATGGAAAAACCAGCACATCAAGAATGATTGATGCCTTAATGAGCGAGTTGGGATATCGCACCGGTAGATACACCAGCCCACATCTACAAAGTTTTCTAGAGCGAATTTCAATCAAGGGTCAGCCAATCTCACCGGAAGAATTTATAAAAAATTACAATGATATTGCCCTCTACTTTGATCTAGTTGACTCCAAGCAACCACACAAAATCTCCTACTTTGAAGCTTTGACTGCGATTGCATTTGTTGCCTTTGCTGAACATCCAGTTGATATAGCGGTAATTGAAGCTGGACTCGGTGGTGAATGGGATGCCACAAATGTTGTGCAATCACAGGTTTCTGTCATGACACCAATCGGTTTAGATCACATGGAGTATTTAGGGGATACCTTAGAGAAAATTGCCAAGACAAAATCTGGGATCTTCAAACCAGAATCAAATGTAGTTTTGGCAGCACAGACACCTGAGGTTGCAAAGGTTTTGATGACAAAGGTGGCGCAGGTTTCGGCAATTCCATTTCGACAGGGAGTTGAGTTCTCATTAGCAAGTCGAGCAATAGCAATAGGCGGGCAGTTAATTGCGATCAATGGCGTACATGGTTTAATCGATGAGATCTTCCTGCCGCTTTACGGTGCGCATCAGGCAAATAATGCAGCGATTGCATTAGCTGCCGCTGAAGCATTTGCCGGCGTTAAGTTAGATTCAGATTTAGTACGAAGTGCATTTGCAAAGGTAGATTCACCAGGCAGATGCGAGGTAGTGCGTCGAGATCCAACAGTAATTATTGATGCCGCTCACAATCCACATGGCGCCAAGGCATTGGTTGCGACAATTGCCTCCGAGTTTGATTTTGAAACCTTAATTGGCGTAGTTGCAGTTTTAGGGGATAAGGATGCAAGTGGCATCTTGGCTGAGCTTTCTCAGGTGGTTGATTACTTAGTAATTTCTGAGAGTTCATCTCCTCGTGCACTGCCAGCAAATGAGTTAGCCAAGATCGCAGCACAATTTTTTAAACCAGAACAAATTGAAATTATTCCAGAGCTGCGTGGTGCAATAACATATGCAACTGAGAAGGCTAATCTTTCAAATCAGGTAAATGATGGCGTAAGCGCTGTTTTAATTACTGGATCTGTTGTAACAGCTGGGCAAGCCAAAAGTATTTTAAGAGCATTGGAGCAATAAGCGTGAGAGTGATGGCATCTGCAGTTCTTGTGATGGAGTCATTAACCATGGGCTTTGCCTTATTACTTGCAAAGGATGATGCATCTTCAACAGCATTGTGGCTGGGCGGTATTCTTGCAATTGTATTGTTGCTAACTCCTGGCTTACTTAAGCGTAAGATTGGTTTTCAAATTGGTTCGGTCTTGCAAATTGGCTTAATTGCATATGGATATGTTGAGTTCACCATGTATTTTTTAGGGGCATTATTTGCCGCTCTTTGGATCATAGCGATTGTGCTTGGTCGCAAGGGTGAGGCGATAAAGGCGAGATTAATCGCTGAACGGGATGGAAAAACCGCTTAATTTTTATCAATGCAACAATGGCCGTAGAATGCGCAAATGAGCTCTCAGCAAACCTTAATTTTAGTTAAACCAGATGGCGTAAAGCGCGGTTTGGTTGGCGAGGTAATTGCACGAGTTGAGCGTAAAGGTTACAAAGTTTCTAACTTAAAAATGTTAACAGCTGATCGCAACATCTTGGCAAAACATTATGCCGAGCATGAAGGTAAACCATTTTATGAACCACTTATGGAGTTCATGATGTCAGGCCCAATAGTTGCTATGGTGGCTGAGGGAGAGCGAGTAATTGAAGGATTTCGTAAACTTGCTGGAACTACCGATCCAACAACAGCTGAGCCAGGAACGATTCGTGGCGATCTAGCTCGAGATATGGGAACAAAGGTTGTACAAAATATTGTGCATGGCAGTGATTCACCAGAATCAGCACAACGCGAGATCAATATTTTTTTCGGAAATTAATTAAACAACAGTAATAACTACCAGGAATAAACAAGGGGTAAAGATGAGCAAGAGCCAGAACAGAATGTCTTGGATCGGCCGCGATATGGCGGTTGATTTAGGTACTGCAAACACACTTGTTTATGTACGCGGTCGTGGCATCGTCCTTAATGAGCCGTCAGTAGTTGCAGTTAACCAAGATAATGGTCAAATTCTTGCAGTTGGAATTGAAGCGAAGCGAATGATCGGAAGAACTCCTGGAAATATTGTGGCAATTCGTCCACTTAAAGATGGTGTGATTGCAGATTTTGATACAACTGAGCGAATGCTTAAGTACTTTATTCAAAAGGTGCACAAACGTCGTTACCTAGCAAAGCCACGTATTGTGGTTTGCGTACCATCAGGTATTACCGGTGTTGAACAACGTGCAGTAAAGGATGCTGGTTATGCAGCTGGCGCTCGTAAGGTTTACATCATCGAAGAGCCAATGGCAGCAGCGATTGGTGCCGATCTTCCAATTCATGAGCCAACTGGAAATATGGTGGTTGATATTGGTGGCGGAACAACAGAGGTAGCGGTTATTTCACTTGGTGGAATTGTTACTGCACTTTCAATTCGAGTTGGTGGCGATGAGCTTGATCAAGCGATTATTAGTTGGGTAAAGCGTGAGTTCTCATTACTTCTCGGAGAGCGCACAGCGGAAGAGATCAAGATGGCAATTGGATCTGCTTTCCCACTACCTGGCGAGCCAGATGCTGAAATTCGTGGTCGCGATCTAGCAACTGGATTACCAAAGACAATTCTTGTTACATCAGCTGATATCCGCAAAGCTTTAGAAGAGCCGGTAAATGCAATAATCAACGCGGTAAAGAGCACATTGGATAAGACTCCACCAGAGCTTGCTTCAGATTTAATGGATCGCGGAATTGTCTTAACTGGCGGCGGTGCATTGCTTCGTGGCTTAGATGAGCGTTTGCGCCATGAGACTGGAATGCCAATTCACATTTCTGAGCGTCCACTGCAAGCAGTTGCAGAGGGATCTGGAAAATGTATCGAAGAGTTTGAAGCGCTTGAGAAGGTGTTGATCTCCGAGTCACGCCGTTAACCTAAATTTTCGAAGAGGTTTGGGGTTTAATTAACTATGGCAAAAGGTGGAAGTAATCGCTCTAGGTTGCTTTTGGTTTTGCTGCTTGTCTCATCCCTCTTTTTAATTACCGTAGATTTACGTGGCGTAAATATTGCAACTGGCTTACGAAATGCTGCGCAAACAACCTTGTCACCGGTTGAAGGATTTTTCTCAAAGGTTTTCTCACCAGTCGGTAATTTCTTTGGCGATATTAGAAATTTGGGATCGACTCGAAATAAAATCAGCAACTTAACTGATGAGGTTGAAAAATTAAAGGCAGAGGCTGCGCTAAATGAGGATATTGCAGGTCAGGTAAATCAATTAAAGGGTGTTCTAGATTTAGCTGGACGAGGTAATTTCCAAGTAGTTGCCGCACGTGTTATCAATCGCGGTGCCAACACCACCTTTAAGCAAACCATCACAATTGATGCTGGCTCAACATCTGGCATAGCTCGCAATATGACAGTTATTTCAGATGCCGGTCTAATAGGTGTTATAAAAAGTGTTACTCCTAGCAGCTCTATTGTTTTATTGATGAATGATCCAACCTTTAAAATTGGTGTTCGAATTGCTGGCACGCAATCAATTGGAGTTGTCTCGGGTCAAGGTGGCGATTCATATCTGCTGCAATTATTAGATTCAGCTGGTGAGATTAAAGAGGGCGATATTTTAATTGCCCGTGGCAGTGAAGGAAATCGACCATTTGTGCCAGGTGTTCCAGTCGGCGTAGTAAGTGAGGTGCAAAGTAATGCCTCATCAATTACGCAAAATGCAGATGTAACAGCGATTGCAGATTTAAATCGAGTTGGTGTGGTTGCAGTTGTAATCTCGGCACCAACTGAAGCACCGCGCACTCCACTATTTCCTAAACCTCAACCAGTCATAACAGTTTTGGTGACACCAACACCTACGCCCAGCCCCACACCAACTAGGTAATTTATGAGTCAGATTAGAATTGTAAATACCACTCTTTTCTTCTTACCTCTGCTCTTTATTCAAGAGACCTTAGTTAATCGAATTGGCTTCCCATGGCATAGCTTTTCAATCTATTTATCGGCTTTGTTGGTGTTACTAGCTTTTGAGGATCGAACCGGCGCACTAGTCTTTGGATTTATTGGTGGCTTGATTATGGATTTAACTCCAGGATCGGCAACACCATTTGGTCAGTGGGCGCTAGTGATGACCTTAGTTGGCTACCTCTTTGCATTAAATAGAGAGAGTATTGGTGATTTTACTGAGCGGCCACTGGCTCTTGTAAGTTTTATTTCAATCTCGGCAGCGATTTCAATGCTTACCTTCTTGTTTATCGGCTTACTGCTTGGACAGGAAAATGGTGGAATCTCCCATAATTTATCGGTGATTGCGGCAAACTCAATCTGGAGTTTTTTCATTACTCCAGTATTTTTACCATTAATTATTAGATTCCGCAGATACTCACTTTCAAATCGAGATTTGATATGAGCAGTAGATCAAGATTAAGTTTGATCGTTTTTCAAACATTGGTTATCTCCTTAGTTCTAGCCTTATTTGCTAGATTGTTTTACATTCAAGTTTTAGACTCTGACCGCTATCAAATCGCTGCAGTAAGCATTCAAAGCCGAGACATAATCACGCCAGCAGTGCGAGGAGCGATTACCGATATAAATGGTGTACCGATGGTGGTAGATCTTCCTGGTCTAGCTGTTTCAATAAGTAGAGTTGATCTAGATAAACAGGAGGATCAAGGAGTATCGGTCTTATCAAATATCGCTAGTATTTTTAATTTAGAGTACGCCGATATTTATCAACGCACCCGATTGTGCGGTGAGCTACCCAGGGATAATCGTGCCGGTTGTTGGAATGGAACTAGATATCAGCCAATCCCAATAATTGGTAATGCAGCAAAAGAGGATGCATTACGAATTATGGAAAACTCTGATCAATTTCCTGGCATTGAGGTAGCCTCAATTCCAATTAGAAGTTATCCATCACTTTCTGGCGAGAATGTGGCACATGTTCTTGGCTATGTTGGTGCGGTATCTGATGAGGATCTTCGAAATCCAGAGTTTAATTACTTTCGCAGCGAGGTCGTTGGAAAAGCTGGACTTGAGGTGCAGTACAACGATTATTTACGAGGTATCCCTGGAGTTCGAACCGTACTTGTAAATCGCAAAGAGGTTGTAACAAAGCAATCAAAAAATATTAAGGCGATCGCTGGCAATAACCTGATTACAAATATTGATGCGAAGTTACAGGCGGCAACAGAGGAGGCGTTAAAGCGCGCAGTGCTTCGTGCCCGTGGTGGTGGTTACAGGGGAGATGCAGGTTCGGCGATTGTTCTTGAGATTAAGACTGGACGAGTTTTAGCGATGGCCTCATATCCAACTTATGATCCAACAATTTGGCAGCGGGGTTTAACTGTTAAACAAGCTACCGATTTATTTAGTGAGAAAACTGGTGTGCCAGCACTTAGTCGATCAATTCAAGGATTATTTGCTCCAGCCTCGACATTTAAAACTATATCTACCATTGCGGCTGATAAGGCTGGTTATGATTTAAATGCAATTTATAACTGCCCAGCATTTGTTGAAATCGGTACCCGAACCTTTAAAAACTTTGGCAGTGTTGGTGCTGGCCGAATCAATATGGAGCAGGCGATGGCAATCTCATGTGACACGATTTGGTATCAGATTGCTTATGATGAATGGGTTAGAGATGGTGGTTTAAAACCGAAGGCAAACGCTAATGATTACTTTTTTAAAGCTGCCGCCGCATTTGGAATTGGTAAATCAACTGGTATTGATCTACCCAGCGAAGCTTCAGGCAGATTACCTGATCGGGCATGGAAGCAGAGATGGTATGAAAGCAATAAGGATTTCTTTTGTGATTATAAAAACCGAGCAAAGAAGGCTGATTTAACACCTTATCTAATTGAGATTGCCCGTGAAAATTGTTTAGATGGCAATAAGGTGCGCGCTGGAGATGCGGTTAACTTTTCAATTGGCCAGGGCGATACTTTAATTACACCACTTAAACTCGCTCAGATTTACTCAGCTATTGCTAATGATGGTACTTACTATCAGCCACAAGTTGCGCGAGCAATTGTTGATCAAGATGGAGTTGTAATTAAGGATTTCAAACCAATTGTTGCTGGCAAGGTAGATGTAAAACAATCAACCTGGGATTTTCTAAAACGATCACTTCGTGCAGTGATAACACGTGGTACGGGTGCTGGTTCATTTGCTGGTTTACCAGTTGAGGTAAGTGGCAAGACTGGAACCGCTGAAGTATTTGGCAGAAATTTAGATGGCAGCGCAAAGGATGACACCTCATGGTTTGCCTCTTATGGACCAACCGCTAATCCACAATACGCTGTTGTAATGATGGTCAGCCAAGGTGGTTTTGGTGCAGCAACCTCAGGTGTTGGTGTGCGAGAGATTTATGAAACATTACTTGCGCCGGGTAATGAGATTTTCCCCAATGGAGTGCCAAAAGGTATTCCAAAGGTTGATTTTAAAGCGGTAGCAAAGGTTAAACTCGACATTACTGAAGCAACTGCAAGGCCGAAGAAAATGGCGGCTGAATAAAATGAGTGCAAATGTAAAGTACGCCCGTCCAGCCAGAAGTAACTTTGCTGGCTTTGATAAAATTTTATTGGGCGCAGTTGCCGCTCTTTTAGTTATTGGCACCTTATTGGTTTACGCCGGTACCCGTGAATGGTTTAGATCAAATGATCTTGATCCAGAGTATTACCTAAAGCGCCATGTTTTAAATATCTTAATTGGTGGCTTGCTTGCATACGGAACTACCTTGATTGATTACCGCTTACTTCGTGCCTACACACCATTTGTTTGGGTAGCGGGTGTTCTCGGATTAATTTTGGTTTTAGTCATTGGTTCAACTGTTAACAGCGCAAAGGCGTGGTTGTCATTTCCAGGTGGATTTCAATTACAACCAGCTGAACTAGCGAAGATTTCAATCATTGTTGGTATGGCGATGGTCTTAGCGGAACGAAAAGATCTGCGAGGAGATCCAACAGATTCAGATGTTGCAAAATCCTTACTAGTTGCTGCAATTCCAGTTGGATTAATCTTGTTGCAGCCAGATCTTGGAACAGTATTAATTATTTGTGCAGCGGTAGTTGCGATGATTGGTGCATCAGGTGCGCAGATTCGCTGGGTAGTTGGCTTAATCCTTCTGGCGATTGCTGGTGGATTTGCTGCAGTTCAAACAGGTGTGGTTAGTGAGTATCAAGTTAAGCGTTTGCAATCCTTTATCGATCCCGCCGCGGATCCACAGTTAAGTGGTTATCAATTACGGCAGGCTCGTATAACTATTGGATCAGGTGGATTGCTAGGTAAAGGTTTATTTGATGGTCCGCAAACAAATGGTCGATTTGTACCAGAGCAACAAACAGATTTTATCTTCACAGTAGCTGGTGAAACATTAGGTTTTGCCGGAAGCTCACTAATTTTGATCTTATACAGCATTATATTTTTTAGAGCCTTTGTGATTGCTCGACGAACAACAGATCTCTTTGGGCGATTAGTCTGTGTTGGTGTAATCGCCTGGTTTGTCTTTCAAACATTTGAAAATATTGGTATGACAATGGGCTTAATGCCGATGACGGGAGTGCCATTACCCTTCCTCTCATATGGTGGATCCTCAATGTTTGCTAATTTAATTGGTATTGGCTTATTGCAAAATGTCCATGTCAGAAGCCGCTAAACACGCATAAATTAACCATAAGTTGGCAGGTGCTGGCGTTATCTGCGATACTTCGGCTACGCAATCAGCGCGAGGATAAAGATCCAACGCCGCGGTTACGTCACAATTTTTAAGTATTACAACTTAACTTTGGTAAACAGAATTAAGTTATAAGCAAAGAGAATTGAAGAAGAGATACTGCAAAACTGCAGTAATTAAAATTTTGAAAAGGATTTGATTTATATGGCTGATGAGCCTAAAGCACCTCGTAAACGTGCTGCGAAAAAAGCAGCAAGCACAGATGGCGTAACGGAAGAGAAAAAGAGCGCCAAAAAATCTGCAAAATCTATTCCAGTTCCTCTATTTCAAGCAGCACCTGTAGCGGTTAAGAAAAAGGTGGAAAAGGCAGCGAAGCCAGAGGTTGAAGCTGTCGTTGAAAAATCTGGTGATGAGAGTGAAGATGCCAGACGCCGTCGCCGTCGTGGTGGCCGTGGTCGCCGTCGTGGTGGAAAAGATTCTGCCGATGAGAGCGAAACCAATAATGATTTAAATAATGATGGTGCAGATTCAACTGATGAAGCAGCAACAGATGGTGCATCACCAAGACGCCGTCGCCGTCGTCGTGCACGTGGTGAGGGTGTTACACCAGGCGAGAGCATTGATGAAGATGGAGTTTTAACAGTAGTTAAGGTTCGTGAAGCACGAGTTCGTGAGCCACGTCCTGATCGAAGCGAGGGTCGCGGTCGTCGTGATCGTTATGAACGTCGTGATCGTTCAGATCGCGGTGATAGATATGACCGACGTGAGCGCCGTGATTTCACTCGCAAGCGCGGAACCATTATTACTGAATCAGAGTTCTTAGCACGGCGCGAAGCGGTTGATCGCTCAATGTTGGTTCGACAGATCGCCGATCGAACTCAGATCGCAATTATTGAGGATAATGTAATGGTTGAGCATTATGTAAATAGAAATAGCAATATTTCATATGTCGGCAATGTTTACTTAGGTAAGGTGCAAAATGTTCTGCCTTCTATGGAGGCAGCTTTCGTTGATATTGGCAAGGGAAGAAATGCGGTTCTCTATGCAGGTGAGGTTAATTGGGATGCACATGGTTTATCCGATAGCGCACCTCGCAAAATTGAACATGTTCTAAAATCTGGACAATCGGTTTTAGTGCAGGTAACTAAGGATCCAATAGGTCAAAAGGGTGCTCGATTAACTAGCCAGGTTTCACTTCCTGGTCGTTACTTAGTTTATGTTCCTGGTGGCGAGATGAGCGGAATAAGCCGTCGCCTGCCAGAGCAAGAGCGCGCTCGCTTAAAAGCAATTTTGAAAAATTTAGTTCCAGAGGAGGCGGGCGTAATTATTCGTACCGCAGCTGAAGGAATTGCAGAGGCTGAGATTGAACGTGATGTACTTCGATTAAAGGCGCAATGGGATGATATTCAAGCAAAGGTAAATTCAAATAGCACCTCCGCACCATCACTTCTTTATGGTGAGCCAGATCTAACGGTTCGAGTTATTCGCGATATCTTCAATGAGGATTTCAATAAGATGTTAGTTCAAGGTGATAGTGCCTGGGATGATATTCAAAATTACATTGGACATATTGCACCAGAGTTAGCTAGCAAGATTGAAAAGTGGAGTGGTCCACGGGATATCTTCGCGGAAAGCCGTGTTGAAGAGCAGTTAGCAAAGGCATTTGATCGCAAGGTTTACCTACCATCAGGTGGTTCATTAGTTATTGATCGCACCGAGGCGATGATTGTTATCGATGTTAACACCGGTAAATTTATTGGTAAGGGTGGAAATTTAGAGGAGACGGTTACTAAAAATAACCTAGAAGCGGCAGAGGAGATTGCTCGTCAATTACGTCTGCGCGATATGGGTGGAATTATTGTGATTGACTTTATCGATATGACACTTGAATCAAACCGCGAGCTTGTTCTTCGCAGATTAGTTGAGTGTTTAGGTCGCGATCGCACAAAGCATCAGGTGGCAGAGGTAACCTCACTTGGTTTAGTTCAAATGACTCGCAAGCGTGTTGGACAGGGATTAATTGAGGCCTTCTCAACCACTTGTGAAAGTTGTGGTGGACGTGGAATTCATATTCATGCAGAGCCAGTTAATAAGGTTTCACTAGAAAAAGATATGGATCAACCTTTTGCAAAACGATCAAAGGCGAAAGAGGAGCTTGATGATTCTGACTCAGACAATGGTTTCGATAAGGGTTCAGATCATGAAAGTGATGATGATGAGATTGAACAAACTCCAAAATCACCTGTCGTCATTGACAAGCCCGCCCGTAAGGGTCGCAGGGCGGTAAGCACTGGAGTGATCAGCACAAATTAATGTAGATCTCGCCTCAGTTTGACCCAGGCTAGCGAAATCTCTACCCTTACCCTCTGGGCAAAGTACTTCACTAGCCAAATAGATTTTAGATAGATTAGAAAAAATAAGGAGCACAAGGTGTACGCGATAGTTAAAGCTGGCGGCCGTCAAGAGAAGGTTTCAATTGGTGAAACTCTTGTTGTTGATCGCATCGATGCAGCGGTTGGTTCATCTGTAACCTTCCCAGCAGTACTACTCGTCGATGGTGCTGATGTAACTGCAGATCCAAAGGCGCTCTCATCTGTAAAGGTGACTGGCGAGATCTTGGCTGAGCAAAAGGGACCAAAGTTGGCAATCCTTCGCTACAAAAATAAGACTGGCTACCGCCGTCGTCAGGGATATCGTTCAAAATTAACTCGGGTCAAAATAACCGGAATTAACAAGTAAGGGTCGGTGAAATAAATGGCAAGTAAAAAGGGTGTCTCCTCCACGCGAAATGGTCGCGATTCAAATGCGCAGTACCTTGGTATAAAACGTTTTGCAGGTCAGGTTGTAAAGGGCGGAGAGATCTTGGTTCGCCAACGCGGAACCTACTTCCACCCAGGTAAAAATGTCGGCATCGGTAAAGATGACACATTATTTGCACTACAAGGTGGATCTGTTGAGTTTGGTCGCGCTCGCGGTCGACGTGTAGTAAATATCGTTCCGGCAGCTTAACTAAGCGGCAGAAACTTTTATTAGTGGGTCCGCATACTGCGGGCCCATTTTTGTTTTAAGGACAACTCGAAAACTGAGTAGATAAGGAGTAATCGTGGCCTCATTTGTAGATCGCGTAACTCTGCATGCCAGCGCTGGTAAAGGTGGCGATGGTTGCGTCTCAGTGCACCGTGAAAAATTTAAACCACTAGGTGGGCCAGATGGTGCAAATGGTGGTCGTGGTGGCGATGTTGTTTTGGTTGTTGATCCAGATGTCACAACCCTTTTAGATTTTCACCATTCTCCACATCGGGTTGGAACTGATGGCAAACAAGGTGCTGGCGATTTTAATAATGGCGCTGAAGGCAAGGATTTAATTTTAGGTGTTCCAAATGGCACTGTAGTTAAAGATGCAAATGGTGAGGTCATTGCAGATTTAATTGGTTACGGCACCAGATTTATGGCGGCGCAAGGCGGTAAAGGCGGACTTGGAAATGCAGGTTTGGCTAACTCAAAACGTCGCGCACCAGGCTTTGCCTTACTTGGTGAACCAGGTGAATCACGCACATTATTTTTAGAGTTAAAGAGCGTGGCCGATATTGGATTAGTTGGATATCCAAGCGCTGGTAAATCATCTTTAATCGCTGCAATGTCCGCTGCTCGCCCAAAGATTGCTGATTATCCATTTACAACCTTGGTGCCAAATCTAGGTGTTGTACAAGCTGGCGATACTCGCTTCACTGCAGCTGATGTACCTGGCTTAATTCCAGGTGCCAGTGAAGGTAAAGGTTTAGGACATGAGTTTCTTCGCCATGTCGAGCGATGTGCTGCTCTAGTGCATGTTTTAGATTGCGCCACCTTAGAAACTGATCGTGATCCAGTTAAAGATTTTGATGTAATTGAAGAGGAGTTAAAGCTTTACGGCGGACTCTCTGATCGACCAAGAATTATCGCTTTAAATAAGATTGATTTACCAGATGGCAAAGCGATGGCAGATATGGTGCAGTCGTCGTTAGAACAACGTGGTTATCCAGTGTTTCAAGTATCCGCTGCTAGTCGTGAAGGTATGCAAGAGTTAGTATATGCGATGGCGCAGATTGTTCAGAGGGTACGAAAGGAGCAGAAGGCCGAGGAGACAACTCGGATTGTGCTTCGACCAGTTGCCGTTGATGACAAGGGCTTTAAAGTAATCGCAAATGCTGATGGCACATTTAATGTAATTGGTGATAAACCACAGCGTTGGGTTAAGCAAACTGATTTTTCAAATGCAGAGGCGATTGGTTACTTGGCAGATCGACTTGCCTCATATGGCGTTGAGAAAGAGTTATTTAAAGCTGGTGCAAAAGCTGGTGATGAGGTGCGCATCGGTATTGGCGATGATGCAGTTATCTTTGATTGGGAGCCAAGCATTGAAGCTGGAGCTGAGTTACTGGCTGGACCACGTGGTGAGGATCTACGATTATCAACACCTTGGCGGATGGATTTAAATGATGATGTTGATCAATTAAGTGATGATGAGATTGAGATGCAATGGGAGTACAACATAGCTAATCCAAGAGATCCAAGGGTTGATGAAGATGCGAAGTAATTTTTCAACTTACAAGCGAGTTGTCGTTAAGGTCGGCTCCTCTACTTTAACTGGCCAAGCCGGTGAGAATTTAGATCCAGCAGCGGTAGATGCTTTGGTAGATAACTTAGCTAAGTTAAAGGCCAAAGGTGCTGAGGTAATTTTAGTTTCATCTGGCGCGATTGCAGCTGGCTTAGCACCACTGAAGTTAACCGCAAGACCTGCCGAGCTCACCTTGCAGCAAGCAGCAGCCTCTGTTGGTCAAGGTTTATTAATGGCGAAGTACACCCAATCCTTTCAACGATTTGCCGTTACTACCTCGCAAGTTTTAATCACCTTAGATGACATTACAAAATCAGCACATGTGCAAAATATTAAAGCGGTTTTAAACTCACTGTTATCCCTTGGCGTGGTTCCAATTATTAATGAGAATGACTCAGTTGGTACAGAGGAGATCAAGTACGGCGATAATGATGGCCTAGCCGCTCTGGTTACAAATTTAATTGATGCTGATCTACTGATTTTAATTACCGATATCACTGGTCTTTATGATGCTAACCCAACCCAGGCAAATGCGAAGCTAATCTCTGAAGTTACCAATATTGCAGGTCTAGATCTTTCAACTATTGGTGGCGCTGGCAGCTCAGGTGTAGGCAGTGGTGGCATGGCGACAAAGATTGATGCAGCAAAGGTTGTGACAAAAAATAAGATTCCAATGTTGTTGCTGAAATTAGATCAATTAGGTGAGGCGATTGCAGATAAAGAGGTTGGTACCTTTTTCGCTGGCAATTAACCCTTTAAGTTAGAGATATCCAGTAAAGCTTTCGCGGTATCTGATTCATGATCTGAATCAGTTGGATTATCACTTAACTTAACTATAACCGTTCTGGTATTTGGATTAACAAAGATAAATTGGCCATGTAAGCCCAGTGCTAGTGAGATTCCTGGATATGGCTGCCAAAGTTGAGCGGCGTAACCCCAATCGCGATCAAGGGTAGTTACCGGTGTGACCATTCTAGTTAACCAAGCTTTATCAATAATTTTATTGGGACCTGCATATCCGCCATTTAATAACAACATGCCAACCTTGGCGTAATCAATAGCGGAGGCGTTAAAACAGCAAAAGGTTTTCTCAGTTCCGCCGACGCGATCAACATTCCAGGTTGCGGGAAACTTTGCGCCAAGTGGTTGCCAAACATTCTCGCTGAAGTAATCAGCAACTCGCACCCCAGTTATCTTCTTAATGATCATGCCCAGCATCTGCGTATCAACACTTCGGTACTCAGATTCACTGCCTGGATCAAATGCCATCTTTCGGTTATTGCTAAGGAACCAATCTAAATCTGTGGTTGCATACATCTGGGCGATCGCAACTCCCCAACCAGATGGACCAGCTGGGTAATTATCAGAGACTCCAATGCCAGATTGCATATCGAGCAAGCTTTGAATGGTTACTTGATCAAAGGTGGTACCGGTCTTTAACTCCGGGAAGTAATCGACAAATAGATCACTCTCTTTAATCTTGCCTTGGTTTATCAATTGACCAATCATGATTGAGGTCATTGTCTTTGCAACTGAGTAAGAGGGAAGTTGTGAGCTTTGGGTCAACCCAGTTTTGTACCATTCGTAGGTTAAGACACCATTTCGAATTACTAAAAATGCATTTGAATCAGTTTTGCTTAAAAAATCATCCCAACTTAATTTTTCACCTTGGTAAAAAATATCTGCTGGCATCTTTTCAGATGCGGTCGGTAGATTAATTGGTCGATCAGCGGCATCAATTACATGCCATGGCATCAAGGTAGGAGTTTTCGAGGCAGGGGATAAGCCCAACTTAATAGCGGCTAAGGGCTCTGGATAACGAACCGCTTTTAGGAAGCCAAAGAGAGCTAAGTACATAACTAAGAGGGAAATTATTGTATTTCGAAGTATCTTGAATAGTCGCTTCATACCCAAAGCATAATTGACCGTAGGCTACTCTCATGGATGCGAAGGCTTTGATTTCTGAGATGGCAGCGAAGGCAAGAGCTGCCTCATTTACATTAGCTGCCGCCTCCGCAACTGAGCGCCGTGATTACTTAATTAAGATTGCCGATCAATTAAGTAAATCTAAACCACAAATTCTCACCGCTAATCAAATTGATTTAACTGCAGCACAAGCTGCGGGTATCTCTGAATCACTGCTGGATCGATTGCGATTTACTGAGAAGCGAATTGATGAGATGGCGATGGGTGTTAAAAACATCGCTAATTTAACCGATCCACTCGGTGAGGTTTTAGCTGAACGAACATTAGAAAATGGCTTACTGCTTCGTCAGATGCGTGTTCCATTTGGAGTTGTTGGCATGATCTATGAGGCCAGACCAAATGTCACGGTGGATGCTGGTGCGATCTTAATTAAATCAGGAAATGCCGCCTTGCTGCGTGGCTCAACAACTGCGGCGCACTCAAATCAGGTTTTGGTTGAAATTATGCGCAGCTGCGCTGAAGGCTTAAATATTTCACCAGATGTAATCCAATTGATTCCATCACATAGTCGCGAGACAACCACAGCCCTGCTTACTGCACGCGGTGAGGTTGATCTAGTTATTCCACGAGGCAGCGCGCAGTTAATTCAGATGGTGGTGGATGAAGCCACTGTGCCAACTATTGAAACCGGTGCTGGTGTTTGCCATGTTTATATTGATAAGAGCGCTGATCAATCGATGGCAGTAGATATTGCCATTAACTCAAAGACGCATCGTCCAAGTGTCTGCAATGCGGCTGAGACAATTTTGGTTCACAAGGATATTGCTAATCAATTTATGCCAACCTTACTAGATGCACTTATCGCCGCCGGTGTTGTAATTAATGGTGATGCAGCAACGGTTGCGATCGCAAACAAATCTGGCCAGGAGGTAAAGGCAGCAAGTGATAAAGCTTGGTCAACTGAGTACGGCACACTTGAGATCAATATCGGTGTAGTTGATGATGTGCTAGCTGCGATCTCACACATCTCTCGTTACGGAACCAATCACACAGAGGCGATTGTGGCAAAGGATGATGCAGCGATAAATTTATTTACCAAATTAAATGACAGCGCTGCGATCATGATCAACGCATCTACTAGATTCACCGATGGTGAACAGATGGGATTTGGCGCTGAGATTGGAATTTCAAATCAGAAGTTACATGCCAGAGGCCCAATGGGTATTGCGGAAATGACAACCTCTACCTGGATTGTTACTGGAAATGGACAAGTTCGCAGTTAAATAATCTCCAGTTATACTTATAACATCATGTCTGCCATCTCTCGTGAAGAAGTTGCTAATTTAGCTAGGCTCGCTCGGATCGAGATGAGTGATGCTGAACTTGATCACCTATCTGGCGAGATGCAGGTAATTCTCGGTGCAGTCGCACGCGTGCAAGAGGTAGCAAGTGCTGATGTACCACCAACCTCTCATCCAATTCCAGTTAACAATGTGGTTCGCGAGGATGTCGTAATCCCAAGCCTTTCGCCAACCGATGCCTTATCTGGCGCACCGGCAAGTTCAGAACAACGTTTTAAGGTTCCCCAAATTTTAGGTGAAGCGGAATGAGTATTCGCAGCAGTGCAACGGAAATGGCAGAGGCGCTAGCTAGAAAAGAGATCAGCGCAGTTGAGTTAGCAAACCAACATTATGCACAAATTGAAGCGGTAGATAAAGATGTTCATGCTTTTTTACATCTTGATAAAGCCGGTGCATTAGCACAAGCTGAAAGCATTGATAAGAAACGTACAGCGGGTGAGAAGTTATCACCACTTGCAGGTGTGCCACTTGCATTAAAGGATGTACTTGTTCAAAAGGGTGTACCAACAACTTGTGGCTCAAAGATGCTCGAGGGTTGGCGACCACCATATGATGCAACAGTTGTTACTAAGTTAAAAGATGCTGGAATTGTTATCTTAGGTAAGACGAATATGGATGAGTTTGCGATGGGCTCATCAACTGAAAACTCAGCTTATGGACCAACTCATAATCCTTGGGATTTAACTCGCATTCCAGGTGGATCAGGTGGCGGATCAGCTGCCGCACTTGCTGCTTTTGAAGCACCACTTGCAATTGGTACCGATACTGGCGGTTCGATCAGACAACCAGCAGCAGTTACCGCAACAGTCGGAGTAAAACCAACTTATGGGGGCGTATCTCGTTACGGCTTAGTTGCATTCTCATCCTCATTAGATCAAGCAGGACCATGTGCACGTACCGTTTTAGATACCGCGATGTTGCACCAAAGTATTGCTGGCTTTGATCCAAAGGATTCCACCAGCATCAATCACGCTGTCCCAGATGTAGTTGCTGCTGCTAAGAAAAAAGATGTAAAGGGTTTAAAAATCGGCATTGTTAAACAATTATCTGGTGCTGGTTACCAAAAAGGTGTTGAAAATAAGTTTAATGAGGCGGTTGCTGAATTAGTTAAGTTAGGTGCTGAAATTGTTGAAGTATCCTGCCCAAATTTTGAGTACGCATTAGCTGCCTACTACTTAATTGCACCATCTGAGTGTTCATCAAATCTGGCACGTTTTGATTCAATGCGCTTTGGAATTCGGATCGGTGATGATGGTTCAAAGGGTGCCGAAGAGGTCATGAATCTAACTCGCCAAGTTGGTTTTGGTCGCGAGGTAAAGCGGCGAATTATTTTAGGAACCTACGCCTTATCTTCCGGTTATTACGATGCATATTATGGAAGTGCGCAAAAGGTAAGAACCTTAATCAAACGAGATTTTGATGCCGCCTTTGAACAGTGTGATGTTCTGGTCTCACCAACTGCCCCAACTACGGCATTTAAGATTGGTGAGAAATCTGAAGATCCACTTGCGATGTACTTAAATGACATCGCCACAATTCCAGTAAATCTAGCGGGCCTTGGCGGAATGAGTCTGCCTTGTGGTTTAGCTGAAGAGGATAATTTGCCAGTTGGTTTTCAGATCATGTCACCAGCGATGAAGGATGATCGGATGTACCTAGTTGGTGGCGCGCTCGAGGCGGCATTACTTAGCAAATGGGGCAAACCAATTTTAGATTTTGCACCAAGTTTAGTTGGTTCAAAATGAGTTTAAATTACGATCAAGCGATTCAAAAATACGAGCCAACCTTGGGGCTTGAAGTACATGTTGAGTTAAATACTAAATCAAAGATGTTTTGTGGTTGTGCTACCGAGTTTGGTGCCGAGCCAAATACGCAAACCTGTCCAGTATGCCTTGGCTTGCCAGGTGCGCTACCAGTTGTTAATCAGACCGCTATTGAATCCTCAATCTTGATTGGATTAGCTCTTAACTGTTCAATTGCGCCTTTCTCTAGATTTGCTCGTAAAAATTACTTCTATCCAGATATGCCAAAGAATTTTCAAACCTCTCAATATGATGAACCGATCTGCGTAAATGGCTATTTAGATGTTGAGATTGAAACTGATGAGGGAAATAAAGTATTTCGCATAGATATTGAAAGAGTTCATATGGAGGAGGACACTGGTAAATCTTTACATGTTGGTGGCTCGACCGGTCGAATTCACGGCGCTGAGTACTCACTTCTTGATTACAACCGAGCTGGAATTCCGCTAGTTGAAATTGTTACCAAGATTGTGCCCAACACCGGCAAGTACGCACCACAGGTAGCGCGCGCTTACGTTGCAGCGCTGCGCGATATTTTACGTGGCTTAAAAGTCTCTGATGTAAAGATGGAGCAAGGCTCTTTAAGGTGTGATGTCAATCTTTCATTAGCGCCATCTGGCAGCGGTGAACTTGGTACAAGAAGTGAAACTAAAAATGTTAACTCACTTCGCTCAGTTGAAACCGCGGTCAGTGGCGAGATCCTTCGTCAGGCAAATAGATTGCAATCTGGGGAAAAGATTGTGCAAGAGACCCGTCACTTTCTAGAAGAGAGTGGCCAGACCCGTCCTGGTCGTTCAAAGGAACAGGCAGAGGATTACCGTTACTTCCCAGAGCCAGATTTAGTTCCTGTAGTTCCAGATAACAAGTGGATTGAAGAGTTACGTAAAAGCTTGCCAGAAAAACCAGCAGATCGTCGCAAACGTTTACAAAGTGAGTGGTCAGTTCCGGAAAAGGAGATGACTGCAATGGTTAATGCTGAGTTGTTAGATACAGTCGAGGAGACTGTAAAACTTGGCGCTGACCCAACAAAGGCGCGCAGTTGGTGGTTGGGTGAGATCTCTCGAATTGCTAATGAACGTGATGTAGTTGCTACCGAATTAATCTCAGTTACCGCAGTTGCGCAAATAATTAATTTAATTAATCAAGGAGAGCTAACCGATAAGTTAGCTCGTCAGGTAGTTGATGGCGTGATTGCGGGCGAGGGAACACCGGCAGAGGTAATCAGCAAACGCGGACTTAAAGTTGTCTCAGATGATGGTGCCTTAATGAAGGCGATTGAAGATGCAATTGCGGCACAACCAGATACAGCAGAGCGGGTTCGTAGTGGAAATATTCCAGCAGCTGGTGCATTAATTGGCGCAGTTATGAAGGCAACTGGCGGCCAAGCAGATGCCGCCAAGGTGCGTGAATTACTTTTGAAACATTTAGGACAGTAAAATCTTTTCTGTCCTATTGTTCTGTCTTATTGCAGGCCAAGTACTGAATTAGTGAACGCCGGCACCCTCTGTTTCAACCAATGAATCCTTGCCGACGTTGATAAAGAAGAAGAGCATGATTGCGCCAGCAAATAACATCACTGCGCTCCATTGAAATGCCACGGTAAAGCCGTGGGTGATCGCAAATGGTTGCAATCGCTCACCTAATTGTGCATTTGCAGGTGCGTAAGTAGTCGCTGCAGTTGCGGCAATTGTATTTAGCAATGCGGTACCGAGTGAGCCACCTACCTGCTGTGAAGTATTTAGCATCGCACTTGCTACACCTGTGTCATGAGATGAAACTGCGTGCAATGAAGTGGATGTAAGTGGAATAAAGACCAACGCCATGCCAGAGCTCATGATTAACAGTGATGGCAGTACATGAGTTGTGTATGAGGTTTCGGGTGTAATTCGAGTCATTAGCAGTAAGCCAGAGCCAGCTGCAATTAAACCGGGCACCATTAATGCACGAGGACCAAATTTAGGTAGCAGTTGCGATGCCACACCAGCGAAGATAATAATTCCGGCGGTAAATGGCAGGAAGGCAAAACCTGATTTCAATGGGCTGTATCCCAAAATTACCTGTAGGTATAAACCTAAAAATAGGAACATGGAGAACAAGCTAGCACCCACAACTAATGAGCCAAGGTATGAACCACCACGATTTCGCTCGGTGACAATACGAAGTGGCATCAATGGATTTTTAACCTTTGATTCAACAATTACAAAGACAACTAATAGAAGCACCGCTGCGATTAAGAATGCGATGGTGATAGTGCTAGACCAACCCTTTGTTGCCGCCTCATGAAAGCCGTAGGTAAGTGCGAACAAACCAGCGGTTGCTGTAACAACACCAGGCATGTCATAAGTCTTATTACCATCTGTCTTTGATTCACGAACAAATTTAATTGCTAGTAGTGCAGCAAATATTGCAATTGGGGTGTTAACACCTAAACACCAGCGCCATGAGGTGTACTGCGTAAGTACGCCACCTAAAATCAAACCAATCGCTGCACCGCCACCTGAGATTGCACCAATTACGCCAAAGGCTTTAGCGCGCTCTTTTGGAACGGTAAATGTAACTGAGATGATTGCAAGAGCAGCTGGTGCAAGAAGAGCGGCAAAGACACCTTGTAGTGCACGAGAGGCGTACAACATTCCTTCATTAGCGGCAACACCACCTAGGGCAGAGGCAGCAGCAAAGCCCACTAAACCAATCAAAAAGATCTTTCGTCGGCCTACATAATCACCAATTCGCCCGCCCAGTAAAAGCAATGAACCAAAGGCAAGGGTGTAAGCGGTTATTACCCATTGCTGATTGGCATCTGAGATTCCTAACTCACTTTTTGCACTAGGAATTGCGATATTCATAATCGAGCTATCTAGCACGATCATTAATTGTGCAATCGCAACTACAAATAAGGTGCGCCATCTGGTTGGGTCTAAAACTTGATTATTCTGTGTATTTGCCATGACGATATCTCCTCGAATCAACTTTGGTTTTTCATAAGATTGCTTATGTAAGGGTAGAATTCTCTCATGAGTAACCCAATGAAGCCTCGATCTGGACTTGTGACAGATGGCATGGAGCGCGCTCCAGCCCGAGGAATGTTACGCGCAGTTGGTATGCAAGATGAGGATTTTGTTAAACCACAAATTGGAATCGCATCATCTTGGAATGAGATTACCCCTTGCAACATGTCATTGGATCGATTAGCTAAAGCATCAAAGATCGGCGTAACCAAAGCTGGTGGCTTTCCAATGCAATTTGGCACAATCAGTGTTTCTGATGGAATCTCTATGGGGCATGAAGGAATGCACTTCTCCTTAGTCTCTCGTGAAGTAATTGCAGATTCCGTTGAAGCTGTTATGGAGGCGGAACGTTTAGATGGCATGGTGACATTTGCTGGTTGTGATAAATCACTTCCTGGCATGATGATGGCAGCGGCTCGATTAGATATCGCAAGTGTTTTTGTTTACGCCGGTTCAATTATGCCGGGCAAGGTTGATGGCCGTGATGTCACAATCATCGATGCCTTCGAAGCGGTTGGTGCTTGCGCTCGCGGTTTAATCTCTCAAGAAGAGGTCGACAAGATTGAACGTGCGATCTGTCCAGGTGAAGGTGCATGTGGCGGTATGTACACCGCAAACACAATGGCGGCAATTGGCGAAGCGATTGGTCTTTCACTTCCAGGTTCAGCTGCGCCACCAGCAATTGATCGACGACGTGATGATTATGCAATTAAATCTGGCGAAGCGGTTGTTGAGTTAATTCGTCTTGGAATTACAACTCGAATGATTTTGACTAAGAAGGCATTTGAAAATGCGATCACAATTTTAATGGCGCTAGGTGGCTCAACAAATGCAGTCCTACACCTTCTTGCGATCGCGCATGAGGCAGATGTTGAACTAGAGCTGGAAGATTTTCAACGCATCGGCGCAAAGGTGCCACTACTTGGTGATTTGAAACCATTTGGTAAGTATGTAATGACCGATGTTGATCGAGTGGGTGGAATT
>Ga0247833_1000934_pt1 | contig 50780 bp, 38 predicted proteins | sample LaCruzMarch2015__7_FD_187117 | JGI IMG/M metagenome (GOLD analysis project Ga0247833, IMG submission 187117) | Freshwater microbial communities from meromictic Lake La Cruz, Castile-La Mancha, Spain - LaCruzMarch2015_8m | ecosystem: Environmental > Aquatic > Freshwater > Lake | place: Spain...
AATAGCTGAACGCCATTGCCTATCTTGTTTTAAGTCAGAAGTGGTAATTTTCAATTGGGTGTGTTTTATAGGTAAGTTAATTTTGGTGTATTTTTAAAAATAAGATTCGTTAATTCAACTCTATTGATGCCGTTTAATATGTGTCGATAATCAACGGTGTCACTACCCTTGCCACCGTTTAAGACATCATCTCCTTCTCCTCCAATTAATGTGTCATTGCCCTTTCCACCCTTTAGAATATCGTTACCGACATCACCATAAAGCATATCATCACCGTCTAAACCGCTTAATAGATCGTTATTTGCAAACCCATACAGCACATTGTTGTCGTTATTACCAATCAAAATGTCGTCGTATTGGCTACCTTTGATTTTTTCAAAGCCAGTCAGTGTGTCCGTACCTACACCGGTGGCTTGGCCAGTAAGCAAATTTACTTTAATGCCATTTACGGCCTTTTGATAATCAACAGTATCAATACCATTACCGCCGTTTAAAGAATCATTACCATCGCCGCCTTGAATGGTATCGTCTCCATCTAGACCGTTGATAGTGTTACTTATACCGTTAAACCCAAGCAAAGTATCGTTATTGCTTGTGCCATTATGGCGCGAGGCGATGTCTGCTAACGTCCAAGTAGTGTCAGTAAATTGGATTTTGTCGATTAGGTAGCTTGGATAAATGCTAAAAAAAGCTTGTACAGTAATTTGGTCGCCACTTCCGAATTGAATGACTAAATTGCCTGCATTAGATTCGTAAATGGCTATCACCTCAGCGGAGGTGATGCCTAAAAATTTGATGATGTCTACACCATTATTGTCGTCAAAATTAATAATAGTATCGATGCCTGGAGCTTCAGCAATTAAATAAGTATCGTTACCAACGTTACCCCTTAAAATATTATTGCCACTACCGCCATTTAATGTGTCATCACCTTCATAACCATCCATATTATCGTTCCCAGCACCTCCGTTTAAGCTATCATTTCCATCGTAGCCATGTATATTATCGTCCCCGCTATCGCCGTTTAACGTGTCGCCTAAATTACCACCGAATATGTAATCATCCCCAGCTAAGCCATTGATGGTATTTTCCATGTTTTGAAGGCCTTGAAGTTGGTCACTAAATTGAGAACCTTTAATATGGTTGGCAATATAGTTGATATCCCAAGAAGTATCGGTAAATTGAATTTTGTCAATTTGGTAATTGCCACCACCTGTAGGCCCATCAAAATACTCGTAATAAAAGTCTTTTATAACTGTCTGACCACCTTGATATTTAATAATTAAACTTCGGTAACCAAATTCATCTTCTACTTGAAATAGCCCAATAACCTCAGTTGAAGATAAATCTATATATTTCAGTATAGCCACACTCGTATCAAAAATGCTTCTAACATTATAGATTGTGTCATTTCCCTCATTTTTAGCGATTACATAGGTGTCATTCCCATCACCATCATATAGAAAATCATCACCCCAGCCACCGCTAAGAAGATCATCTCCTTTCCCACCAGATAATTGGTTATTGTTCGAATCACCTATTAAAATATCATTGAAGGCACTTCCAGTGGCATTTTCAAAACCAATAATCGTATCTGTACCTGAGCCAGTTGCTATTTGGATCGAAAGATTAACATTGACAGCATTTGCAACATATTCGTAGGACACTGTGTCAATCCCGTTACCGCCATTCAAGGAATCATTTTCGTTGCCGGCATAAATAATATCGTTTCCATCTAAGCCGTTGATAGTGTTTTGTAACCCATTAATTCCATACAACTTGTCATTGGAGCTAGTGCCATTATGGCGAGCTGCAATGTCAGCAAGAGTCCAAGTGGTATCAGTAAATTGAAATTGGCCCAGGTTGTAAAGGTTTGAATTGATCGGATCAAAAAAACCATAAACCATAATTGAGTCGGTGCTTCCATATTTGATTACTAAAGTGGAATCCCCGACTTCGTATATTGAGGTTATATCAGTGCTGGCAATGTCAGTGAAATTAATAACATCAGATGATAAGTCAGTGTCGTAGTTGTATATATAGTCATTTCCATCCCCTTTAGAAAACACATACGTATCAACCCCTTCTCTTCCACCTAAACTATCGTTGTCAATACCGCCAATTAATATATCATTGCCATTTCCTCCGTCTAAACTATCAGTACCAGTTCCCCCAACCAGCGTATCGTTCCCGCTATTACCTTTAAGGGTGTCATTACCTTCGTAACCATAAATTTCGTCGTCATTATTAGAGCCGTTGATACGATTGCCACGCTTATCGCCTTTATAGATTGCCATTATTTGTCACCACTGAAGAGTTATTTGTTTACGGATAAGATTCTGAAAATGTTTTGATTTTTTTATATGATTTTTGAATTCGTGGATTCAAGTTTAGAATTGCTATTACCCGTAATCCTATTGGAATTGATAGGTTTTATTTAGATATTGTTAATTTTAGTTGTTAAGAGGTGAATCAGGTAAGGGTGTTCTAATAATCAGTTGAATTTGCTATGGACAATAACATAAAATTTAACATTTCGTAAATGCAGGTATTTTTATAAAAAAACAAGATTTCTGTTAAGGCAATCATATTTGTCTTTCGCATTTATCGAAAATCAGTCTCACGACTTTCAAATAGACTTGTGAGTAAACGGTTTTATAGTTTGCTTGCCCTACGTAACTAAGCGAGGAGTCCAAAACTTGTTTTGGACTCCAGAATTCGATTTTCACCCACCAAAAAACCGCCGCAAATAAGTCCCCGTATGCGAAGCCGGATTATCCGCAACCGTTTGCGGCGTTCCCTCAGCAACCAACGTACCACCACCATCCCCACCTTCCGGCCCCATGTCTATCAGCCAATCGGCGGTTTTTATCACATCCAGGTTATGTTCGATGACGATGACGGTGTTGCCGTGGTCGCGTAGGGTGTGCAGTACGGTGAGTAGTTGTTTGATGTCGTGGAAATGCAGGCCTGTGGTGGGTTCGTCGAGAATGTACAGGGTTTTGCCGGTGTCGCGTTTGGATAATTCTTTCGCCATTTTGACCCGTTGCGCTTCGCCACCCGATAGCGTGGTCGCGTTTTGGCCTAGGGTGATGTAGCTGAGGCCGACTTCCATCAAGGTTTGTAATTTTTTCGCCAAACTCGGCACAGCTTTGAAAAATTCCGCCGCATCTTCGACCGTCATATTGAGCACGTCGTTGATGGTTTTACCTTTGTAGCGGATTTCTAAGGTTTCGCGGTTGTAACGCTTGCCGTTGCAGTGTTCGCAATGCACGAAAATATCCGGCAAAAAGTGCATTTCCACTTTAATCACGCCGTCGCCCGTACACGCTTCGCAGCGTCCGCCTTTGACGTTAAAACTGAAACGCCCTGGCGTGTAGCCGCGTGAACGGGCTTCGGGCGTTGCAGAAAACAACTCGCGTATTGGTGTGAACAAGCCAGTGTAAGTTGCCGGATTCGAGCGCGGGGTGCGGCCTATCGGGCTTTGGTCGATGTCCACGACTTTATCAAAATGTTCCAAGCCTTCAATTGCATCGCAGGGCGCGGGGATGATGCCCGCACGGTTGATTAGGCGAGCGGCGTGGGCATAAAGCGTGTCGTTGACTAGCGTGGATTTGCCGGAACCGGACACGCCTGTGACGCAGGTGAACAAGCCCACAGGAAAAGCAATGTCGACATTTTTTAGGTTATTGCCGTAGGCGTTGCGGACGATGATTTGTTTGTCAGGATTGACGGGCGTGACGGTTGCTGGCACGTCTATGCCGGTTTTCCCAGATAAATATTGCCCAGTCAAAGAAGCGTCGCTGCTTAAAATGTCGTCCAACGTACCTTGGGCGATGATGTTGCCGCCGTGTATGCCTGCGCCTGGGCCGATGTCGACGATGTGGTCGGCGGCGCGGATCGCGTCTTCGTCATGTTCGACGACGATGACGGTATTGCCCAAATCGCGCAAACGGAACAAGGTGCTGAGCAGGCGTTCGTTGTCACGTTGGTGTAAGCCGATAGACGGTTCATCTAGCACATACATCACACCGACCAACCCTGCGCCAATTTGGCTGGCAAGGCGTATGCGTTGCGCTTCGCCGCCGGACAGCGTGTCGGCACTGCGGTCTAAGGTCAGGTAATCCAAGCCGACATTCACTAAAAATTCTAAGCGTTCTTGGATTTCTTTGACAATCTTCACGGCAATTTCGCCGCGCTTGCCCGTCAGATGCAATTCAGAGAAAAAAGCCAAACTTTTGCGGATCGGTAAACGGGTGAGTTGGTTAATCGGCAAATCAGCAACAAACACATTCCGCGCGGTGAGATTCAGCCGCGCACCATCACACACATTACACACTTTTTGCGATAAATATTTCGCCAGTTCTTCGCGTACTAAGCCGGAATCGGTTTCGTGGTAACGCCGTTCCATATTGGCGATGATGCCCTCAAAGCTATGGCGTTTGGTTTTCATCGGGCCGTTGCCGAAGGCGTATTTGAATTCGATAATTTCGTCGCCGCTGCCGTAGAGGATAATGTCCTGAATTTTTTGCGGCAGTTCGGAATACGGAGTTTCGGGGTCGAAACGGTAATGTGCCGCCAAGGACAAAATCAGCTGGTAATAATAGCTGTTGCGCCTGTCCCAGCCGCGTATCGCACCGCCCGCTAAACTGATGTCGGGGTTATGGATAATCAGAGTCGGGTCAAAATGTTGGCGTACACCCAAACCATCGCAACTGCTGCACGCGCCTTTTGGGTTGTTGAAGGAAAACAGACGAGGTTCGAGTTCGGTCAAGCTGTAGCCGCAATGGGGGCAGGCGTAACGTTCGGAAAACAGCAATTGTGTGCCGTTGTCTTCTAAGCTGGCGGCGATGGCGATGCCGTCGGCAATGCGTAAGGCAGTTTCAAATGATTCCGACAGGCGCAGGGCGATGTCTTCACGGATTTTGAAACGGTCAATAATCACTTCAATGGTGTGCTTCTTTTTGACGTCCAGCGGCGGTGCGTCGTCCAGGTCGTAAACCACACCGTCAATACGGGCGCGGATAAAGCCTTGGGCGCGGCAATCGTCGAGCAATTGCACATATTCGCCTTTGCGCTGGTTGACCACAGGCGCGAGCAGCATCCAGCGTTGGTCTTGCGGTTGGGCGAGGACTTGGTCAACCATTTGGCTGACGGTTTGTGCTTCCAACGAGACTTGATGCTCAGGGCAGCGCGGTGTTCCGGCACGGGCAAAAAGCAGACGGAGATAATCGTAGATTTCGGTGATCGTACCAACGGTGGAGCGGGGATTATGTGACGTGGATTTTTGTTCGATGGAAATGGCGGGAGATAAGCCTTCGATATGGTCAACGTCCGGCTTTTCCATCATCGACAAGAATTGCCGCGCATACGCCGATAGCGATTCGACATAGCGGCGCTGGCCTTCTGCATAAATGGTGTCAAAAGCCAGCGAGGATTTGCCTGAACCTGACAAACCTGTGATGACGATGAGCTTGTCCCTGGGCAAATCCAAGTCTATGTTTTTTAGATTATGCGTCCGTGCACCACGTATGCTGATTGTATCCATCAAAATCCACCAAATATAAAGAATGGCATGATACGTTTAAAAAGGCTTTGTGTGCAAATGCGCGGGATCAGAGGATTGATGGTTAAACATGGTGAGTAACTAACTTTGGATTTGGCTAAAAATAACCTTTCGAACTGTCATTGCTAAGACCTTGGAAACCCAAAAGGTTTTCGAAACTTGCCAAGGCCTTAAATGAAATGACTATTTGCCAAGAATTAATCACTAAGGAAGAAAAACATACAGACTATTGACTATTAATTAATCAAGTTGCCTTGATCTGAGCGACTAAATTGATAGGCAATATATTCTCTAAAAGGTCAAGTTTTCGTTTTTATGGAGGAAGGTCACTTGGCCGTTCGAATCTATCCAAATGACAAAAATTGTTAACTGTTGAGATTTGGGCTATTCCAAAATTGAAATTTATTATTTATCAAGTTGGTAATTATTGATGCTTTAGCGGCAAATTTATTTTGCTAAGTGATTAGTTAAATTTCTCCTCAACAGTAACCAAAGAAATCTTCGGTTTTCAACGTCAGCAATTTTTGGGCGTATACAGCCTCAAATAAGGGCTTTCTATCATATTGTTTTCGCTGATATTACAAGTTGATAATTACTGCTAACGTTAAAAGATGTGCGTTAAATGGGGGTTAAGCGGCTTGTTCGAAATAAGCCTGTCGCGCGTACTTTGGGTATTTGGATAGTCTGGAGGCGGGGAGACTGAATTAGCAAAATCCAGGCCGTGGGCTTGCTAATAACATTTTAGGCTGAAAATAAGCTTTGCTCCAACACGCTAATCATGTTTATCATAGAGTTACTAAAAAATAAGTTGATTAATATTTTTATTAATATTTTGCTGGGTGGTCTGGGTATATGAACGTGTGGTTACTGGTAGTTAATGTCGGCAGCACCTCGGTCAAAACCCGTTTGTTTGATGGTGGTATGCGGGTAATAGCAGAATTGGCGGCAGATTATGGTCGTACCGACGGTGTGCTAATTTCTGGTCAGGACATGCAAGGCCAAGCGGTGGATGAGTGTTTCGGGCTAGCCGATGATGTCTCGGCAGTGCTGGATTTGGTTATGGATCGCTGGCGGCAATGGTTGGCTGCCGAAGGCGTAGTGCTTACGGCTATCGGGCATCGTATTGTGCATGGTGCGGGTTGGTTTTCAACCCTTACCCCCATCACCCCAGAGGTAATGCTACGTCTTGCCGAGCTTGACCAGTACGCGCCCTTACATAATCCGCTCAACCGTTTAGGTGTGCAAATGGCCTGCCAGCATTTTCCTGAAGCAGCCCAATTTGCCATGTTTGATACCGCTTTTCATTCCTGCATTCCCGAATATGCCGGACGTTACGCAATCCCCGCGTCATTGTCTACAAGCGTGGCATTTTACCGCTACGGTTTTCATGGCATTTCTTGTCAACATAGTTTGACTGAGGCCGCCAGATATTTACATTGCGAACCGACAAAATTGAACCTGATAGTCCTGCATTTAGGTGGAGGGGCGAGCGCCACCGCGATTCGTGCAGGTGTGAGTGTGGATACGTCGATGGGGTTTTCACCTACCGAAGGCCTGATGATGGCAAGCCGATGTGGTGATATTGATCCGATGGTGTTGTTGACTTTGCAACGGCAAGGCATGTCTGTTGATGAGTTGGATGCAGTGCTGAATCATCGTAGCGGTTTAAAAGCCATTTGTGGTAACACCGATATGCGAAGTATTTTGGCGGGCGCTGGGCAGGGCGATAACAACGCTAAGTTGGCAATCGACATGTTCTGTTACCGGATCAAAAAAATGATTGGTGCCTATTGTGCTGTTTTGGGCGACGTTTCCGCCTTGGTATTTACGGGTGGTATCGGAGAACATGCTGCGGAGATACGCCAGCGAATTGTCATGGGGCTGGAACCCTTAGGGTTTTCAATAGACCTAGCTGCCAATGATCGGCATGAATCTGAGATAAGCAGTGCCGATAGCCGCTCACGGATTCTGGTTATCCATGCCGAAGAAGAGCGGGTTTGTGCCAAGCAAATGTTAGCTTTTTTGGAAGGGCAGTCTAAATCAAACTAGTTTAATTTTATTGTGTATTAATCAACTCGTCATTTAACCAACTAGGGGAAGTTTATGGAAACTAAAGATCAAGATTCACGCTTGTCTGCGGAGATGCTCGAAAAAATGAACGCCTATTGGCGGGCGGCAAATTATTTGTCGGTTGGGCAGATTTATCTGCTGGACAATCCCTTGCTGAAAGAGCCGTTGACTCTGGAACATATAAAACCGCGCTTGCTGGGGCACTGGGGTACGACACCAGGGCTGAATTTTATTTATGTGCATCTGAACCGGCTGATCAAAGCCCACGATTTAAATATGATTTATATCTGCGGGCCTGGACATGGCGGTCCGGCAATGGTCGCAAATTGTTGGCTGGAAGGTACTTACAGCGATTATTATCCGAGCATCTCGCAGGACAAGGAGGGCATGAAGGCCTTGTTCAAACAGTTTTCTTTCCCTGGCGGCATTCCTAGCCATGTTGCACCGGAAACTCCCGGATCAATTAACGAAGGCGGTGAATTGGGTTACGCGTTATCCCACGCCTATGGTGCGGTATTCGACAATCCCGACTTGATTGCTTGCTGTGTGATCGGTGACGGTGAAGCGGAAACTGGGCCTTTGGCAGCGGCATGGCACTCCAATAAGTTCCTTAATCCAAAACGTGATGGTGTGGTGTTGCCGATCCTGCATTTGAACGGCTATAAAATTGCCAATCCGACTTTGCTCAGCCGAATTGATGAAGATGAACTGATTCAATTGTTTGCAGGCTATGGCTACCGTGCTTATCTGGTCGAAGGCCATGACCCGGAAATTGTCCATACCCGCATGGCCAGCGTACTGGATCAATGTTTGGATGAAATTAGGGCTATCCAAGAACAGGCTCGCAGCGGAGAAGCGCCTATTACCCGTCCGATTTGGCCTATGGTGATTTTACGCACACCTAAAGGCTGGACAGGGCCAGCTAGTGTTGATGGCAAAAAAACCGAAGGCTTCTGGCGGTCGCACCAAGTGCCGCTAGCGAGTTTGGCGGAAAATCCTGAGCATGTCGAACTTCTCGAACGCTGGTTGAAAAGTTACCGCCCTGAAGAGCTATTTGATGAACACGGCAAACCGATACCAGCATTGCTGGAACTTGCGCCTATAGGGGCAAGACGGATCAGCGATAATCCCAACGCCAACGGCGGTTTGCTGTTGCGTGATTTACGCCTACCGGATTTCCGCAATTATGCGGTTGATGTACCATCGCCAGGCTCGGTGAATGGCGAAGCGACACGGGTGATGGGGCGGTTTTTACGTGATGTCATGCGCAATAACATGGAACAGGCCAATTTCCGCATTTTTGGGCCGGATGAAACCTCATCCAACCGCTGGGATGATATTTTCGATGTCACTTCACGGGTGTGGATGGAAAAAATCTTGCCGGAAGACACCAATCTGTCCCAAGACGGACGGGTGATGGAAATCCTTAGCGAGCATACTTGCCAAGGCTGGTTGGAAGGCTATTTGCTGACCGGACGCCACGGCTTTTTTTCGTGCTATGAGGCGTTTATCCATATCGTGGATTCAATGTTCAATCAACATGCAAAATGGTTGAAAACTTGCAACCGTATTCCGTGGCGGCGTCCCGTTGCGTCATTAAATTATCTGCTGACATCGCATGTCTGGCGGCAAGACCATAACGGTTTTTCGCACCAAGACCCTGGTTTTATCGACCATGTCATCAATAAAAAAGCTGAAGTCATCCGCGTGTATCTGCCACCTGATGCCAACACCTTGCTGTCGGTGACTGATCATGTTTTGCGTAGCCGTAACTACGTGAATGTCATTGTCGCCGGCAAACAGCCAGCACCGCAATGGTTGACGATGGATGAAGCGGTCAAACATTGCACGGCAGGCTTGGGGGTTTGGGAATGGGCAAGCAATGATTATGGCTCAGAACCTGACGTAGTAATGGCCTGTGCCGGTGATGTGCCGACCTTGGAAACGCTCGCCGCTGTTGACTTGTTAAGGACGAAAGTGCCTGAGCTAAAAATCCGCGTGGTCAATGTTGTCAATTTAATGCGTCTGCAACCGACTAACGAACATCCTAACGGTTTGTCAGATAGAGACTTTGATGAAATCTTCACCAAAAACAAACCGGTGGTTTTTGCTTATCATGGTTACCCTTGGCTGATCCATCGATTGACCTACCGCCGCACCAACCACGCTAATTTGCATGTTCGTGGTTATAAGGAAGAAGGCACGACCTCCACGCCTTTCGATATGGTGGTTATGAACGATATAGACCGTTTCCATTTGGCTGCCGATGTGATTGACCGTGTACCCAGTTTGGGCAACAAAGCGGTTTATCTCAAACAATTCATCCGCGACAAATTGATTGACCATAAGCATTATATTTACAAGTATGGTGAAGACATGCCGGAAATCCTTAACTGGCAATGGCCTGCTGCTGAAGTGGAAGCGGCTAAAGAGTAAAAAAACCATTAAGCCATCATTAACAATCAACCCTCTATGATTTGCCCACATTGTCTGTTATCACCCAGTGGTGACCGGCAATGGGGTAATCCGTCACTTAGCTTTAGGAAGGTTGTTATGAAAAAATTATGGTTTTTTATTATGTTGGCTAGTACAGCGTTATTTTCAATTTCTGCCAATGCTTCAGGCGGTTATGGTGGACGCGGTGAATGGGGTGGGCATCATGGACATCATCACTGGCGTCCCTATTACCGTGAGGAAATAAGATATTACGCGCCACCGCGCCCTTATTATCGGGAAGTCATTAAATATTATCCACCCCGTCCGCACCCTTATTACCGCGATGAAATCCGTTACTATCCACAACCTCATGTTAGGCCGCAACCGTATCCCTACTTCCCAAGCAGAGATTCAAGGTCAACTTCAGGTTTGGCCGGTAGCGTGGTGGGTAGCGCGGTTGGCTATCAATTTGGGGGCGGTCATCCCTTAGCTGCAGGCATCGGTGCAGCGGCAGGGTCGTTTATAGGGAATGGGATGTACGGCAGATAACCGCCATGTTCAACCATTTAACCCAAGCTTTTAAGCTTAAATTATCTTGCTGTTTTTATTGTTGAAAATAATTGGACAGCTATGCACAGTTGAAACCAAGCCCGCTTGCTGTCATCATCAGTAGGCCGAAATAAAAATATTAATAAAAGCATTGAATTTTTCGGCTAAAATCCCTATTCTTTACGGGTTTAACTTTTTAGTCGGGCAGCATTGCTATCCAAACTATGCTGCTCATTTTTTAACACAAGAGAGGTCACTATGAAAAATACGTTAATCACAGCTGCTGGTATTGCTTTAATCACTTTAAGTGGACAAGCTATGGCTGATGAGCAGATTGAAATCGGAAAAAAAATCTATGAACGTGCGTTTGGTCGCGGTTGCGGTACATGCCACGACATCGCTTCAAACCCACAATTGTCGGCTTTGATCAAAGCTGGTCAATTGGACAGAGCAAAATTTGAAACCGTATTAAAAGAAGGCAAAGGCGGTATGCCAAAAGCCATCGCTGAAATCATGAAACAACCAGCAGTCACTAAAGCTGGCTACGGCGAAGACCAAGCCGTTGATGCGTTGTATAAGTATTTGGAATCAAAATAAGCTTGGAATCAAAATAAGTTTAAAAACTAAGTAAGCGATTCCGCTGAAACGAAAAAGCCGCCCTGAATGCAAACTGGGGCGGCTTTTTTTATGTCTGGCTTTTTCCTTTAATTTCTGGGGTACTAGAAACCTGAAAAACTTAGCAAGCTTAATTACGGCTCAAATAACGGATGATGCTTTCTTTTAATGGCAATTTTTTGATGTTCCTGATCCAAACTCCTGCTACGGCAGCGATCATCAAACTACAAGACGCCAATGTCCAGTAAATCAAACGCTTTAATTGTGACATTTCCTGCATTAATGTGGCATTTGAAACGGCGGCTACGGGAATAGGTTTAGCGGGTTCTGAATACGTCCGTAAGATTTTGACCTCATTTTTGAGTTCTTCAATAGTGCCTAATGACGCATTTAATGTTCCTGTACGCAGGCTTTCTTCCAACGACCGCAGCTTGCTTTCAATCGAACCGCTGACCAGACCCGCAACTTGCCCTTTCAGGGTGTTGACTTCCGCGGACAATTGCGGATTAGCATCCGCCACCACAAGCACTTCCGCCCCCGTTACTTTTTTATAATTGGCTAAAAAATCATTGCCCGGAAGCAATAAAAAACCGCCGATAAAAATGACTGTCATCAGAAAAAACACGCTTTTCAATAACCATCGGTTGGTTTTCATCAATTGCTGGTGTGAAGGTACGCTTTGCAAAACAACAATTTCTGACTGTGTGGTATTTTTCTGGCTCATTTTTTACTTCCTCACGAAGCGGGTACTATCCACTTGGGACAGATAGTTATTATTATGGCTCTAATTTTGGTTACGGTTTGGCTGGCGGGCAATTATACAAGCTTGGCTGAATTTTCCGCGTTTTATTTCAAGCGTTTGGCGGCGGCAATACGCATCCGCAACGCATTTAATTTGATAAAACCTTCGGCATCTTTTTGATTATACGCCCCGCCGTCTTCTTCAAATGTCGCGATACTTTCATCAAACAAGCTGTCTGTTGATGACGCGCGGCCTACGACAATGACATTGCCTTTATACAATTTCAAACGGACTTTGCCATTAACAGAGACTTGCGATGCGTCTATCATGGTTTGCAACATTTGCCGTTCAGGGCTCCACCAATAGCCGTTGTAAATCAGCGACGCATAACGCGGCATCAATTCGTCCTTCAAATGCGCCACTTCACGGTCTAAAGTCAACGATTCAATGGCCCGATGCGCTTTTAGCATCACCGTGCCTGCTGGGGTTTCGTAACAGCCGCGGGATTTCATGCCAACATAACGGTTTTCGACAATGTCCAAACGTCCGATACCGTTTTCGCCAGCGATTTTGTTCAGCTTTTCCAACACTTCGGCGGGAGAATGTGGCACGTCGTCAATCGCCACAATGTCGCCTTGCCGGAAAGTCAGTTCAAGGTAAGTCGCCAGATCGGGTGCAGCTTCTGGCGACAAGGTCCAGCGCCACATGTCTTCTTCCGGCTCCGCCCAGGGGTCTTCCAAAACACGGCCTTCATAAGAAATGTGCAACAAATTGGCATCCATAGAATAAGGCGATGATTTACCTTTTTTCATCTCAACTGGAATACCGTGCCGTTCGGCATAATCCAGCAAGGTTTGTCGTGAGGTCAAATCCCATTCGCGCCAAGGGGCAATTACATGTATGTCAGGACGCAAGGCATAAGCGCCCAGTTCAAAACGCACTTGGTCGTTGCCTTTGCCGGTTGCTCCATGGGAGATGGCGTTGGCGCCCGTTTCATTGGCAATCTCAATCAAACGCTTAGCGATCAAGGGACGCGCAATCGACGTGCCTAACAAATATTCGCCTTCGTAAATGGTGTTGGCGCGGAACATCGGGAACACAAAATCACGGGCAAATTCTTCGCGCAAATCGTCGATATATATTTCTTTAATGCCCATCGCTTGGGCTTTGGCGCGGGCGGGTTCAACTTCCTCACCTTGGCCTAAATCAGCAGTGAAGGTAACCACTTCACAGTCATAAGTATCTTGCAACCATTTCAGGATCACGGAAGTGTCCAAGCCTCCAGAATACGCTAAAACCACTTTATTTATATCCGACATAATTCTTTACTGACCTTGTGTTGAAAAATGCCGCCGATTATACCGGAAAAAGGTAATTGGGGCAGGAAGGAGTTGATGCTGTAAATAAATGCATAAGGATTTTGGTTTGGTAACGTTATCCTGCTTCTGGAAGGTAAGAAAGTTTGGCGATGGGAAACCCATCATTACAAGGCAAATGAGACACTTTGCTACCGTGATTTCTTGAAAGGGATGGAGAGTTGTAATTCCGTCCTGAACATTTTGATGTGTTGGATCCCCATTAAAGGTTAGGAACGGGCAATAAGTCCGTTCCAGCCCAAGGCATTCGCTTCGGCTCCGCTCAGAGAACGGCTCATCTGGTCGCTTCACCTTATGGCAGTGAGCGGCATCGGGGGAGTTAAGTAATTACGCCGCACGGTTTAAATTGAGTGCCAACAAACGTTGCAATATTTCGGCATCGGGCATGTCGGGCGTGTAATCTGTCCAGCCGTAAGCGGCGGCGACGGCTTTGTCCAGATGTTGGTGGGCGGTATTTAGCCAAGCGGGGCGGGCGTTGTAGAGATTGGTCAAGGTGCGTTTTTTCAGCTCGGCTTCGTGTCCTGCTTTGGCGACGGGGCGTTTTGGGAAGCCTGCTTGTTCTTCTTCTGGGGTAATGACCCAATCGACCCATTCCGCTGGGTTTAGCCAGTTTTCCCGCAGTTGGTTGAGAGTGAAAGCGGCTTTTGCGATGGTTAGCGCGTGGGTTTTGGCTTCGGGGTCGGTCACGGCAGCGGGTTGGGCTTGGGTGCTGGATTCGTCTGGCGGAACGGTTTGGGTTTCTCTGGAGTCGGGTTTGGGCGCTGTGTCGGCTGGGCTTAGGCCGGATGGGAAAGGGAAGGTTTCGAAGCAAGTGGTTGGCGTGTAGCGGGGACGATCTTCCAAAGATGTGCCAAGCCTTAATGCCCAAAGTTCGTGAAAGCGGGAATGGAGAATGCCGAAGGTGGTGTTGTCTGAACGGGCAATAACGACACAAAGGTTTTCTGGAATTTGCACCTTTGGCATCCAAATAAAAAAACGGTGTTTTGAAACCATTGAGGTGGCGATGAAGCGTTCAAGTGGCGCTATTGATTGCCGTAAGTCAGGGCGTGGTCGCTGATGTATCCACCATTTTAAATTTGCTCGCTCTTCACGCTTGCCAATACGCACGGGCTTGATATTTTTAACTGCGTATTCAAATGGGTACTCAAACATTGCGGCATCTTGCTCCGAAAGATTAATACCAAAATCTATCACCCATCTATCGGACGGACGGCGGGTAATATCCATGCCATTAGCCCACGGTCTAACTACTTTGCTATTTGGCTGTCCATGTGGATTGGGTTGTTTCAACCATTCTCTGGCGAGTTCTCCTGGAATATCAAAAGGGCCGTTTTTTTGAGTGCCGATAAATGAAGTTCCAGCATTGTCCGGCAAGATTTTAGCTTGGGTAATGTCTGAGCCTTTGCCCTTGCCTGCCGTCAAATCGGCGTGAATAGTTGTTACCGTTTGTCCGTCTAAGCGAATGGTCGGGTATTGATAAATCCCCCCTAGCCCCCCTTTTTCAAAGGGGGGAAATGGTTCATGGCTTGGTTGGGCTTGTGCTGTTTGATTCTTCAAGGTCTTCTTTTTATGCGGAGACTCTGTCTGTTTGGCACTTTCTACATTCTTTATTTGTGCTTTAGATGCTTTGTTGTCAGTGTCGGCAACATCATTCCCCGTAACATTCCCCCCCTTTGAAAAAGGGGGGTAGGGGGGATTTCCGAAACAAACCAAAGACACCCGCACCGCCGCGCCGTTATCAAACCATTCTTCATCTGCCCAGGCATCAAAGATGGTCAAGTTTTGGCAGATGTTATCCAACACCGTCCGGTTTGCACCGCCGCGTATGGAATTGGTGGAAACCAATCCCGCCGCTTGGGCTTTGCCGTTTTCAAGTTGCTTCCGCGCTTTGTCAAACCAATAGCAGACCAAATCTGCGCCGCCAGACACGCGGCCTTTGTAGCATTGGCGCAAGGTGGCAACGTAATCATCGCCCAGTTCTTTGAGCATTTTTTTGTCGCCCAAAAACGGCGGGTTGCCGATGATGACATCCGCGTCAGGCCAATCGCATTCGGAGCCATCGGCGTTAAGTAGGGCGTCGCGGTGTGCTATGCCGTCCAAGTTGCTGAGGATGGGGTTTTTGTTGATGGGTCTGCCGTTGCGTTGGCTCCATTGGATGTCGCCTATCCACACGGTTACCCGCGCCAGTTCGGCGGCGTATTCGTTGATTTCCAAACCGAGAATGTTGTTGGTGCCGGTTTCTATGGTGATTTGGCGGCCTAAGCCCAGCATTTCGGCATCGAGTTGGGCGATGTGTTCCAGGTCTTTCAGCGTGTGCAGGGCGAGGTAGAGAAAGTTGCCGGATCCGCAGGCAGCATCTAAGACGCGGAAGTTGCGGAGTTGTTCTAGGTAGCCGTGGTAGAGGTTTTGTGCGGTTTTGCGGTGCTGTTTTTTGCTGGCGGCGGATTTGAGTTGGTCGGCTTTTGCCAGTAATGCGCTGATTTCGGTTTTGATGCTTTCCCATTGCGCCGCCAAAGGGCGGGTGATGAGCGGGTCAATCAGTTTTTTGATGGTTTCTACGTCGGTGTAATGCGCCCCCAGTTGCGCCCGACTGTTGGGGTCTAGGCCGCGTTCAAATAAGGTGCCGAAGATGGTCGGGTCTATCGCCCGCCAATCTAAATCCGCCGCTGCATGGTATAAGGTATCCAAGTCGGTGGGCAAAAGTTCGGGGATGATGACGGTTTTAAACAAGCCGCCGTTAAACCAAGCAATATCGTCGTTACCGTATTGCCCGCCTTTTTTCTGCATGGCGGTGAACAGGTTTTTGATGCGGCCTATGGCTTTGTGCGGGTCGGCGTGGGCGGCTTTGAGCAAGTTGGTAAAAATGTGGATGTCGTCGGTGGGGCTGGCATGGAGCAAGCCTTCGTCATCGGCGAACATGCAAAAAATGCACTGGGTCAGAAAGTGGGCGACGGTCTGCGGTTCTAGGCCGCGTTCGCGTAAGGCGGTGGCGAGTTTGGCGAATTGTCCGGCGGCTTCGGCGGTTATCGCGGCGTTGGATTTGAGCGGTTTGAGTTTGTCGGGTTCGGTGAAAACCCAGCGCAGGATTTGTTGGTTGCCCAAGTCGCCCAAGTCTTTTAACAAGATGGTGCGCGGTTCGTCGGGATAACCCCGAAACGCGGTGTGGATTTCGATGCGCTCGCGGTCGCAGACGATTAACAAGGGCGGGTTGCCGAGGTTGCCCGCGTATTCGCGCAATTGCGCCAGGGCTTGTTTGAGGTTGCGGCCTGGCTTTTTATTTTCCCAACCAAAATGGTCGCGCTTCCACACATCCGCCCAACCTTGTCCGCCACCGTCTTTGATTGCGCCTTTTTCGTAACAGAAATCGGCGGAACTGCGCGGTTTTTCTAGCTCTAGCAAGCTGCACATATCTTCGATAAAGGCTTGTGCGCCAGCCCGTTCGGTCAGGTCGTTGTTAGTCCAAGTTTGGATGAATTTTTCGGGGGTCATAAGCTGGGGTAGATCGTTTTAATAAAGCCTAAAACTATATCAGCTCGTCTTATTTAAAACTGATTAATTTCAATCACCTTTTATTCCAGTCCGGCTTTGGATCAAGGCATCAAAAATTTGTGGTTTAATGGACACAATCCTTGAGCGGGACGAGGTTTTGTAAGCTCTTCCTGAGCATTTTGCAGTGCTTGTTTGCCATTTAAACTTTAGGAACGGGGAATAAACCCGTTCCAGCCCTAGTTAAGTTGACGATACATTTAAGCCAGTGTCATTCATAAAAATAATGTTTGACTGAACACAATCCTCTAAGCCAAGTCACATTGTGGTAATATTAATTTTCACATTTTTTATAATTTCGACATGACTGCATCGCCTCCTGCCGCACCATTATTTGACCGTTTCGGTAGAATAGTGGATTACCTGCGTATTTCCATCACCGATCGCTGTGATTTCCGTTGTGTGTACTGCATGGCGGAGGACATGGTGTTTTTGCCACGGGCGCAGATTTTGACGTTGGAAGAAATTTATACCTTGGCACAGGCGTTTACCGAGTTGGGCGTAAAAAAAATCCGGATTACTGGCGGCGAGCCTTTGGTACGTAAAGGCGCGTTGGAGTTATTGCAAAACCTAGGCCGGCTAGATGGGCTTGACGAGCTGGTGTTGACCACTAACGGCTCGCAACTTGACAGTATGGCGGAGGCTTTGAAAGCCGCTGGGGTCAAGCGCGTCAATATCAGCCTTGATACCTTGGATGCCGCGAAATTTAAGGCCATCACCCGCACGGGAGATTTGCCGCAAGTCATTAAAGGCATAAAAGCGGCGGTTTCGGCTGGCTTTGGACGCGTCAAAATCAATGCCGTAATACTGAAAAACCGCAATCATGAAGAAGTGTGTGATTTGGTCGCTTTCGCTATTGAAAATGGCGTTGACATCAGTTTTATCGAGGAAATGCCTTTGGGTGTGGTTGAAAAGCATAACCGCGCCGATGCGTATTATTCCAGTGACGCGATAAAAGCTGATTTGCAGGGACGGTTCACGTTGGTGGCGAGCGATACTTCCACTGGCGGGCCGTCAAAATATTTTAATCTCGAAGGCACCCAAACCCGCGTTGGATTTATCTCGCCCCATAGTGCAAATTTTTGCAGCACCTGCAACCGTGTGCGCCTGACTGTTGAAGGCCGTTTGCTGCTGTGCTTGGGCAATGAACATTCGGTGGATTTAAAACAGGTGTTGCGTAACCATCCAGGTGATTTGGTGGTGTTGAAACAAGCGATTGTTGAGGCGATGCTGATCAAACCCGAAAAACACGAATTTAATATCCACGAACAACCCGTCATCTTACGTTATATGAATATGACTGGCGGCTAGCATAGCGTACAATTGACGTGTTTTGTAATCTGGCGTAATGCCTTCATTGTCTGGTTGCTGATAATTATGGTTGGATCCATACACGGCAGTCTCCGCAAATTTATCATTGAGCCATTTATCGGCAAGTCCTTAGTGCGTCAACTGAGCTTTGTTTCCGGCAGTTTTTGATTCTGGTGAATACAACCTTGGCAAAGGTGGTTTCATGCTGAGTGGCATGACCATTCTGCTATTGGCCCCAGTTATCGGCGCGTGCTTACGCCCGCGATGCCAATATTTTACAAACCATTAAGCAAATCAACGGCTTTACCCGCAATTTATTGCCCGTCCCTGCCTGATTTGTCCGCTACTCTTTATCTAATTTTACCTAATACGCTTACTTGAGGTTTTTAATGTCTTTTGCCCAACTCGGCTTAATCGAAGCCCTGCTTAATGCCGTAACCGATCAAGGTTACACCGAACCAACCCCCATCCAAAAACAGGCTATTCCAGTCATTTTGCAAGGCAAAGATGTTTTGGCTGGCGCACAAACCGGAACCGGCAAAACCGCCAGTTTTACCTTGCCGTTATTGCAGTTGCTGGCAAACAGCGACAATGTCCACCAAAAACCTCGCCGCGTGCGGGCGTTGATTTTGGCACCAACCCGCGAATTGGCCCTGCAAGTGCATGAAAACGTCACGGTGTACGGTAAACATTTGCCCTTCCGCACGGAAGTGGTCATCGGCGGGGCGAGCATCAATATGCAAACCCGCAATTTGAAACATGGCTGCGATATTGTCATCGCCACGCCAGGCCGCTTGATTGACCATGTCCAACAACGCAACATTAACTTGTCGCATGTGGAAATTTTGGTGCTGGATGAAGCGGATCGGATGCTGGATATGGGTTTCTTGCCTAGCATCAAGCAGATTTTGGCGTATTTGCCCAAGCAGCGGCAAAGCCTGTTGTTTTCGGCAACGGTCTCCAATGCGATCAAAACCCTTGCCGCGCAATTGCTTAATAAGCCAGTTGAAATTGAAGTCGCCCGCCAAAATGCCACTGCCGATACCGTAACCGAGTTGGTTTATGGCATTCCGCGCGAGCGCAAACGGGAATTGCTGTCGTATCTAATCGGCAGCAACAATTGGAAGCAAGTGTTGGTGTTTGTGCGGACCAAACATGGTGCCGACCGTTTGGAAAAACAGCTTATCCAAGACGGTATCCGTTCCGCTGCCTTGCATGGCGACAAATCTCAGGGCGCACGGGTTAAAGCATTGGATGCGTTTAAAGACGGCAAAGTCACCGTTCTGGTCGCCACTGACATTGCCGCCCGTGGTTTGGACATCGACAATCTCCCGCATGTTTTCAATTATGATTTGCCACACGTGCCGGAAGATTATGTGCATCGCATAGGCCGCACCGGACGTGCCGGCGCCACAGGTGAGGCAATTTCTTTGGTTAGCCCGGAAGAAGCGCAACAGTTGGCAGACATTGAGAAGTTGCTGAAAAGGGAGATTCCCCGTGTCGCCGATACCGGCTATGAACCAGTGTCCTTACGGGTGCAAGATGCGCCCAAAAAAGCCGCACCCAGCAAGACCACTGGCAAAAAAGATTTCCGGCATACGCCAAAAGCTCCGGTAGGCCGTGAAACGCGCCCAAAAACGCCGCGAAGCTCGGAGCGGACGGGTCGTCGGACGAGCCGGGTTTAGTTTTTTAAGAAATTTGTTAAGAAAAAGGGACGGGCGCAATCCGCCACACCGTGAAAATGCCCCGTGTCCCTTTACTTTTGAACCAGCAGCCAAGGCTTGACCACCACCGCCCAAACTGAAGCGTTGGTTTCAGCCATTGCAAAGCCTGCTGGTCTGTCACCAAGCCAATTTGTTTGCTCTCCAGCCATTGTGCAACTTGGGCTTTATTGTCGATAGACAATTGGTATGCGGTTTCTACTAGATCCAATTCCGGTGCGACCTGCACTGCAAGGCCTTGGGCAAAAAAGCGTTGTAGTTCGCTCCAGTCGATTTTAGAAGTTTCCAAGTTGATTTTTTCTTTTAGTGTCGTGTTGTTAGCTTGATTCATAAGCAGGGTTTATATCCGGTTTACAATAGTAGCTTGTCGATAATTGATGAACTGTTATTCTATATCGCTTTTGCCAATAAACCATTTAATCAGGAGGGAAATCATGTCATTACTTTCATCGTTCACCAAAAAATCAAAACTGTCAGCGACCATCAAACAAACCCAACAAGCACGTAAGAGTGAAGGCAGCACCGCCGACCAATTATTCAAAAGCGCGTATGCGGGTTATGCTGAAGTGTTGCTGGATGACCCTATCCGCGCCGACGCTTTGTATAACTGGGGTTTTGCGTTGCTGCACCAAGGCAAAACCAAAGAAGGCGAGTTGGCGGCAAGTATTTTTCAGGACGCCATTAATAAATTTGCTTTTTGTCTGTTGATAAACCCAGATTATTTGGGAGCGGCGATTAACGGCGGCGTGGCATATATGGATTTGGCGAGGCTGCTGGGTGTTGCACCGACTGATGTGTTATACGAATCGGCGAAGCAACATTTTGAAACCGCAAATAGGATTCAAGCGGGTACGGCTTCATATAATTTGGCTTGCATAGCCGCATTGCGTGGGGATTTCAATGCTTGTCTGAAAGCTTTGGAAAATTCTAAGAGTCGAGGCAGCTTGCCAGAAATTAATGACATATTAAACGACCCCGATTTGAATAACGTCAAGGAGCAAGATTGGTTTATCGCGTTTATTGAACCCATGCTAAAGCCTGATGCTGTTGAACCTGAAGCCGAATCAGCAGCGGCTGAAGCGGGCACAGCGGCCGAAGAAACATTTCCAGTCACTACCAAATCGGAAGAAACTGCTGCGAAAACGTCTTCTGACCCAGAATAATCGGCAGAATTTTCATGTTAGACGGAGGCTGCCACCCCGTCTCAGCGTTGCCAAGGGTAATTTCAACTGAACCTGCTTGTTTTTTAAGCTATATTTACAAGCAATTGACGGCTATTTAAAACTATCAATTCAATAGCTTGTACATTAAAGTTTGCTAATATAAAATCCCAATCAACATTGGGACATTTGCGCCTGATGCTTAATAAGACATTGTCGCTGAGGAGAATTTTATGTTTGCACATAACAACAATAACTATTCCCGCCGCCGTTTCCTAAGCCATTCCGGTTTAGGTTTATTGGCTTTTGCCGGTATGCCCGGTGTGTTGGACGCGATGGAAGGTATGCAGGCCATGCCGAAACTACCACCGCATAAAGTAAACCCAAATTTTAAAGCGGACGTGGAAATTGAGCTGTTCTGCAAGCCCGCTTCAATACCCATTTATGTTGGTCAGAAGACCAATATTTTGCAATACACCGCCCGTCTCGTGAATGGCCCGAAAGATACCGTGGCAGAAATTCCTGGCTCATATTTAGGGCCGCTCATCCATTTGCAAAAAGGCCAAAAAGTCCGCATCCATTTGCATAATGGTTTGTCCGAAACAACCGTAACCCATTGGCATGGCCTGCATGTACCCGCTGAGCAGGACGGACATCCCTTGTATGCGATTGATCCAGGCGAAAAAATGGTTTATGAGTTTGAAGTGCTGAACCGTGCCAGTATGAACATTTACCATCCGCATCCGCACGAGACCACAGCCAAACAGGTATATCACGGTTTGGCAGGCGCATTGTTTGTGCATGACGAGGAAGAAGCCGCCTTAGACCTGCCTTCTGGTGCTTATGAAATCCCTATCGTCATACAAGACCGTTTGTTCGATGACCAAAACCAGCTTATCTATGTCCGTCACATGCGCGATCGGATGATGGGTTTTTATGGCGACCGTATTTTGGTCAATGGTCGTGCCGAATTTCAAATCGATGTAGAAAGCCGGGCCTATCGTTTACGTATCCTTAATGGCTCTACCGCCCGGATATACAAGCTGGCTTGGGATGACGGCACTGCTATAACCGTGATTGGTGTGGATGGTGGCTTGCTGGAAAAACCGGAAACCAAGCCATATATGATGCTCGCACCGGGTGAGCGTTTAGATGTGTGGGCAGATTTTAGTGGTCGCGCCGAAGGCTCGCAATTGGTTATGCGTAGCTTGCCATTTAGTGGCGTGTTGCCGCGCATGGGCATGATGATGCACCGCGGCAATTTGCCGGTCGGTAGTGATTATCCCATTTTTACCGCGAAAGTAACCCGCAAAGTCAGCGACAGCCCCAAACTGCCCCACACTTTGTCAAGTTTCCGCCGTTACGCAATTTCTGACACTGCCAATCCTAGCAAACCGGTGCCAATAGGTATCACCGAATCCCACATGTCAATGCTGCTGAACGGACGTCCTTATGCTTATAACGATGTGCAGGATTTTGAACGTATTCCGGTCAACACCATCCAGTTAATGGAAATTTTTCATGCCCACGGTGGTGGTCATGGCCAGCCTGCGGCAGAAGGTGAACAAGCAGCCGAGCAGAAAGGCGGCATGGAAATGGGCGGTATGCGCCACGAAGGTATGGGAGGCGGCATGGGCATGGGCGGAATGCATAAAGGTGGCATGGGCGGTATGGGTGGTATGGGCGGTATGGGCGGTATGGGTGGCGGCATGATGATGTCGATGGCGCATCCGATCCACATGCACGGGCAATCATTTCAAATAATCAGCCGCAGTATTGGTAAAGGCACGGAAGACGATTACGCTTCTGTAAGTGACGGTTTTATCGACAATGGTTTAAAAGACACGGTGTTGGTCATGCCAGGCGAAGTTGTCCGTGTCATTAAACCGTTCCAAGATTTTAAAGGCTTGTTTATGTACCATTGTCATAACCTAGAGCATGAGGATATGGGCATGATGCGGGATTTTTTGGTGGTTTAATTCCACTTATTTGGTTGAAACATAACGGGTTTCTTATTAATGCTGGTTTGAAAGGGATTTCTGGCATTGCTACGTAATAGTTAGACGTTATTCCTATTAAATGTGAATTTTGTCCTTAATAAAATTTGCTATTTCGTCTAGTGACACTAATCCCAATATTAAAGGAGTGGGCAGCTTGTTTTGCCCACTCTCGTTAATATCCCAAGTCGACCTTGAAGCTGTAAACCATCTCGCTAATGCCGCAATAGTGATAGGGTTTGAACTCGGTCTATCGCCATTTACAATCCCAAGGGCCCAAAGTGGCATTGTCTTGACCTCCTTAACGTTTTGAGCCAGCTAAGAGGCACGAAAAACGTTATAGAACGGGTCGCTGTGACGCCTATTGTTGGTATAAACCCGTTCCAGCACTGGGAAAACGAGTGGGCCGACTTCAATCACTCGGTTAGCGTGGGTTGTGGGCGGCTTTTGTCTTCTACAACAATTCGACCCGCTAATCAACAATCACGGATGTAATTATTTACCATAACCTTAGTAATTATTAGTTTTGACAAAACCAAGCCGCTAAGGGTAATATCCAGTGCCAATAGGAAAGGGTTTGAATTTCCTATTTTTGACATCCTATCTATTTGATACGCTTACTTTATTTTTGGAGAATTTACTTATGCTTAAGCTTCATCTTTTGTCCATGTTTCAAGCCCCGCAATCTGTGCAGTTGCCCCCCCCCCGCAAATGCCTTGACGAAAGGCTTTTGTTTGCTGGGTTTGTCCCTGCTGGGTTTCTTGCCGCTCAATGCCCAAGCGGCTGTTGAACCCTTGACCACCTGCGCCGCCGAACCGACCAAGATGACTCTCACGCCAGGCGATGTTGTGGATTGCAAAATCAACATCGCGGGTGACCAGGATGAGTTTTATTTTGATGGCAAGGCTGGCTTTGTTTTCGTATTGTCGCTGTTCAATAAGACAGAGAATTGCTATAACAGCAGCTATCCTTGCCCAGTGGCAACGTTGTATGCACCGGGTAGTGCGGTCGCCTTAAAGACATTCAGTGCAAAATCGGGTACGGATTCGCAACAAGTGCTGTTGCCGGCCACCGGCACTTACACGATCAAAGTCGCCGAAGAGGGCAACAACCATACCGCCGATTATCTGCTCGGTTTTGAACGCCTGTTTCCCGCTTCCCCCAATACGGTAGGGCTTCTTTACGGTGACTTTACCGGCAACCAAGACCTTAACCCTGTCCTTGACCAAGATTTTTATGCCTTCAAGGCTTATAAAGATTCTGTGATTACCTTGACGCTGGGTGATGTGGTTGAAAACTGTTATAACAGCAGTTATCCTTGCCCAGAGGCCAAGTTGTACGCCCCTGACCAAACGCTGGTGACGTCGTTCCGCACCAGCCAATCCAAGAAACTGACGTTAACACAGGAAGGTGTCTACACATTACACCTGTCCGAATACGGGAATAACGATACGGATCAATATAATTTGGAATTGCAATGTATCACCCCGCCAACAGGCCAAACCACATGTGACATTATACCCCCGTTGACTACCTGCAACGGCTTAACCCCCACCATCGAAGGCACGGCAAAGAGCGAAAAATTGCTCGGCACTGCAGGTGATGATGTGATCGTGGGTTTGGGCGGCAGTGACACCATCTATGGACTCGGCGGCAATGATGTCATTTGCGGCTACTCCGACCAAGAAAGTAAAGGTGGCAACGACACCCTGTTGGGCGGCGACGGCAATGACACCCTTATCGGTGGTGACAACAGTGTCCAATTCGGCGATGCGGGCAATGACAGCCTAAAAGGTGGCAAATACCGTGACAGCTTGTTTGGTGGCTTGGGTGACGATAGTCTTGATGCCCAAGATAGCGACGATGTCTTGTTTGGCGGTGCAGGCAATGACGTTTTGAATGGTGGTGCAGGCCGCTACGACATCTGCGAGAAAAAAGCCGAAGACTTGGCCCCAAGAACGGGTTGCGAAATCAACGAAACACCTTAATCCACAGGTTGGGGAGTGGGCGATTATTTGCCCACTCTTGATTCTTAGACCTGACAGGTCTAAATTTCGGAACGTGGTTAATAACCCAATCCTGAATGGCTTTGAGCCTAGCCATTTCCCGCCAATTTCTTTGCCGCCATCAACACAGCAATCACCGTCAAACTGTCTTTCACTTCATTTTTATAAACCATGTCCACCAAATCGGTGAACAGGATTTTCCTGGTTTCCAGCTCTTCATTTTCTTCGGGATGCGCCTCACCGAAGGCTAAGCCTGTCGCCAAGAAAACAAACGCCCGTTCATTGGTGATGGAATTGCTGGTGTTAAATTCGTAAATCATTTCCCAATTATCCGCACTAATGCCCGTTTCTTCCTGCAATTCGCGCTGCGCTGATTCCAACAAGGTTGCCTCTTTACCGCCGCCGCCTTCGGGAATTTCCCAGCTATATTCTTGGAGCGGGAAACGGTATTGCCCGACTATATAGGTATAACCTTCGTCATCTATCGGCACGATGCCTATCGCCCAATTTTTAAAATCGACGGTGGTGTAAATGCCCGGTGTTCCGGCAGGGGTCAGTACATCGTGGTGGTCTATGCGTATCCACGGCGTTTCGTGGATCATTTTTTCATCAAGGATTTGCCAAGGGCCGCGTGTTTGCATGGTTGCTTGTAGGTTGGATTTGCGGGATAAAGCCTTCTTTATGCTGTCGATTGTCGGCTTTACGTATAAAATAGCGCGTTGGTGTTATTCATTGGGATTCATTCTCCCATCGCTAATTAGGTTCTCATGAAAATCGGCACACTTTACATTATTTCGGCCCCTTCGGGTGCTGGCAAAACCAGTTTAGTCAAACAATTAGTGAAAGAGTCGGCAAATTTGACCGTCTCCATCTCCCACACCACGCGTCAGATGCGTCCGGGCGAAAAACATGGGCGGGATTATTATTTCGTGTCCGTTGCCGATTTTCAAGCCATGCTGGCACAACAGGCGTTTTTGGAACATGCGCAAGTATTTGACAATTTTTACGGCACCGCGCAGCAAACCGTCCAAGACAACTTGAACCAAGGCTTGGATGTCATTCTGGAAATCGACTGGCAAGGCGCCAAGCAAATCAAACAATTGATACCTGACAGCATCGCCATTTTCATTTTACCGCCATCAATTGCCGTGCTGGAGCAACGTTTGCGTAACCGCGGACAAGATGACGAGCTAGTGATCGCCCGCCGGATGCGTGATGCCGTTGCGGAAATGAGCCACTACGCGGAGTTTGATTATCTGGTGGTCAATGATGATTTTGCCACCGCGTTGGCTGAACTGAACAGCATCGTAGTATCCAACCGCTTATTACGCGAACGGCAAGTGCTTGAACATAAACATTTGCTGGCTGCTTTGTTGGCTTAATATCTCCATACCACTTTTGTCAGATGAGCTGACAGAAGGGAACCTCATCCTATTTCCTGTTAATTTTGATGCGCTTTACTTCGTTTAGCCCATCCCACCTTTAATTCAACTTAATTATTTATGGCACATACACCCACAGTCGGCTTCATCAGTTTAGGCTGTCCCAAAGCCTTGGTCGATAGCGAACGGATTTTGACGCAATTGCGCACCGACGGCTACACCATCTCCCCCACTTACCAAAATGCGGATTTGGTTGTGGTCAACACCTGCGGTTTCATCGACGCGGCGGTGGAAGAATCTTTAGATAGCATCGGCGAAGCGTTGGCAGAAAACGGCAGGGTCATCGTCACGGGTTGCTTAGGTGCGCGCGAGGACGAAATCCGCGCCCGTCACCCGCAAGTGTTAAAAGTCACTGGGGCGCACGCCATTGATGAGGTGGTCGCTTCCGTGCACGAACATTTGCCGCCGCGCCATGACCCGTTCACCAGCTTAGTGCCTCCCCAAGGTATCAAACTGACCCCTAACCATTACGCGTATTTAAAAATCTCTGAAGGGTGCAATCACCGCTGCACGTTTTGCATTATCCCTTCCATGCGCGGTGATTTGGTTAGCCGTCCAGTTGATGATGTGTTGCTGGAGGCTGAGCGTTTGGCTCAGGCGGGCGTTAAAGAATTATTGGTGGTTTCGCAAGACACTAGTGCTTATGGCTTGGATATGAAATATCAGCCACGCGATTGGCGCGGTCGTTCGGTGCAGACACGTTTTTATGATCTCGCCGAAGCCTTGGGCGATTTAGGGATTTGGGTGCGTATGCACTATGTTTATCCGTATCCGCATGTCGATGATGTCATTCCATTGATGGCAGAAGGCAAGATTTTGCCGTATTTGGATATTCCGTTCCAACACGCCAACCGCCGCATCTTAAAATTGATGAAACGCCCAGCGGCAACGCAAAACAATTTGGAGCGCATTAAGGCATGGCGATCCGTGTGTCCTGACATCACTTTACGAAGCACTTTTATCGTCGGTTTTCCTGGTGAAACCGAAGCCGAATTTGCAGAATTGCTGGAATTTTTAAGCGAAGCGCAATTGGATCGTGTCGGCTGCTTTGCCTATTCCCCCGTCAAAGGGGCGGTAGCGAATGGTTTGCCGGATTTAGTTCCAGAAGAGCTAAAACAAGAGCGTCTTGCCCGTTTTATGGCACATCAGGCGGAGATTAGCGCGGCACGTTTACAACAACGCGTCGGCAGGATTGAGACGGTTCTCGTGGATGAAGTGGTCGAAGAAGGTGCTGTTGCCAGAAGCCGTGCCGACGCGCCAGAGATTGACGGACAAGTGTTTATTGACGGGGCGACGCATTTGCAAGTCGGCGAGTTTGTGCAAGTTGAGCTAGAGGAGGCTGATGAGTATGATATGTGGGGACGCTTGGTGTAAAAACTAACGGAGTTTCCGTTAGGCAAAAAAAACCCAGCCTTGCGGCTGGGTTTTTTTAAAACATTTATTTACAGTTCGATTGAACTAGAAACTTTTTGTTTTGAACCATCTGGATCATCCATACAGCCAGACAAGCCAACTACCATCAATGCCATAGCCAAAAGTGCAAAAATTTTTTTCATAATATTATCCTCCAAAGGGGTTTAACTTATTTTATTTATTGTGCGTCAATTAATGAAAGCACGAGTAATTTATATCATGGCTAGTGCCTTGATGCAATATTTAAAGTCATCTGGCTTAATTTCACGTTTATAGTGAATTGATATTATTTGGTAAATCGTAGGTAATCACGTTGTTCGTCCATTTCACTGATCCGATGGTCACCCACGGTGAAGAGAAATTGTGATGCAGCAGGTCGTAAACCCAATAGCTAGGCGCGTCAATCTTTTTAAGCTGAATATGAAAGGTCATGTTGTTCAAATTCAAGCCAATTTTATGTCCCCAAAATGCAGTCACTTTCATGATGAATTTTTGCAGGCGCACATTATTGATAGTAGGTGTAACAGCAATATTGGCCCACATCGAATGCACCCTTCCCCAGTTTGGAGCCAGTAAACGGCCTTGTTGATTGACAAAAGGCAACCATTGCTCCTTGCCGTGGGAATCGGTGTAGGTAATCGCCAAAATCCGGTCATAACCGGCGAAATGGTCATGCAGATACAGCGCATGTGGGGCGATCCCCAAAAAGGTTTGTGACAGCTCTAGCAAGGCGTTGCTGCTTTTTGCCAGCGCGTCCGCAAGCTGGCTTTGTTTGGTGTCAATATCAAGCCGGTAGACAATGCCGTAATGGATGGTGCTATTTAACTGAAGTAGGACTATGACAATGAAGATTTTTCCCAGTTTTCGTGTTAAGGCTTTAGGTTTTTGCGCCGCCATTTCGACAAAATAGCGTTGATACCAAGTGTCATTTAATAATGGCAAGGCCACCAAACAGTCAGTATTGCATTCAACGCGGCCACGCGCATCTGCAATTTCCCGGTATTTGTTTTTTGCCAGCGAGTAAATGCCTGGAAGCCCTAAAATCACACCGATAATCGCCAACCAGCGCATTTTCAGGAAGATTTGAATATAAGTGTCGACACCGGAATAAACTCGCTGTCCATTGTCTAGTGCGTACAAATCGGTCAGTAAGGTTTGCGGGCTGATTGCCGCCATTGCCGGATACTGCGTAGCGTAATCCTGGGCATTTTTAAAGTCGATACACTTAAAATTATCAAAATGGTTCAAGATCAGCACGGTGCGGTTGCAAAGCGGACATTGTTTGTCATAAAACACCGTCAGCGATGGATGTTTTGCAGTCAAACGGTCGCCAATCTCCCGCCAAAAACTGAACGGGACGAGCAGGATGTAAAAAATCAACATTCCTAAGCCAAACGGATATATGTTCAGGGACAGGGTGATGCCCAAATGCAAGCTCATACCCAATAGCAAATACACTACGCGTAGACGGCGGAAGGCAAATAGGAAAATGAACGTGAATTGGAACGCAAGTATCGTATAACCAATAGTTTTTTCAAACCATTCCATGTTAAGAAACCAAGACATGTCTAACGCCGACACATAATAAGGTTGCGTTGCCGGCAGCCAAGAACCCAGTCCATTGCGCCAATGCTCGGCAAACATTTTGTGTATCGCCGAATCAAAATACAAAAATCCCAAGCAAATCAAAACGGGCAGGTAGTAGGCAAGTATTGATACCGTGGCTGGCGAGTATCGGCTGTAGTGGGTAAATGGGGTGCTAAGTTTATATCGGAGATTGTCCAAGGAAAAAGCACGGTCTCCTGGCATAAACAAAAGGAAAAAGTTTGTATTTATCATGAACAAATCAAAACCGCCGTCAAAATCGCGTTGCATGGGCGTGAAATTGATGAAAACTAGCCAGAAAATATAATTGCAGATAAGTGCGGATTGATAACGGTAGCCGACGACGATAAAACCGGCAGTTAGTCCCCAAGCGCACAAAAACAGGGTGATGGTAGGAAACTCGACGTCAATGAACGGGATGGGGTCGAATATAAGGTGATTGAAATAGTATAGGAATATGATTTCTTGCAGGGTGATCAAACCATATGCCAGTCGAAATAAACCAATACCAGTTGCAGGAACTTGATTTGTAAGTAAAAACAGAATTTTGTTGAATATTAGCTTATACATTAAGGTATTTATGAAAATGTATAAATTGTAAATAGATTTAGCTTGAGATGTGTGACAAATCCTTAAAAAAAATTAAGGCCGCTAACAGGAAGCTGTTAGCGGCCTTAATTTTTGGGCTAGACGGCTTATTTTTCGTCGTCAGGGTGTGGAGAAAATACCCATTTGATTAAAAAATAAACAGCAGCGATAACTACAACCGCGCCTACCATGCCAGCTGGCTCTTTTAACATTGAAGTTAGATCTAAGATGAACCCCATGGGATGTCCTACCTGTAATTTTTATATGTTTTAGAAATTGCTAATGTGTTAGCAAACGGAAGCAACATAATACTTTAGGTGCATTTAAAGTCAAGAGCTATTTATTGCCTGAATTATCAATTAGGCTATAGAACCTATGGGGTTATCTATATTTACGTTCATGTAAAACACATCGATTTTTGCATAACCTAATATAATAATCGGGTGTTTTCAAAGCCTTTTCAGCTCATCAAGGAGCATTCTAGCCCTGTGATAATTTAAAGCTCGATAGCAAGTGTGGTATAGTTTAAACTCCTTGTTTCACGAAGTTCATATTATGAGGACAAGAACAATGATAAAAAATATTAAAATGCTTCCATTCGCGGTAATTATGTGGTTATGTGCATTTTCAGTTCATGCAGATGTTGCATTAAAAGATAATTCTGAGATATTGGGAAAATGGAATTTGTATGCTGAATCGTCAAAATTAGACGGTGAGAAAAAAGCAATAACAGTAGAATGGGATTTCAAGGCCGATGGAATTTTGCAAACCACAGCCACTGATTCTGTTGGACGTACAAAAGAAATGAAAATAGCCATAAAATATGCAGTAGAAAATGGTGAAATAAAAAAGCAGTCAAAACTCGGACAAGAAAAATACGAATCATGCAAAGTGGTCAAAAAAGAAGGGTCTGAGATGATTTTAAAATGTCCGTTTTTATTCTATTTTTTAAAAAAATTATAAAACTTTAACAGGAAGGGTATAACTATGATTGGCGCTATAGTAATGATTTTTACGCTGGTATGGATTTATCAATCGGGTATAAAAGCAAAAGCCGAAAATATTTTTATGTGGGTAGGCATTTGTGCTGCGGTGTTTTTGGCTTCACAGGTAATGCTTTATGATGTCAATATTTTTATTGCTGATCTATTTAATGGCAAAGACGTCAGTTCAGAGGGGTACGAACGCGATTTGACCAGTGTCGGCGATAGAAAAAATCAGGAAGGCTTTCAAAGCACCAGCGGAGCTTTTCTGTCTTACTTTTTGGAGTTGATGCCACCCTTGGTTGGTTTTTTGATTTTAGCGTTGATCCGTTTAAAATTTGTCACTAAAGAAAGTTTTTCAATACCCAATTTATTTAGTGGAATTAATGAAATGGTATCAGGAGCTTTTAAAAGTGCCGCGGAATCAATGAAGCAAGGTATTAAAAAATAATTTGTTTTTATTAGAAAAACAGATAATCAAAAGCCCAAGCTGTGCTTGGGCTTTTTTATGATAATTTTCTAGCGAATTGCCTAATTAAACACTATTAAATTACCCGCTTCTCTTTCTTAACTGCACAAAAATTGGTGAGTGGCATATTCATTAGTTTTTGTTCAGTCCAAATCTAAATTTACTAGAAGTTTTTATTTTTGTTTGGTGATTGTATAGCTACGAAGCTAGAACTGCCGAAACTACAAAGATTATTATCGCTACAAATAGCACCGTAAAAACGATGCCTCCAATGATATAGTTTTTCAGCGAACCTTGTGTAAAATCCTTTTTTCTGTTTTCTTCACTTTGTACTCCAATAAATGCGGCTAAAACGCTTTTAAGGATTTGGAATATGCTTGGTTGGGTCATCGAAATCTCCTGTAATTGAGCCGAAAATAATAGTGTTGGCCTTCCTTTTACGCAATGATTATATTTAGTCTGCCAATCTAACTTTAAATTACCCAGTATGAGCAATATAGAATTATTTAAACAGCAATTATCGAAGAAAATCCTGTTTCTTGACGGCGCAATGGGCACGATGATCCAAGGCTACAAACTCGAAGAAAAAGATTATCGCGGCACTCGCTTTGCCAACTGGGAAATTGATTTAAAAGGCAATAACGATTTGCTGACGCTGACCCAGCCGGACATTATTAAAGCCATCCACTGTGCGTATTTTGACGCGGGTACGGATATTGTCGAAACCAATACGTTTAACTCGAATAGCATCGGCATGGGCGATTACGGCATGGAAGCCTTAGTGTATGAGCTGAACGTAGAAGGTGCGAAACTGGCGAAGCAAGCCGCCGAAGAATACACGCAAAAAACGCCTGACAAACCGCGTTTTGTCGCGGGCGTTTTAGGCCCAACCAGCCGCACCGCCTCCATGTCGCCGGATGTCAACGACCCTGGTTTCCGTAATATCTCTTTCGATGAACTAGTTGTCACTTACACCGAAGCCACCCGTGGCCTAATCGACGGTGGCGCGGACATTATTTTGATCGAAACCATTTTCGACACCCTCAATGCCAAAGCCGCCGCGTTCGCCGTTGAGAATGTTTTTGATGCCATCGGCTACAAACTGCCCGTGATGATTTCTGGTACGATTACCGACGCTTCAGGCCGTACCTTGTCAGGCCAAACCGTCGCGGCGTTCTGGCACTCGCTGAAACACATCAACCCGATTTCCTTTGGCTTCAACTGCGCCTTAGGTGCGAAAGAACTTCGCCAACATATCGAAGAACTGTCCAACATCGCCGACACCCACGTTTCCGCGCATCCGAACGCAGGTTTGCCGAACGCTTTTGGTGAATACGACGAATCGCCCGAAGCGATGGCGGCTGAAATCGAAGACTGGGCAGTCAGTGGCTATTTGAACATCATCGGCGGCTGTTGCGGTACATCACCTGCACATATCAAAGCCATTGTCGAAGTGGTACAAAAACACGCACCACGCCCAGTGCCCGACTTACCAAAAAAATGTCTGCTGTCCGGTTTGGAAGCCATGTCCATCGCCCCAGACAGCCTGTTCGTCAACGTCGGCGAACGCACCAACGTCACAGGCTCTGCCGCATTTAAAAAACTGATTATCGAAGGCGATTTTGAAAAAGCCCTCGACGTGGCAAGGCAACAAGTCGAAAACGGCGCCCAAATCATCGACATCAACATGGACGAAGGGATGCTCGAATCCAAAGAAGCGATGGTGCGCTTCTTGATGCTGATCGCCTCCGAACCCGACATCGCCAAAGTGCCGATCATGCTCGACTCGTCCAAATGGGACATTCTCGAAGCGGGCCTCAAGTGCATCCAAGGCAAAGGCATCGTCAACTCCATTTCCATGAAAGAAGGCGAGGAAGCCTTCATCCGCCAAGCCAAATTAGTCAAACGCTACGGCGCGGCGGTCATCGTCATGGCCTTTGACGAAGTTGGTCAAGCGGATACGAAAGAACGCAAAGTCGAAATTTGTACCCGCGCGTATAAAATTTTGGTCGAACAAATCGGCTTCCCGCCCGAAGACATCATTTTCGACCCCAACATTTTCGCGGTCGCCACAGGCATTGAAGAACACAATAATTACGGCGTGGATTTCATCGAAGCCACCCGCACCATCAAACAAACCCTGCCCCACGCGTTGATTTCCGGCGGCGTGTCCAACGTGTCGTTCTCGTTCCGTGGCAATAATCCGGTGCGTGAAGCCATCCATGCGGTGTTTTTGTACCACGCCATTCAAGCAGGCATGTCGATGGGCATCGTCAACGCCGGACAATTGGCAATTTACGAAGACATTCCGCTGGATTTGCGCGATGCGGTTGAAGACGTAATCCTCAACAGACACGATGGCAGCGGCACCGAAAAATTGCTGGAATTGGCAGAAAAATACCGTGGTGACGGCAGCACCAATGATGCCAAACCGGAAGAATTGGAATGGCGCAGCTGGCCTGTCACCAAACGCCTTGAACACGCGCTGGTGAAAGGCATCACTGATTTCATCGACGAAGACACCGAAGCCGCGCGTCTGGAAGCCGAACGCCCGCTGCACGTTATCGAAGGCCCGCTGATGGACGGCATGAATGTAGTCGGTGATTTGTTCGGCGCAGGCAAAATGTTCCTGCCGCAAGTGGTCAAATCCGCCCGCGTCATGAAAAAAGCCGTGGCGTATCTGATGCCGTTCATGGAAGCCGACAAAGTTGCGGGCGACCGCCAAACCAACGGTAAAATCCTGATGGCGACCGTCAAAGGCGACGTGCATGACATCGGCAAAAACATCGTCGGCGTGGTTTTGCAATGCAATAACTACGACGTGATCGATTTGGGCGTGATGGTGCCAACCGAAAAAATCCTGCAAACCGCACGACTGGAAAATGTCGATATTATTGGACTCAGCGGCCTGATTACGCCGTCGCTCGATGAAATGGTGCATGTCGCCAAAGAAATGCAGCGCCAAGGCTTCACCATTCCCTTGATGATCGGCGGCGCGACCACCTCCCGCGCCCATACGGCGGTGAAAATTGAACCCAATTACACAGGCACAACCGTCTATGTCACCGACGCATCCCGTGCGGTCGGTGTCGCCAGCAACTTGTTAAGCACCGACTTAAAAGCCGAGTTTGTCGCAGGTTTACGCACCGAATACGCAGAAGTGCGTGAACGCCACAAAGGCAAAGAATCGAAAACCAAGCAACACAGCATCGAAGCCGCCCGCGCCAATAAATTTAACTGGGGCAACTACCAGCCTGTTAAACCGAGCTTTTTGGGTGTGAAAGTCATTGATGACGTGAGTTTGGCAACGCTGGCGGAATTCATCGACTGGTCGCCGTTCTTCCAAACTTGGGAAATGGCAGGCAGCTACCCAAAAATCCTGCAAGATGAAATCATCGGCACCGAAGCCCGCAAACTGTTCGCCGATGCGCAAGCGATGTTGAAACAAATCATCGCCGAAAACTGGCTAGGCGCAAAAGCCGTGGTCGGCTTCTTCCCCGCTTACAGCGATGAAGACGACGTGATTTTATACACCGACGAAAGCCGCAGCGAAGTGTTGGAAACCCTGCATCACCTGCGCCAACAAAACGTCAAAGCACCAGGCCGCCCAAATTACTGCTTGTCTGACTTTATCGCTCCGAAATCCAGCGGCGTAGCGGATTACCTCGGCGGTTTTGCGGTAACGACGGGCATCGGCATCGAAACCAAACTGGCAGAATTTGAAGCCGACCACGACGACTACAGCAGCATCATGCTCAAAGCCTTGGCGGACAGATTAGCCGAAGCCTTCGCCGAATACCTGCACTTGCGCGTCCGTAAAGATTTCTGGGGCTATGTCGAAGATGAAAGCCACGACAACGACCAACTCATCAACGAAGCCTACCAAGGCATCCGCCCCGCCCCCGGCTATCCCGCCTGCCCAGATCACACCGAAAAGGCGAAATTGTTTGAACTGCTTAACGTCACCGAACACACCACTATCGAACTGACCGAAAGCTTCGCCATGTATCCAGCATCCGCTGTCAGCGGCTGGTATTTCTCGCATCCTGATTCGCAGTATTTTAATGTTGGGAAAATTGATAAGGATCAATTAAGTGACTATGCAAAACGGAAAGGGATTGCTGAGGAAGTTGCGGCACGGTGGCTGGCGGCGCATCTACATCATTAAATGTAGGATGGGCTGACGCAAGGAAGCCCATCAAATAAATCGGCAAATGATGGGCTTCGTACCTCAGCCCATCCTACCTATTTAACGGATTGTTTTACTATCAAAACAACATGATAGAAATGTGGAAATAACCGATTATCATTAGGAGCACCAAATGATACGCATCCCAACCGATAGAAAACCCACCCATCCTGGCGAAATGCTCCGCGAAGAATTTCTCGTGCCGATGGACATCAGCCAGCAGCAACTCGCCGAAGCCATCCATATCCCTTACCATCAAATTGATGAATTGGTAAATCAACAACGCGGCGTAACGCCAAGCATGGCTTTGCGTTTGGCTAAGTTTTTTGGCATGTCCGCCGATTTTTGGCTGAATTTGCAAATCCGCTGGGATATTTTTGAAGCGCAAGTGGCAGACAAAAACGAGTTAGATGCGATTCAGGATTTTCAGCATTGGCGTAAAATAGCATAATTAGTTTTTACCCTATATTTAGAATCACCGTTCTTCTCGCTATTCAGGTACAAACTTAGCATCAGTGCTTAAATGATTGGACAAAATCCAGATGATTCGCAAATTACAGATAAACAATTACAAATCCCTACACGAACTGGAGCTGGACGTTGGGCGGTTTAACGTCTTAATCGGCGAAAACGGTTGTGGGAAAAGTAATGTGTTGGAAGCGATTGCTTTGGCGGCTGCGGCAGCGGCGGATAACTTGGATAGTAATTCCTTGCATTCCAGAGGAATTCGAGTGCCTGAGCCGCAATTGATGCGGGCGGCTTTTAGTAAAGGAAATTTGAGTGATCCCATAAATATCGAATTAAATTTTAACGATTTGGAGGAAATTTCAACATATTCCCTTGTTAACGATAATCAACCTTACTCAGAGTGGATTAGATTACCTACTGGTCTTTATAAAACCTTAGAAGAGTTGATGACTAGAGATGACGTAAAAAAGCTAGGATTAACCTCCACCGAAATTACAACGGCAACTGAACATTACAATCGAATCGAAGGAATAAGTGATAATTCTACAAAATTACTTTCAAAGTTTTTGTTCGGCTTAGGCGCGTTTGCATATATCGCAATTAAAGCTAAGCAAATAAATGATAAATACGATTTAGAACAACTTATTGATCGTATTGATAAGCTTACAAATATCGAAAACAAACTAAAAAACTTCCTTATCTACTCCCCCGAAAACTCCGCCCTAAGAAATTTCAGCAAAGAAGGCCAAATTGAACCGCTAGGTATCAATGGAGAAGGCTTACTGAAACTGTTAAAAGTCATCCAAAGCAAATCGCCCGAACAATTGGAAGAAATTGTCACTTGCTTGGAATTGTTCGATTGGTTCGACGGCCTGCATATTCCTAAAGATTTTTCTTCATATGAAGACAAAGTCACCATCACCGACCGCTTTTTAAGCACCGCTTTCGACCAACGCAGTGCCAATGAAGGCTTTTTGTTTGTGCTGTTTTACATTGCTTTAATGGTTTCCGACGACGCCCCGAAAATCTTCGCCATTGATAATATTGATGTCGCGCTCAACCCTAAACTGTGTACCAAACTGATTAAAGAATTGGTGCGTTTGGCAAAAAAATACGACAAACAAGTCTTTGTCACCACCCACAATCCTGCCATTTTGGATGGCATTGATTTAGGCGACGATGAGCAACGTTTATTGGTGTTGTCGCGCAATAAAGAAGGCCATACGCGGGTTAAACGCATTGAATTAAAAGACAAACCGCGTTCAGCAACTAAAAACAGTAAGGGTGAATACGAAAGTTTAAAACTATCAGAGGCTTTCTTAAGAGGCTACTTAGGCGGATTGCCGAAAGGATTTTAAGCCTTATGTTTAAATTTAGCATAGCTGGCGAAGGTGTTACTGACCAAATAACAATTGAAAATATTTTATGTGGCTTTTTTGAAAACGAAGACCTCGACGGTGAAATTAACTATTCTCAGCCGCTATTTGATGAATCAGATAATAAGCAAAAAGGCTTTGGTAATTGGACATTGCTGCTGGAATATTTAGAACACTCTCAATTTCGAGAAGATACTCTTAACTGTGGCTATATTGTTGTTCAAGTAGATACTGATGTTTCCAATGAAAAGGGATTTGACGTGTCACAATATGATGAACAAAATCAACCGCTAGCCCCCGAAGACTTAATAGCCAATGTTATTGCCAAGCTGATTGATACCATTGAAATCGGCGAACAAGGTTTTTACCAAGAAAATGCCGATAAGATAGTATTTGCAATCAGTGTGCATTCCATAGAATGTTGGCTTTATGCCCACTACAATAAAAAATCGCTTAGGAATCCCAAAATTACGGGCTGCAACAAGGCTCTATCTCGTTTGTTACAATTCGATGAGAAAAATTATGGGCATTACAAAGAAATTAGCAAACCTTTTCAAAAGCGCAAAAATATTGATGCGGTTGCCAATAAAGACGCTAGTTTTCGCGTTTTTCTGCAAGCTTTGGAAAAAGTTGAATTCAATCTTGAGTGATATTCACTATCTAAGCTTACCCATGCACATAAATCTATTTCCTTGCTTGCAGTGTTTCTCTTTGGTTTGACGTTGCACAATGAAATAAACCCTTATGTTAATTAAGGACTTAAACGACAGATTAACTTGGCTAATTCCTTCATCAAAATCTATCAGCTAATCCCAAATCACTAGCAAACAATGATAGCAACCATCTCGCTAAATGATGACAAAACCAAAGAATTGCTCACTGAGGTAATGGTTGAGCTTATCAAATCCAACCGGGATGTTTTGCGGGAAATTATGGTGGATGCTTTGGAAGAAGTCGGCTTGGCGAGTGCCATTGCCGATGGCAGGAACAGTGATATTGTTTCAGAAGCTGAAATTTTTTCTATTCTCAAGGGTGAAGATAGTGAAGATAAGATTGTACTGGTTACCAAGCTGCGGCTTGGTAACCCAATTCTCGGAAGCTCTAGCTTCCCGTAATGACAGGAAGCTAGAACTTCCCACCCCGCATTCCCAAGCCGCAGCTTGGGAACGAACGTAATATGAAAGGTTAATTTATAAGTCCATTACAACTGACTTTCGGATGGACTGAGGCAACGAAGTCCAACAATTACCCCTTTTTCTCCCGCTCAATCCCCGCCAATATCTCATCAACCTCTTTCCTTGGCAGATAGTCCAAATCCCAGTGGCTGGTGTAACTTTCTTTAATCCGTCTTCTGCCACTATGTAACGGCGCAGATTCTTCGGCACTGGGAATGGCGGCGGTGCTGATAAGATTTTCGTCGGTTTCCGGTAAATTTTCGGTATCGGGTTCCGTTTTCAACAGGCGGTAAACGTTTTCAAGTAATTGGCTCATAGTAACGTCCATTTAGCAATTTTGGATAAAAAATGTGGCATCATTAACTGAACCTACCCGATCTTTTAACATAGGCAAGCCAGACAGTCAGATTGGCTGATTGGGCGGAACGGGATAATGTGACCGGATATTGGGAATAACACGATTGTCGTAAACATGCTGTAGCTAGCCAAGCCTACAAAACCATCAAGCTAAGCGGTATGCCTTATCTCCAAGCTTACCAGCCACTTTCCATAATCACCGCTTCCCTGTATTCTATAAAAAATCATCACCCAGTTGACGCTTAAATCATGTCTAGCCTAGCTCCTGATATTTCCTGGAAAAATTACCTCACACTATGCAAACCCAATGTGGTTTTGGAAATGTTGTTCACCGCCGTGGTGGGTATGTTGCTTGCTGTGCCTGGAATGCCGCCGCTGGCGACGGTTTTTTATGCAACGCTAGGCATCGCACTTGCCGCTTCGTCCGCCGCCGCGATCAACCATTTCATTGACCGCAAAGCCGATGCACAAATGACCCGCACCGAAAACCGCCCTTTGCCTAAGGGCAATTTGACCGCGACCAATGTCATGGCGTTTGCGGTGGTGTTAGGTGTTGCTTCAATGTTGATCTTAGTGTTTTTGGTCAATGTCTTGACAGCAATATTGACATTTATATCGCTTTTTGGATATGCGATTGTATATACGCTGTATTTGAAACGCGCCACGCCGCAAAACATCGTCATCGGCGGTGCGTTTGGTGCGACCCCGCCGCTGCTTGGATGGTGTGCGATGACTAACAGTATTCATCCTTATGCCTTGCTGTTGGTGCTGATTATTTTCGTTTGGACGCCGCCGCATTTCTGGGCGTTGGCAATTGCCCGCCGCGAGGAATATGCCAAGGTCAATATTCCGATGTTGCCGGTCACGCACGGTGTGGAATTCACCCGCTTGCAGATTTTGTTGTATACCGTTTTGTTGTTGATCTCCACTTTATTGCCTTATTTGACGGGCATGAGCGGGTTGGTTTATTTAAGTTTTGCTTTGCCGTTAGGGTTCTTCTTCATCTATCTGGCGATTTTAATGATGCGGACTAAAGACAATAAAACTGCAATGAAAACATTTGGTTACTCCATCGTTTATATTACCGTACTGTTTGCGGTTTTACTTTTTGACCATTATTTTATGCTGACGTTATGATACTTACGCATCACGGACAAACCCCATCCCCTGAACATCCTTTCGCGGAAATCGTCCGCATCCTCGGCAAAGGCAAAAAGGGTTCTCGCCCATTAACCCAAACAGAAGCCTACCGTGCCATGAAAATGATTTTGGCAGACGAAGTTTTGCCCGTGCAACTGGGCGCGTTTTTGATGCTGATGCGCGTCAAGGAAGAAACGGCGGAAGAATTGGCGGGATTTGTCCAAGCTGCTAAGGAATCGTATCAAATCGATGTTGGTTTGGTTGATCTGGATTGGTCATCGTATGCAGGCAAACGTCGGCATTTACCGTGGTTTTTATTGTCCGCGTTGTTGTTGGCGGAAAACGGCATTAGGGTTTTTATGCACGGTGCCAGTGGGCATTCTGCTGGTCGGTTATACACAGAAAATATGCTGGGCTATTTGGGTTTGGCTTGTGCCCATTCGGTGGAAGAGGCGCGGCAACAACTAAAGCAAGAGAATTTCAGTTATTTGTCATTGGAACACTTTTGCCCGAAACTTCATGAAATTATCGAACTGCGTCCCATATTGGGTCTGCGTTCGCCCGTACACACCCTGGTCAGGATGTTAAATCCTTTCAAAGCACCGTACAGCATCCAAGGCATATTTCATCCCAGTTATCGTGCTGTCCACCAACACGCTGCTTTATTGCTGGAACAGCCACACATGGCGGTTTTAAAAGGTGAAGGCGGCGAAACGGAACGAAATCCTGATATGGAATGTTTGGTGCAAAGCGTCCATCATGGCAAATTGTCCGACGAAAAATGGCCTGCTTTATTTACCCGCCGCCATATCAAACCGGACGAACTGAATCCTGTCCGGCTTTCCGAACTCTGGCAAGGCGATTTTATCGATGAATTTGCCTTGACCTCAGTGATTGGCACAACGGCGATTGCTTTGAATTTGTTGGAGATTACTGATGACCAGCAACAGGCCTATGAGTTGGCGATGGGCTATTGGCAGGCTAGGGACAGAAACAAGTTTTCCTGAAAATAATTTCGAAAATGGTTTGATCACCACATCTCAGGATAGGATTTTTTTGCTGTCTAGGTTTTTCCTTGATGCTTAGTCGGAAAAAACTCAGTGCGGGATTTGTTTATGCAGGTTGGACAGGGAGCTGAAAGAACAAACGGTCACAGGCATTGCACCTGTAACCGTCCGCTTAGCAAGGAGAGATTATTTTAAGTTCATGCAGTTAGCATAGTAAGTGACTGTAGCTGCCCAGTCAGAGAAAACGCCGATAACACCAACGTCTTTAGCCAAAACATCTAACAATACCATAGTGTCACCATCCGTTTTGATGCCGTCGGTGATAGATTGGTAATAATAACCGCCGCCGTTTTTCAATAATCCAGAGCGTTCCAACGTCCAAGTGATGATTTTCACGCCAGACGCTTTAAGGGCCATAGCATAATCAGAAGGAATGATTTTTTTGTTGGCATCTAAAGTCACCAAAGTCCAAGTTGGAGGGGCGATGATTTTGACGCCTTGTGAGACTAATTGGGGTATGCGTGCTGTTGCAGCAATAACGTCGGCTGGTGTGTTCAGGTCTTCCAACGCAACTGCTTGCTGGCCCCAGTTAGGGAATCTGGCAAGCCAATAACGCACATCATCATGGTTAAACGATTGTGGGAATACATCGCCGGGTTTGACGCCTGCCAATTTATATTCTCTTATCATTTTTGCCGCGTATTCTTCTTGGGTAAAACCATTGAACGGCATGGGGACGCTAGCGGATTTCAATTCTGGGGTCATTTTTACGCCCAGCTTTTTGAACAACTCAATACTTTCTTTGTGGGTGAGCAACGTGCCGTTAGCAGAATATAAATCAGTACGCCAGTTTGGTGTTGAATCCAGATACTCGGCAACTGTTTTTGCTTTAGCATTGCCAGCATCCATTTTACCTTTCAAAGACTTGAATTCAGCAACGGTGATGTCGCTGGTGCAGCATTGTACTTTGGCAAACGGTGTTTCGCTGCTGAAATCAGGAGGAACAGAACATTTGGCAGCTAATGGTGTATCTAAAATGTTGGTGGTAGTGTGTAAATCACATTGTGAGTGGCGGCAAACCAGTTCTTTATCTTTGGTAAATGTCACGTCACATTCCAAAACGCCAGCGCCCATTTTTGCCGCAGCTTCATAAGACTGTTTGGTGTGTTCCGGAAATTGCATTGCCGCACCACGGTGGCCGATAGAAAACTCGGATTTGTAAAACGGGCCGGAAGCACATTGCTGCAAAGCAGTTTTAAGGTCGCTAGGCTGCATGTCTTCAACCAAGAAAAAAGGTCTTGGCCCCAATTGGACGTTTTCATCGGCAGATGCCGCTAATGGTGACAAAGCAACAACTACCGCAGCAGCAGCTAACAAAGTTTTCAGATAACTCATGATATTCTCCCAATAAATGGATAGTTAATTTTTTAAGGTGGACTTGAGTCCACTCACCACTTTACCTGCCCATTGAGTAGGTTTTATGTCTATTTTGTTATGAAATTATGACAACAGGCTAATTAGTCCAGAAACCAGTTGGAATGATGTAGTTTTAAATTTTAGTGGACACTTATAGCCGTAAACCCGACGGTTGAGAGCAAATGGGCAGTAAGGCTATTGATAAAAATGATCCATCATCTTACTAATTCAGCATTATCGCTAAGGCTACGAAACCTTGACAGATGCAAGTATTTAGCAGGCGATGTGCCAGAACCTGCAACTTTGCTGCTGTTGAGCATGGCTTCCATAGCCTATTTGAGGAGGGCAAACATCGTTTGATATTAAACCCTTAGTTGGCAATGCTTTATTTTGGCTCTGCCAGCCAGAGCTTAATTTGCATTAGCAGGTGTTTTTGTTGGTCGGCGGATAGCTGCTGAAAATCCTTCTCAAATGTTGCTAAATCATAATCGTCTTCGGCATAGCTTTTATCGCCGCTTGTTCCAGTTGCGCCTTGATCAACAGAGCAATCAGCCACCACCTTTTTAATGGACTGCTGGGCACCTTCTAGCGAAATTGCCCCTGACAACACTTTTTTTGTGATCGTGGTTATCCTCAAAAATATACTTTCTTTTCCTGTAAGCAAATCCTGAATAATGTTTGCAGATTGTTCAACTGCATAACCTTTGCGCTTGGAGTCTGGGTAGGTTTTCATTTGCACGGACACAGATGGTGATTTATCCACTTGATAACTTAGATCAAACTTTCGGTCTTGTGAGGCAATCAGGTTTTTGGTATTTACATTGACTCGTATATCATTGTTTTTGCAGGCAACTTCTAGTCGAATGTCGTCGTAAAGGTTAAGGCTCGGCAGTGGTGATAAGGCATAGCTGTTGCTTAAGTTGGTCAGTCTGTCGGTTTCATGATGATAATTCCACGCATTGTCGGCAACGCCATTAGTGCAATATTGCAACAAGGCCATCATGCTTAGGGTTAAGGAAATTTTTTTTAAATTTTTTCGGTTCATTTTATCTCCGCAAACGTGCCATTCTTATTTAATCAGAAGGATTGCCCGTCATTCTGTAATTGTTAAACAGTATTTACCTTGCACTACCGTCTTCACCTATTAATATAACCCTTTCAAGCGAACATGTATCATCCAACTGTGCAAACATATGATTGTCTGATGGAAAGCGTTATTTTTAAGAGATTATGGATATAGAACATTTTGATGCAACCCAAACTCCGTTGCGCCCAGGCGTAAACTTGATCGAAGCCAGTGCCGGTACGGGTAAAACTTACGCCATCGCCATGCTGGTGATACGGTTTGTCATAGAAAACAATTTCAACATCAAAAATTTACTGGTGGTGACGTTCACCAAAGCCGCCACCGAAGAATTGAAAGTCCGTATCCGCAGCCGTCTGGCGGAAGCGAAACGGGCTTTGTCCGGTGATGCTTCGGTTGATCCGGTGATTCTCGATTGGTTAGCGGGTTTGGCTGAATCGCCTGACATCATCAAACAACGCCTTACGTTGGCGTTGTTAGACATAGACCAAGCCGGCATTTTCACCATCCACGGCTTTTGCCAAACCGTTTTACACGATTACGCATTGGAAAGTGGGCAGTTGTTTGACGCGGAACTGACAGGGGAATTGGCCAATATCAAACAAGCCTGTGCCGATGATTTTTGGCGGCAACACATGGCGCGGCCTTTGTGGGACGTGGCGGTGCTGACCGCGCAATACAAAACGCCCGATGCTTTGCTCGCTAGTCTTAGTGGCTTTCCCAGTGCGGGATTGACTGCTAATTCGACTATCCAAATTTATCCTGATAATGCCGATTTGGACGCGGCTTTAACGGCGTTCAAACAAACGGCAGAACAGGCACAAAGCCTATTGGAGACAACTGCGGATCGTATCCAACAAGCGTTTACCGAGGAAAAATTCAAAGCCAGCTTTAGCGATAATTTTCTTTCGCATTACCAAACCTTAGCAACGTGGCTGCAAGGTGAATGTTTTGATATGCCTGAACCGGAAGCCTTTGCCTTGCTTACCGCGCAAGGTTTGCTTGAGGGTTTGCATGGCAATAAATTCCGCGCCACCAAAACCCAATCCGCTATGGAGCGCAAACAAGACTATCTGGCAACCTTGGCAATTGACACCCAACCGTTCGATGATTTAGCCGCCGCCTACGCGCAAATCCTCATTTTGTTCCGGCGTTTATTACTGGAAACCTTGCGCGTGGAATTGGACAAGCGTTTATTGCAAATGAATGTGATGTCATTTGACGACCTGATTAGCCGTCTTGCCGAAGCCCTGCAAACGACACAAGGCGCGTTGTTGATAGCAGCATTGCGGGAAAAATACCAAGCTGCGCTGATTGATGAATTTCAAGACACCGACGATAGCCAATGGCTGATTTTCTCGTCGATTTTCGCTGTGCCTGCTGATGCAATGACCGATCATCGTCCATTTTTATACCTGATTGGCGACCCGAAACAGGCCATCTACAAATTTCGCGGTGCGGATATTTATTCGTATCTCGCCGCGCAAAAACAAGCCGAATATCCGTACACTTTGGGTAAAAATTGGCGCTCACATCCGCGCCTAGTTGCCGCCGTCAATACTTTATTCCAGCGCGAACAGGCATTTTTATTGAAAGATGTACATTTTCGCGCAGTCGGTGCAGGCAGGGCGGATGATTGTACGGTTTTGCAATGGGAAGATACTGCCATCGCGCCGATGATGCTTTGGCACACACCAGAAAGTGACAGCAAAAAAGGTTACTGGACGTCAGGTAAGGCCGCGCAAGCCATCCAGTATTATGTCATACAGGAAGTCGTTGATTTGCTTAGCGAGGACGTCCGTTTCCAGCCTGGTAATACGCCGCTAGTGGCTAAAGACATTGCCATCCTCGTCCGTACCAATCATCAAGCCCGCGAATACCAAACTTTACTGCGTAGTGTCGGCGTGCCGTCGGTCATTAATAGCACCGAATCGGTATTCGCCAGCCAAGAAGCCGCCAATTTGTATATTTTGCTCGAAGCCGTCGCCAATCCGGGCGATACGGCCTTACTCAAACAAGCCTTAACCTTAGATTGGCTGGGATTGGACGGGCAAGCATTGTATCGGCTGAGTAATAATGAAGCCGAGCTAGACCTATGGTTGTCGCGTTTTGCGGGCTATTACCAAGATTGGCAAACCTTGGGTTTGATGGCAATGCTGATGAATATGTTGGAGCGCGAGCAAATCCGCCTGCAAATTGCCAAAACGCTGATGGCGGAGCGGCAACTGACTAATTTGCACCATTTGCTGGAGTTGTTACAGCAAGCCGTGTTGGACGAACATCTGGGTATCAGCAAAACCTTAGATTGGCTACGCGCGGCAATTGCCAACGCGGGCAGTGACGAAAACGAACAGTTGCGATTAGAAAGCGATGAAGACGCGGTGAAAATCGTCACCATGCACCGTTCCAAAGGACTGGAATATCCGGTGGTGTTTTGTCCGTATCTCTGGCATCGCAGCGACCGCTTGTACAGTGAGAAAAACTTGCTCACCTGTCATCTTGACGGGTTTGTGCGCGTGGATTTGGGTTCGGAAAGTTTCGAGCAACACCGTGAACAAGCCTTGTACGAAGAGCTGGCCGAAGATTTGCGGGTGTTTTATGTCGCCGTTACCCGTGCCAAATACCGTTGTTATCTGGCGTGGGCGGATGTGCGTAGCGAAGCCGACCCTAACGAATCGGCAATGGCGTGGTTATTGGATTTTGCCGCCGCTGATTTTGCCCGCCAACAAGCGGTGTTAAGTGAAATGGCAAACACTGCGCCGGATAATTTTGCTTATCGCTTATTGGCTTTGGAGGATATGCAAGGCATCAAGCCGCTAAACCTCAACCTGAAAACCAGCGCTTCACTGCAAGCCCGCAGCTTAAAACGCTCTTTATATACTCGTTGGCAAATGAGCAGCTACACGGCTTTATCCTTACTCAGCCATACCGACACACCAGAGCTGCCGGAAGACAAAGCCCGCGAACCTGCCGCCGAGCCCGCCGAAAGGTCGGCCACAGAATTGCCACGCGGGGCGCATACGGGCAACGTCGTCCACGATTTGTTAGAAAATAACCGCTTCGCTGACTTAGCAAAGCGTGTTGACATCAGCGAACAACGCGATAATGCTTGTCTACGCTATGGCTTAAAATTGCCTGCGCCGGATTTATTGGAAAACCTGCTGCAAGCCGTGGTCACTACACCGTTGTCTGCCGATGATTTTGAGTTTTGCCTGATGAATATCCCAGAAGCGCAAACTTTAAAAGAAATGCCATTTTATTTGGCGATGCAAGACATGGATGCCAGCCATATCAACCGTATCCTTGATGGCACACCGGCTTATCAAGCCCTGAGCAGCAAGCAAATGAGCGGTTTTTTGACCGGATTTATCGATTTGATCTGTGCTTACCAAGGCCGTTATTACGTCATGGATTACAAAACCAACGCCCTACCGGATTACCAACCCGCGACCTTAACCGAAGCCATGCGCGAACATAATTACGGTTTGCAATATTGGCTGTACACCGTCGTTTTGCACCGTTACTTGCAAATCCGCTTACCGAATTATGATTTTCAAGAACATTTTGGTGGCGTACGCTATTTGTTCGTGCGCGGGATGCAAGCGGATGTGCCGATGAGCGGGGTTTATGAAGATAAGCCGGATTTGTTTAGGGTGGAAGCATTGGCGGCGTTGTTTGGAGGTCGGTCTTGATGGAAGAGTCGCGTTTCACCCGCCTAGATACGGCGTTTGCCCGTTTCCTCAGCAAGCGAAGCAAGTTAGAAGGACAAGACCAGCAATGCTTTGAGCAAGTGCTGATGCGCTTGTCGTTTGAGCAAAACCAAGGCCATAACTGTATTGCCATTGAATCGGAAGACCATTCTTTGCTATTGGCTTCGGGGCTCGTGGATCTGCAAGGGAATTTGCCTTTGGTGGTTGAGCAAAACCGTTTGTATTTACAGCGGTATTGGCAATATGAACAGCGTCTGGCAGAACAGCTACAACTGATGATCCGCGGTGCGCCACTGCCAAATTTGGCAAACCTTGATGGCTTGCTAGATCAGTATTTTCCCAAATCATCAAATGCAAAAGATTGGCAGCGCGAAGCCGCGAAAGTGGCAGTAACGCAACCGTTCAGCATCATCACGGGTGGGCCTGGTACTGGCAAGACCACCACCGTGGTGAAAATTCTCGCCGTGTTGCAGGAGTTAGTAGATCAGCCTTTATTGATTGCCTTGGCTGCACCAACAGGTAAAGCGGCAATGCGTCTGCAAGAATCTATCGGTAAACACAAAGCGGATTTGCCATGTCCTGAAAACATCAAAAAAATCATTCCCGAAACTGTAACCACTTTGCATCGTTTGTTGGGAGCAAGGCCGCCGTCACCGTATTTTCGCCATCATGCCGCGCAACCCTTGATTTATGATGTGGTGGTGGTTGATGAAGCGTCAATGGTGGATTTGGCGTTGATGAGCAAATTGGTTGACGCGCTGAAACCGAATGCACGTCTGATTTTGCTGGGTGATAAAGATCAATTGGCATCTGTGGAATCGGGCGCGGTGTTGGCGGATTTGGTTGCTGCATTGCCAGATCAGGCTTTGGAGTTGAAAACGACGCATCGATTTGGCGGCGCAATCAAAGTGCTGGCGGATGCGGTCAACCAGCAAAATATCGATGCGGTATGGCAGGTGTTGCGCCAAGGCGATCACGCTTGTGGTCTTTTAGATGAAGATGCCATTACTTATGCGGCGCGGCGGCACAGCGGTTATTTGCGCTTACTACAAAGCGGGGCGGAATTTACCGACTTGTTTGCCGAATTTAGCCGCTTTCAGGTTTTGTGCGCTAATCGTCAGGGCAAATACAGCGTCACCGAACTCAATCACGGAGTCGAACAAAAACTGATTACCCAACTGTTACTCCACGTTTCTGGCTTATGGTATGTCGGTCGCCCTGTCATGGTGACGCAAAACAATGCGGCATTACATTTATATAATGGCGATATTGGTTTGTGTTTGCCGGATAAGGAACAGCAAGGCAAATTGATGGTATTTTTCCAACGACCCGATGGTAGCGTCAAAAAATACTTGCCCGCCCGTGTTCCGCATTGCGAAACCGTGTTTGCGATGACCATCCACAAAAGCCAAGGCTCTGAATTTGACGAAGTGCTGATTGTGTTGCCGGATGCGATGAATCCGGTGTTGACCAAAGAATTGCTGTACACGGCGATTACCCGGGCAAAGCAGGTGGTGCGGTTAGTCGCTGATACTGATGTGTTGGCGCAAACCGTCGCCCAGAGAGTGGCGCGGGTGACTGGATTGGTGGATAAGTTTTTGTAAAAAGTGGATGTCCACGAAAGGCACGAAAAAACACGAAAAAGTAATGCTTAATTTTCGGATTAGCAGTGTGGCTTTCGTGCCTTTCGTGGACAAATGCTTTAAATTGGCTTTTATAACTTTATAATGCTGACATTTTTTTTAAGACAAGTTTGGAGATAGATTTTGCAAGCGGATGTATTGGCGACAATTTTAAGAGGCGCGGACGAAGTTCTAGTAGAAGCGGAACTGGTCAAAAAGCTAGAAGAGGGCAGGCCGCTACGGATTAAGGCGGGTTTTGACCCGACTGCACCGGATTTGCATTTAGGACATACGGTGTTAATCAACAAGCTTAAGCAATTTCAGGATTTAGGTCATGAAGTGTTGTTTTTGATTGGGGATTTTACAGGCATGATCGGTGATCCGACGGGCAAAAATGTCACCCGCAAACCTTTGACCCGTGAGGCAGTGTTGGCAAATGCCAAAACTTATCAGGAACAGATTTTTAAAATCCTTGATCCAGATAAAACCCAAGTCATGTTCAATTCAACGTGGATGAATGCGATGTCACCCGCTGAGTTGATTCAGTTAGCCGCCAAGCTTACTGTGGCGCGGATGCTGGAGCGGGATGATTTCAGCAAACGGTTTAAAGGTGGTCAACCCATAGCCATTCATGAATTTTTGTATCCCTTGATCCAAGGTTACGATTCGGTCGCGATGAAAGCCGATGTCGAATTGGGTGGTACTGATCAAAAATTCAATTTATTGATGGGACGGCATTTACAAGAAGTGTATGGGCAAAAACCGCAAATTATTCTTACCATGCCGATTCTGGAAGGTTTGGATGGTGTGCAAAAAATGTCCAAGTCGTTGAACAATTACATCGGTATTGCCGATGCGGCGGACGATATGTTCGGCAAAATCATGTCTATTTCCGATGAATTGATGTGGCGTTATTTTGAGTTGCTGAGTTTCAGGCCTATGGCAGAAATTAACCAATGGGCACAAGAATGCAAGGATGGTGCGAATCCGCGCAATTTTAAAGTGTTATTGGCGCAAGAAATTATCGTGCGTTTCCATGACGAGGCCGCAGCAGTGAAAGCCCTGGAAAATTTTGAAGCCCGATTCCAACGCGGAGTGATACCGGACGATGTTGAAGAAGTTGAGCTAAAAATTGTCGGTAAGTGCCACGCCATCACCAATGTGTTACGTGATGCGGGTTTAACGGTCAGCACATCCGAGGCTATCCGCATGATAAACCAAGGTGCGGTGAAAATAGATGGTGAAAAGGTTTCTGATCCTAAAATGGAGATATCGTTTAACACTGAGCATGTATATCAAGTTGGTAAGCGAAAATTTGCTAAAATTAAAATCAGCGTTATACATTGAATTATTTATAAACAACGGCTTAGATTTTTTTATTTTTTATAAAGATCATTTTATTAATTAATTTTAAGATTGGCTTGACGGATATGGTTATTTTATAGATAATGCTCGGCTTTCCCGCATCAATATGGGAAAGCCCTGGCGGAATCTGGGGTGTGGCTTCCCGGGTTTTTGGGATTGGCGCGAGAAAAAAGGCATTGACAGGAATTAGGAAGTCTGTAGAATAGATGGACTTGGCCGGGGCATAACCCGGCGCTCTTTAACAAGGCGGGCAAAAATAATGTGTGTGGGCGCGCG